>OFFK01000542.1_pt1 | contig 33036 bp, 30 predicted proteins | sample 1521361 | NCBI WGS metagenome assembly OFFK01 (sample SAMEA3504096, study PRJEB24116) | mouse gut metagenome | biome: mouse gut; feature: mouse-associated habitat; material: faeces | place: Denmark | collected 2011 | reverse complement strand
GGATAGAATACCAGTAGACAGGCATGGTAAATACGATAACGTCCGCTTCAAGAATGGCCGGTGCAATCGTGTTGAAGTCATCATCAAAAGTACAGGCTTTTCCAGTAGAAAAACAGGTTTCACACGCCCGGCAGCCGTCCACTTTTTTAAATGCTGCGTCAAACCGTGTGACTGTGTGCCCCTTTGCCTCGGCTGCCTTGATGAAAGCGTCTGTCATAGCAAAACTATTCCCGTTTTTCCGGGGGCTTCCCGTTATTACAACTATTTTTTTGCTCATAAAATATGTCCTCCTAATTCTGTGAGATTGACTTTCTCTGCTTTTGATATTATAATCTTAGCAAGAATTAAAATAAAATCAAGTACGCACATATAAGTGCGATACTTACAACGAAGTTATATACTTACCTAAAGGAGAGCGTAAAATGAGTGAACGCTGCATTTCAAATGAATGTCTTGAAACAACGGGCTTCAGCTATACGTTGTCATTGATTAATGGCAAATATAAAATGACGATTTTATATACTTTAATGGAGTTCGGGGTCGTCCGTTTTAACGAAATGAAAAAATATATCAGCGAAATTTCGTATAAGACTTTAAGCTCCACTTTAAAAGAATTAGAAGCAGACCAATTAGTGCATAGAAAAGAATATCCACAAATACCGCCAAAGGTAGAGTATAGCTTAACAGAGCGCGGAAAATCTTTAATTCCTATTTTAGACGGAATGTGCGAATGGGGCGATAAGAACAGGTTATAAAAGAGCGGTTTTAAATGTGTGTGATTATAGTGAAATACCGGGGAATGACAGCCTTTCAATCATCATTCCCCGGCGTTATCCGCTGAATTTATAGCCGACACCTAACATGGTTTTTATGTAGAATAAAAGATTTGATTACCCTGCTGTGCCATATCAGCGGTAAGACTTTTCAAAAATTTCGGCGCAGTCCTCGTCTGTCATTTCGCAAGGGTTAAATTCAAACAGTCCGCCCTGCATGGAACGTGCGCCTTTTGCAAGCGTCATAGCTTCATCAGACGAAAAGCCAAAGTCGCTCATTTTCAAATCAGCTACGCCGCAGTCCTAAAGCCTTGATTTATGCGGGGGGCGGGGCAGTGGAAAGTAGGCAAAAGCGAGCCCTGGCGCCCTGAAGCCGGATGGGGCTGCAGGGGCCTGGGGGCGGGCTCATCGCGGGGCGGGAGCCTGTCTTCCGGGAAACGCCTCATACAGCCGCCGGTAGGCCTCCCGGCGGCTGCCCTCCAGGGCCTCTGCCAGCTTGCGCTCCACCGCCGGATCCTCCAGCCGTCCCGTCAGAAGCGGAGAGAACCGCTTCCCGCCCAGCCGGATGGCTTCCCGGACGGCTTCCGGAAAGGTTTTTTTCATGCCGGTGTACCGATGCGTGGTATAGGTGACATTGTCCAGCCAGTCCACGAGCCCGATGATGTCCACCATCTGCCTGTAGGGGCATTCCAGCCGGACGTAGGAATCAGGGTATCCCCCGGAGCCGTCATACCAGGCGTGATGTCCCAGGGCCACGGGGGCATAGGGGCGGGTGGAGGGCTGCCTGGACAGGCGGTCTTCCCCTATTTGGGTGTGCAGACTGGCCAGCTCGTATTCTTCCTCGAACCATTGCCTGGCGGTCAGGGAATACAGATTGGGGAAACTGATTTTGCCCATGTCGTGGAACAGGCCGGCTTTCATGGCATAATCCGATACGGCATCTTCTTTCTGATGGAAATCCGTTATTTCCCGGATGGAATCCATGTCGTCGAAGAAGCTGGGCTCCTCCTCCAGGACAATCCGGCAGAAAGCGGCGGCCGTCCTGCCCACGGTATGGGAATGGACATACATTTCCGGCAGAAAGCGCACCAGGAGCCTCTGCAGGAGATCGCCGTAGGAGAGCCCGCTTCCGGTCTCCACGAACCCGATCGTCATCTGCCGCAGGGCGAAGAACAGGGTTTCGTTCTCCGCGGGCTGTGGAAAACGCTCCGCATAGTCGGTGGCGCGCCGGTAAAGGCTGTCCAGATATTCCCTGCGCTCCGGGACCTTCTCCGGATTCTCCTGCAGGAAATTGCAGTAGAACGCGGGAAGGGATATCATGGCGTAGATGCCGTCCGCGGAGTAGTCGTCATCCTCCGCCCGATCCATGAGAAGCTCCATCCTGCCCAGCAGGCCGTCCAGCGAATCCAGGCCGCAGTAATAGTTGATGGAATCATAGGAGAAGGAGATTCTGGCAGGGGGCCGTTCCCCACGCTCCTGGGCCTGGGCCATCTGTGTCTGGTAGACGATATAGACCGATTCCATGACGGCGGCGATGTCCTGGGGGGTCATGGCCCGCTCCCTGCTGCGGGAGAGGCTGGCCACCATCTGCAGATGGGTCATGTAGATATACCGGTTCCAGGGCAGCTCGGGAGCCTTTTCCTGATACTCTTTGTCCTGCATGATCTTCAGGGTGTATTTCACCATCTGGATCTTCTCGCTGGGGGATTTGAACTGTCCTAAGGCCACATTGGCCCTGGAGCGCAGGATGTACCCTTTTGTCCCGCTATCCTCTATCTCGTCGAAATACTTCAGATAAGCGGCGGCCTCCATGAAGCACAGGCGCATCCGGGAGGTGTAGCCGTCCGCGGCGTTCTCCAGCCCCATGAGCTTGGTGCAGAGGCAGTTGTAGCCCATTCCCAGCCAGTATAGCTGGCGAATCATGTCATTTCGGCTCTTCCTGAGCCTGGACCTGCTCAGCAGCGCCCGGTAGATCTGGCGGAACAGCCCCACGTCCAGCTCGCTGCGGCCGTCGAACAGGGCTGCGGCGAATTCCTCCAGCTCAACGAGCTGCGCGTCCCCCGCCTCGAACAGGCGGTCCAGCAGAGGGAACAGATTCTCCCGCAGGAGGCTCATGTTCCGCGCCACAACCTGCTCCATCCTGGCCCGGCGCTGGCGCTGTCCCTCCAGATAAGCCTCGAAGCACGGCGCGTCCTGGCCCCTCTGCACGGACAGCAGGGAGATCTCTTTTAAGTTTGCGATATATTCTTCCTGATATGGCTGCATGGCTTAACCCTTTTCTTCCATGGAATGATTTTCATCCGTTTCCTTTAGCTGCCGGTGCAGGATTTCCTGCAGCCGCTCCATGCTCACGGGCTTGGCCAGATGCTCGTTCATGCCGGCTTCCCTGGCGGTGCGGATGTCTTCCACGAAAGCGTTGGCGGTCATCGCCACGATCCAGACCTTCTCCGCGTCCGCCCTGGGCAGGGTGCGGATATGCATGGTGGCCTCGTATCCGTTCATGACAGGCATCTGGACATCCATGAAGATCAGGTCATAATAGCCCTCCGGGGAGGCCTGGAACTTTTCCAGGGCCATGGCTCCGTTGTCCGCCACCTCCGCGTGCACCCCGTTGCAGGAGAGCATCTCCAGGGCGATTTCCTGGTTCAGCTCATTGTCCTCCACCAGCAGCACATGACGGCGGCTGTAGTCCGCAATGACGGCGACAGAGTCGTCTTCGTGCTCCCTGCCGCTCTCCGTCAGCTTTGCCAGGGTGTCCAGCAGCCTGCTTTTGAACAGGGGGCAGGGCACGAAAGCGCTGACGCCTGCCCGGGTGGCGCGGTATTCCAGCTGCGCCCAGTCGGCTTCGGATATGAGCAGGATGGGGAAGTCCGGGCCTGCGGACTGCCGCACATGGGACGCCAGGTTCAGCACGGGCATATCCTCCAGCTCCTGGCCCAGGAACAGGGCGCAGGGCATGCGGCCCTCGCTCTGGGCCTGGGTCAGGCAGGCCACGGCGTCCAGGGCGCTCTTCACCCGGATGAAAAGGATGCCCTCGCCCTCCAGGCATGCCGCCAGCTTTTCCGCCCTGCCGTCCATGCCTTCGGCTATGAGCACGGTCTTTCCCGCAAGCCTTTCATAGGAGCTGCGGGACTGGGGCATGGGAGTCAGGGGGAGCTGCACCCGGAAGCGGCTGCCGGCGCCTTCCTGGCTCTCCACCTCTATCCGGCCGCCCATGCGGTCTATCAGGCTCTTCACGATGGACATGCCAAGGCCTGTGCCCTCGATTTTGCTCATGGTGGAATTGTTGGCCCGCTCAAAGGGCAGGAAGATGCGGCCGAGGAATTCCTGGCTCATGCCCAGCCCATTGTCCTGGCAGACGAAATCCAGCCACAGCCCCTCCCCCTTCTCCCCGGCAGGGTCGGGGGCAGCGTACTGGGAGATGGAGACCAGGATTTCGCCCCGGTCCGGAGTGTATTTGATGGCGTTTCCGATGATGTTGACCAGAATCTGGCGCAGCCGCAGGGAATCGCCGCAGAGATTTTCTTCCCGGATCAGGCCGATATCCAGCTTCAGCACATGGCCCTTCTGGGCCGCCTGGGGGCGCACGATGACAGCCACGTCATGGATCAGGTCCGCCAGGGAGAACAGCTCGTCGTTCAGGCTCATCCGCCCGCTGTCGATCCGGGAGATGTCCAGCACATCGTTCACCAGGCTCATGAGGTGGGAGGAGGCGGTCTGTATCTTGCGCAGACAGTCCTGCACCCTGGCCTTTTCGTCGATGTGGGACAGGGCGATAGAGGTCATGCCCGCGATGGCGTTCATGGGGGTGCGGATGTCGTGGGACATGTTGGAGAGGAACACGCTCTTGGCCTGGTTCGCCGCCTCCGCGGCGCTCAGGGCCTCCTCCAGCTGCTGGTTCATCCGTATCAGCTCGGCCTCGCTTTGGAGGCGGCTGTCCCTGCTGTTGAGGATCCACAGCGTATGTTCCGCGTCCAGCGCTACCGGAGCGCTGTCCAGATAGGAGGGGGACGGCTTCGGGGCGGCGGTGTCTAACAGCTCCTCCGCGGATATGCCGATCAGGTCGCAGGCGGCCTGGTCCGCATACAGAATCCGGAAGGGCCTGTCCTGGCCTGACTCTACGATAAGATATCCTTTTTGGGCGTCTGTGCCGACTTTCTTTTCCGTCTCCATCCCTGTGCTCCTTTTCATGGCTCTTTGAAAATTCGTTTCTTTCTTTTTTATGTTTTCATTGTACGGTTCCGGGGGTATTTTGTCAACGTTCTTTCATAGATTCCTACAGCCCCTTGCGGTATTCCCGGGGCGTGGTGCCGTAATAGCCCCGGAAGGCAGCGGAGAAATGCTCCGGGGAGGAGTAGCCCAGCTCTTCCGAGATGGACGCCATGTTTTTGGACTTATCGGCGAGCAGAAGGGCGGCGGCTGACATTTTGGCCTCCGCCTTTTTCTGCTGGTAGGATTTGCCGTAGTATTCCAGCAGGAGCCGCTGGGTCTGTCTTGGACTGCGCCCAAGCCTTTTTGCCAGCTCCTCCAGGGACAGGTTGCGGTACTCATAGAGGAAATATTCTTCTATGATGACGGAGGTCAGGTCGGTGAGGCTGCTCTGGGCCGGGACAGTGTGGCCCGGGCGGGCGCTCTGGTAGTTGCGGACGATGTAGATCAGCAGCTGGGACAGCAGGAGCCTGGCCTGGTCCAGGTAACCGATGGGGCGGCGCTCCAGTTCGGCGGCAAGCTGGTGCATGAGGCCGTGGACGCCTTGTGTGTCCGCCCCGAACCAGAAGGGAGTGGCGGTGAAGCTGTCCATCACGGGAGCGTCTTCCTTGCGCCTGGCGTTTTCCTTTATCTTCAGATAGACGCAGTACTCCAGCATGGGCTCCTGGGGCCTGGGGGCCTGCGCATGCTCCACATGGGGGCCGGTGACGAAGAGGGTGTTCGGCCCGATGTCAAAAATGTGGCCGTCAGCCGTCAGCTTTCCGTATCCCGTGGGGATGTAATGGATCTCATAGCTGCCGCTTCCGTGGCTGTGGGAGGGGATGGTGCGCAGGAAGCGCTCGCAGGTCATATTGACGGCCTGGACAGGGATGCCCTCCAGGGAAAACGAGAGGTTCAGGTTCAGACGGTTGGGGTTCATGGGGAAGGTCTCCTTTCTGTGGAGCCCGGATTTTCATGGCGCTGCAGGTTCCGGGCAGGGCAGGGGCGCCGGGCTGGCCCTCTGTGAACATCATAACATAAAAAAGATACAAAAACACGACATTTTTATAAAAAAGACGGCAGATATCCCGCTTAAAAACAGGCTCCGGTTCGTATATAATCAGGGTAGGATCAAAGTACGGATCAACGGGGCGATATGCCTACTATGGATCAGCAGGCGATAGGCTTGCGGAAAGCGAGGGAGTGCATGGCTGTAAAAATGTTGATGAAGGGGGCGGTTCTGCCCGGCGACAGCACGGTGGAACTGAGGGATTTCGAGGTGCCCGCGCCTGGGCACGGACAGGTGCTGGTGCAGACCAAAGCCACCACGATCTGCGGCAGCGACATCCGCTGCATCTACAGGGAGCACACGGGAAAAGGGCCCGAGGGGTACATCCCCGGCATGGTGGCGGGCCACGAGCCCTGCGGCGTCATCGTGGAGGAGGGGGAAGGCCTGAAGCGCTTCAAGAAGGGCGACAGGGTCATCGTGTACCATATCTCCGGCTGCGGAGTCTGTAACGACTGCCGGAGGGGCTATTACATATCCTGCAAGAGCAGATTCCGCCAGGCCTACGGCTGGCAGCGCAACGGCGGCATGGCCCCCTATATCCTGGCGGAGGAGAAGGACCTCATCGAGCTGCCCGACGAGCTGACCTACAAGGACGGGGCCCAGGTGGCCTGCGGCTTCGGCACGGTCTACGAGGCCATCGAGAAGATCGGCATCTGCGGCAACGATTGCGTCTTGGTGACGGGCCTGGGGCCTGTGGGCCTGGCGGCGCTGATGCTGGCCAAGGCCATGGGTGCCAACCGGCTGATCGGTGTGGAGATGAACGAATACCGCATCGAGCTGGCGAAGAAGCTGGGCCTGGCGGACTATGTGTTCAAGCCCGGCGAGGACGCTCTGGAGGAAATCCTGGCCGTTACGGGAGGCAGGGGCGTGGAGCGGGCCATCGATGCCTCCGCCAATGACGCGGGCAGGCAGCTTGCCATCCGGGCCACCAGGGAGTGGGGCAAAATCGCCTTTGTAGGGGAGGGCGGCACCTGTACCTTCAACCCCAGCCCCGACATCATCCACGGGCAGAAGACCATCTACGGCTCCTGGGTGACGTCGCTGTGGAAGATGGAGGAGCTGGTGGAGCGCCTGGTGCGCTGGGGCATCCATCCGGAGGATTTGATTACCCATGAATTTCCTATCGAAAAAGCGTCTGAGGCTTATCGGCTGATGGCGGAAGGGCAGTGCGGCAAGGTGGCGGTGACATTCCCGGAGTAGAAGCTGCGCGGCAGATCTGCACGACTGGAGATTTATTCTGCTTATATGCTCGGCGAAAGGAAGCAGACCTGGTGGAAAGGGGGGATGGGACATGATTTATGACTATGATAATCAGGATGGCTATGTCTCGGTCTGGGTTGGAAGATGCAAGGACTATGATACATTAGATGAATATCTGTCAACAGTTTATCTGGAAGATGATTATGAGGACGGAACAGAACCCGGAGAAATCTGGAAGGAACTGTTTGCTCCGGCTAATCGGGCCCGGCCCTGTGAAGAAGAACTGAAGGAAGCGTTTCACTATGAGTTCTTCAATCGTTTCGAAAATGATTTCGGGATGTCTTTTGATGAAGATTTTCGTGAGGCAGCAGTCCGTGAGGATTGTACGGAGAATCTGGAAGAATTGCTTGCAGGATTTTCATACAGTGAATCTTTTCTGGAGGAAATAAAAAATGTGGTGAAAAAAAGGATCCCAAAATGCAATGCGGCAGTGGTCTTGTATAACTTCAAATACGATGGTGGCATCATCAACGCAGAGCATGAGGATGTGAGCCTGCAGTTCGTAGGATATGCGAAGTATTAGATATAGTCTACAGGGATTGGTTTCAAAGGAGGCATGAAGATGGCATACGGAATAGAACAGGGCAGAATCCCCACAGTGACACTCCGGGGCGGGGAGCGTGTTCCCTGCCTGGGGCTGGGGACCTTCGGCTCGGACAAGTACGGCCCGGAGGAAATCGCGGAGGCGGTATACGGCGCGGTGAGATACGGTTATCGGTTCATCGACTGCGCGGCAGTGTATCAGAACGAGGACAGGATAGGACAGGCCCTGGGCCGCCTTTTTGCGGAGGGCGCAGTGGAGCGCAGGGAGCTTTTCATCACCTCCAAGGTGTGGAACGACATGCACGGTGTGGGGCAGGTGATGGCGTCCTGTAAAAAGAGCCTGGCGGACCTGGGGCTGGACTATCTGGATCTGTATTTCGTCCACTGGCCCTTCCCCAACTACCATGCGCCGGGCTGCGCAGGGGATTCCAGGAACCCGGACTCCAGGCCCTTTTCGGTGGAGGAGTTCATGGCCACCTGGCGGCAGTGCGAGGAGCTGGTGGACAAAGGCCTGGTGCGCTACATCGGCATGAGCAACATGACCGTGCCGAAGCTGGAGGCAGTGCTGCCCCTGTGCCGCATACAGCCGGCGGCCCTGGAGATGGAGCTGCATCCGTCCTTCCAGCAGCCGGAGCTCTTCGCCTATGCGCGGGAGCATGGCATCCTGCCCATCGGCTACTGCCCTATCGGCTCCCCCTCCAGGCCGGAGCGGGACAGGACGGCCCAGGACGTGGCGGACGGGGAGCTGCCCGCAGTGGCCCGGGCGGCAAAAGCCCGTGGGGTGCACCCCGCATTGATCTGCCTGAAATGGGCTGTGCAGCGGGGCCAGGTGCCCATCCCCTTCTCCGTGAAGCCTGACCAGTACAAGGCGAACCTGAGGTGTGCCACGGAAGACCCGCTGACGGAGGAAGAGATGGAGGCCATCGCCGGAGAGGACAGGAACTGCCGCCTGATCAAGGGGCAGGTGTTCCTCTGGGAAGGGGCCCGGGGCTGGGAGGATCTGTGGGATCCGGAGGGCTTGGTTTTGAAGTGAGCCATTGTATAGGAGCCGATGGGCATGTATACTGCATAACGCTGAATGCTGCCTAATGTAATCATGCGAATGAACCAGTCAGCGTTATGCAGTCTGGTTTCACGGCAAGTGAAATCGTTAAGCAGTATAAATGGCAGCTGGGCCACAGGATGCCGGTCAGCAGCAGAAAAGCAGCTATGTGATTTGAAGCCAGAAAAAGGAGAACGGCCATGTATGATATGACAAAATACCTGAATACAATAGAAGACGTCATCGCGGGAGGCCCCTATCAGGACAATTGGGAATCCCTGTCCCGGTACAGCGTGCCCGAATGGTACAAAAACGCGAAGTTCGGCATCTTCATCCACTGGGGAATCTACAGCGTGCCCGCTTTCGGCAGCGAATGGTATTCCCGGAATATGTACGTGAAGGATTCCCCGGAGTATAAGCACCATGTGGAGACCTATGGGAGGCACAAGGATTTCGGTTACAAGGATTTCATCCCCATGTTCACGGCGGACAAGTTCGATCCGGACACCTGGGCGGAGCTGTTCGCGGAGGCCGGAGCCAGGTATGTCGTGCCCGTGGCGGAGCATCACGACGGCTTCCAGATGTACGAAAGCGAGATTTCCCACTGGAACGCCGCCGAAATGGGACCAAAGCGGGATGTGCTTGGGCAGCTGGAGGAGAGCTGCAAGAAGAAAGGCATGGAGATAGGCGCATCCAGCCACCGGGTGGAGCATTGGTTCTTCATGGGCCACGGCAGAGAATATGACAGTGATGTCAGAGAACCCATGGAGAGAGGGGACTTCTACTGGCCCGCCATGCCAGAGCCGGAGAGCCTCCAGGACCTGTACAGCGAGCCCATGCCCACAGAGGAGTTCCTCCAGGATTGGCTGGTGCGGTGCTGCGAGATCGTGGACAAATATCGCCCGAAGATCGTCTACTTCGACTGGTGGATACAGCACAGCGCGGTGCGCCCTTATCTGCGGAAGTTTGCGGCTTATTATTATAACCGGGCAGCCCGGTGGGGGAGCGAAGCCGTAATCAATTACAAGCATGACGCTTTCCTGTTCGGCACTGCGGTACCGGATGTGGAGCGGGGACAGTTCGCGGACATCAAACCATATTTCTGGCAGACGGATACCGCCATCGCCCTGAATTCCTGGGGCTATACGGAGCACAACGATTTTCGTCCGGCGGAGGACATCATCTGTGACCTGGTGGATATTGTGTCAAAAAACGGCTGTCTGCTGCTGAACGTAGGGCCGAAGCCCGACGGCACGATTACGCAGGAGGATAAGGCCGTCCTGCTGAAAATCGGAGCGTGGCTGAAGACCAACGGCGAGGCGATTTATGGTTCCCGGGTCTGGCGCAGATACGGGGAAGGGCCTACGCAGGTAGTGGACGGCCAATTCTCCGACAGCATCAAAAAGAACTTCACGTCCCGGGATTTCCGATTCACCACGGCAGACGGATATCTGTACGCCATTGCCATGAAATGCAGCGGGGACGGCGAATACTGCATCCGCTCCCTGGGAATCCAGGATGCCTCCAGACAGGCGAATTTCCACGGGATCATCCGGGATGTGGAAGTCCTGGGCTGCGGGGAGAAACCCCAGTGGAGCAGAGACCAGGAGGGGCTGCATATCAGGAGCGGTTTCGTGGGCGATGGGCCGGTAGTCTTTAAGCTGGAGCTGGAATAAAGGAAGGGAAATCGGATGATAGCGGCCATTATACGGCATCCAGATGACACCTACAGGCGCCGGAACACCCCTTTTATCCCGGCGTAGGGCAGACAGAAGTGCTTCCATAGTAAAGAGAGGTATGGGATTATGATATATATTTACCGGTATGCTTCGCCTCTGGGAGGCATTACGGTCGCTTCCGACGGCAGGGAGATTACAGGACTGTGGTTCGACGGTCAGAAGTATTTCGGCGCCGGCCTGCCGGAGGAGCCTGAAGAAAGGGAACTGCCTGTTTTTGGAGAGGTAAAGAGATGGCTGGACATCTATTTTGGCGGCAGGGCCCCGGATTTCACCCCGCCGCTGAAGATGGAGGCCAGCCCGTTCCGCAGGGCCGTATGGGAAATCCTGCTCACCATCCCCTTCGGGCAGACAATGACATATGGCGAAATCGCGGACACTATGGCAATGCGCAGGGGAAGCGCGCCGCAGGAAGCGGCATCACGAAAAGAGCCCGCGAAGATGTCCGCCCAGGCAGTGGGCGGCGCGGTGGGACACAATGCCATCTCCCTGATCATTCCCTGCCACAGAGTGGTGGGGACAAGCGGCAGCCTTACGGGCTATGCGGGCGGGATTGAGAAAAAGCTGCGGCTGCTTACGATGGAGAAGGCGGATATATCTTCGCTTTTTATGCCAAAGAGGGGGACGGCATTGTGACGGACGCAGCTATGCTGCGGCGGCTCTTATTTCCTGGCCAGAGTAGCCCAGAAGGTGGGCACCCCATGCTCATGGAGGAACCCTTCGCCATTGGTGTCCTCATACAGGTCCACCAGCTGGAAGCCCGCCTTGATCTGACCGCGGATCTGTTCCTCCAGGGTATGGGAGAACTGCACCCCATCGTCATTTTTCTCCAGGAGTGCCATGAGCCTTTGGTCCTTCAGCGGATTGAAGGGGAGGGAGTAACGGACCTCCCCTTCGTTCTCATCCTCGTCAAAGAGGAAATTCACCCCATTGTCCAGCCCTGCCATCAGGAGCCCGCCGGGCTTTAGGATGCGGTGGCATTCCCGCCAGACATGCATCACGTCCTCGATGTAGCAGTTGGAGACCGGGTGGAAAATCAGGTCGAAGGACGCGTCCGCAAAGGGAAGGGGCTTGGTCATGTCCCCACGGATGGCCTGGATCTGGTACCCTTCCCGCCTGGCTACCATGAGCTCGCTCTCAATCTGGCGGGGAGAATTGTCCAGCACGGTACAGTTCGCGCCCAGGGCGGCGAAGATGGGCATCTGCTGCCCGCCGCCGGAGGCCAGCCCCAGGACGTCCGCGCCGGAGAGGGCCGGATACCAGCTCTTCGGCACCGGTTTAGTGGGGGTAAGCACCATGTCCCACTCTCCCCGGAGGGCAGCGGCGTACTGCTCATGGGAGATGGGAACGCCCCATTCCCAGCCTTCTTCTATCCATCTGTCGATAGTTTCTGCATTGATTTCCGTATAATTCATGTAAGTATCTCCCTGGCTCAAAGCAATCCAATGATAAGGAAAGAAAAAGCTTCCTATGAGAGGGATTATACAGAAGAAAGAACCGGATGTCAACAAAACGCTTCGGTTCCGGTGAAGGTGGAATGCTCTTGATTCCGTGGAATGTCCTACAATTTTACGGATAATCCCTACAAAGAATTATTTGTGATTCAAGTAGAATTATGGTATAATAATTTTGCTTTAACAACGCATAAAGCTAGGGGTACGCGATAAGGGGGATGACATTGAGTCCAAAATCCCTGCCGAACTGCGGGATGCGAATGGAACCACACTCCGCATGATTGCGTAAATAAACGGAGAGGTGATTTTATGGTTCAAAGCGTTTCTTTTCGGAATTTTCGGGGTTTTCAGCATCTGGAGCTGCCGGATTTAGCCCCAATTACTCTGCTTTCCGGAAAAAATAATACAGGGAAAAGCACGGTTTTGGAGGGCATTTTTCTGCTTGCTGACCACAGTGATTCCATGTGCTTTGAAAAGATCTGTAACTTCAGAAGCCTGCCGGTCATTCCTGACTTTGATATATTGTGGAAGCCTTTGTTTCATCAGATGAATGCAGATGAGCCCGTTCAGATTTTTGCGCGGCTAGAACACGATACAGAGCTGACCTATTATCGCGAGGATTCTTATTCGCCGCAGCTGCAGGATTTTAAGGGGATGACGCCTGATGTTATGAATCGGTTTATGTCTTCTGCGCAAAGTGGCTATACCTTGAGATTCCGGCTCACGCAAAAGGAGCTTTCCTATACGGAGACCGGCCACTTTGTGGCGGCACCTGATGGAATTGTGGTAAACATAAATACCAGCATTCCCAACAATCAAAAGGTAGCCATGCCATTTACACAGATGATCAATTCCAAAATTGCGGCCTTTTACTCACCGGTGGAGCTATTTGGAAAACTTGAACTGAAGGGAAGGAAAAGCGAAATCCTGGGCATTCTCAAAAAAATGGATCCGGCTATTTCTGATATTACCGCCATTACTACAAATGGGCAGACACAGCTATATGGCAACATGGGAGGAAAACTATTGCCCATACGTTTGACCGGGGATGGCATGAACAGGTTGCTGATTATCATGCTGTCTATTATGGAGAATCCAAACTCTATTTTTCTGGTTGACGAGATTGAAAATGGATTCCACTACTCAATGTTCCCCATGATTTGGGAGTGCATTGCGCATGCTGCTCAAAAAAGCAACTGCCAGGTCATCGCCACAACGCACAGCTATGAGTGTGTTGCCGCCGCGGTAGAGGGAATAGAAAAAGCTGATATGAAAGATGGCTTCTGCTTTTTCCGTTTGGCTCGGGAAAAAAATGGCCCACGTGCATATCGTTTTTCCTCTGATGTGATCCGCACAGCGCTGGATTCAGAAATGGAGGTACGCTGATGCCGCGCAAGAAGAAAACGGGAGGATTTGTGCTTAACCATTTTGCTATTTTTCTGTAAATGACAAATTTGTTTCTATGAAGGTCGGAGAAGCCGCTGACGCAGGCGCTTTCAACTGGTTCCATCCCAATTTGGCCTCTCTGAAAGAGTGCTTGAGCAAGATGGAGGGAGAATAACGCCACGCTAAATGGTCCACCTGCTGACCCGCGAGGAGCTGACCACATTGGTAGATAAGGACAAGGGCATCTGGCTGCTGACCCAGAATCCTGGAAAGCCGCATGATGAGCGGTTTGGAGATTCCGGGAGTGTATCACAGGACAAACGTAGGAGTGAAGGATATCTATGGTGAACAGACAGCTGGAAATGGTCTATATCTTGATGAATAAAGGCTCTGTGACGGCGGAGGAGCTGGCGGAGCGTTTCGGGGTGTCCACGCGCACCGTCTACCGGGACATCGACAGCCTGTCCATGGCCGGAATCCCGGTCTATGCCAACCGGGGCAAGGGCGGCGGCATCCGGCTGATGGAGCATTTCGTCCTGGACAGGCGATTGCTGTCCAAAGAGGAGCAGGGCAGAATCCTGGCCGCCCTGGCCAGCCTGCGGGAGACGGGGGCTTCTCAGGACATAAGGATTCTGGAGAAGCTGGAGACTTTCTTCAAGGCAGAGCCTCTGGACTGGGTGGCCATCGACTTCTCCGACTGGAGCGGCAGGCGGGGGGAGCTGTACGGGCAGATCAAGGAAGCCATCCTGGGGCGGCATGTGATGGCCTTTGATTATTATGGACAGCACGGGGACATGATGCGCCGGGAGGTGGAGCCGATTCAGCTGCTTTTCAAGGAATACACCTGGTATGTGAGGGCCTACTGCCGGATCCGGGGGGCCATGCGGCTCTTTAAGGTGCTACGGATGAAGCGGGTGGAGGTGCTGGAGGAGAGCTTCGAACTGGGGCAGAGGCACCGTATGGAAGAAGGGCATTCCATGGAAGAAGGGCATTCCATGGAGAAATCTCTGGAGAATCCGGCATTGGGGAAAAGAGGAGAACCGGGAAGGGACAAGGAAGCGGGAAAAGAAGGGAAAGCGATAGAAACCGGACAATCGGAAGAAGCCCCAGTCTGTAGGGGAGAGCCGGAATCGCCCATGGAAGCAGGCAAACCAGGTGTACAGGGGGAAATCGTCTTCCGTATAGACAGGAAAGAGGCATACCGGGTCTACGACAGATTCGAGGAGGATGAGATTACGGTGCTGCCCCAGGGGGATTTCGAGATACGGATGCGCTGCTCGGTGGACGACTGGGTCTACGGGCTGATTCTGTCCTTCGGGCCATCCGCTAGAGTGCTGGGGCCGGACTGGGTGCGGGAGGAGCTGGCGGCCAGAATCCGGCGGATGGGGGAGATGTATGGACGCTGATGCTATCTGGCGATGAGAATCACATTGGCGAACCATTCCCCATCGCAGGGAATCAGGTCGCCCTCCACAGCCTCCGCGATTCCCTCGTAGATGATTTTCTCGCGGACTGTACTGAAATACGCTTTATGGATTGCCAGCAGTTCATTGCGGATAAATATTTTTTCAGCGCCCTCCATATGATTTTCAGCCAGGAATTTTGCCGCCCTCTTCGCGCCCTCCGCATTCTCGTCCATATACACGGAGGAGTTGATGAGGGGCGCATCGTCCTTCAGCACCCGGGCCGCGTCCCGGATTCCCTTTTCCATCAGGTCCGCCATATTTGTGAAGCCCGCATAGGTGCAGGCCATGTCCATGCTGCAATCCCGGAGCGGAAGGTTCGTGGCGTCGCAGGCAATATAATTCACCCTGACATGGGGATTGACCTGCCCTAATCGGATTCGGTCATGCTTTAACACATGAAAGCTCAAGTCAGTGGAAATGATATCCACGTTTTCATTGGCATGCTTCAGCAGTTCCCGCAAAAGCACGCCCCTGCCGGAGGCCACGTCCAGCAGAAAGCCCGCTTTCAGCTTGGAGACCTCCTCCACGATGCCATCGAGGAAGTCCTTCTCTATCTTCCTCTGGCTGTCTGTCTTCTGCGTTTCCAGCTTTTCGCCGAAGGCATCGTAGCCATCTTCATCAATGTAATCCTTCCAGGTATTGAAAGCGTTCTGCTCCTGTGACTGAAAGTCGAGGATTCCCTCGTGGATGGAAAAGGCGTGTCCGTTTTCACAGACGATTTTTCCCTCGACGATTTCCTCCTGTTCCGTCCGGCTTTCCGTAAGCTTGAAACCCGCCCCGCACTTAGGGCAGCATAAGACTGGTAGAATGTTAGCGTACATTTTCTATGTCCTTTCCTAAAAAATTGTCTGGGCTGCTCCACCAGTATAACACGAATGCGGATGAAAAGGCAATCGGGACAAGATTATTTGGTGTAGGGGCATCATGCTTGACATATGGTGCCATTGGTGTTAATCATATTATAAAGAGTTGTTGCAGAATGCCTGGAACAAGGAAAGGAGACTGGAAGTCATGAATAAGAAGAAAGTGATCGGCTATGTAGGAACCAGGGACTTGGGCAGAATGCGGGAGGAGGACATCAGAAAGCTGGATGTGATCAACATTGCCTTCGGGCACATCCGGGAGAACGAAACGGTATGGGAGGATGGCGCGGGCACAGAGGAGAATCTGGAGCGCATCCGCAGGATTCATCCGGAGATCAGGATCATTCTTTCCATCGGCGGCTGGAGCGCGGACGGCTTCTCCCAGGCGGCCATGACGGAGGGCTCCAGGGAAAAGGCTGCGAAGAGCGCGGCAGAACTGGTGGCGGCACATAAGCTGGACGGCATAGACATCGACTGGGAGTATCCCTGCTTCGCCCTTGCGGGAATCGCGGCCGATATGCGGGACAAGGAGAACTTTACCCTGTTCCTGGCGAAGCTGCGCCAGGAGCTGGATGCCCTGGGAGAGGGCAAGATGCTCACCATCGCGGCCGGGGGAGACACCTATTTCACTCTGCATACGGACATGGCACAGGCCCAGCGGTATCTGGACTATGTGCAGCTGATGACCTATGACCTCCAGGGGGGCTTCGTCAAAGTGACCGGGCATCATGCTTCCCTGTATCCCGGGACTACCAACCTCTTCGACGTATGCGTGGACAAGGCGGTGAAAACATTTATGGCGGCGGGCGTGCCGGCGGAGAAGCTGATAGTGGGCGTACCTTTCTATGCAAGGCACTGGAAAGGAGTGAAGGGAGGCGGCGACGGCCTGGGCCGGGAAGCCGGAACGGTGGGAATGGGAGGCCCGGGATATGGGGAGCTTGCCCAGAGCTATATAGACAAGAACGGGTACAGGCGCTATTGGGACGATGCGGGCAAAGCTCCCTATCTGTTCAACGGGGACTGCTTCATCAGCTATGACGATGGGGAGAGCCTCCGGGCCAAAGCGGACTATGTCAGGGAAAAAGGGCTGGGCGGAATCATGTTCTGGGAATACGGCAGCGACCCTGACGGTATATTGCTGGACTGTATCTATGAAGCTTTCCACGCGCAGGCATAAAGCAGGCAGAGCGGGCGTGGCAGATAAGAAGCCGAGAGTAATGTAGGATCTGCTTCCCGGAATGACGCTGGAAGAGAAGCTGCGCCAGACCGATTAGCACTCCATCAAGAAAGCACAGGGGGAAAACATGTTCAGAGAACTTCGCAGAAAAAGACAGGAGCTGCCGCTCAAAGAAAGCATCGATATCCTGATGAAAGGGACATCGGGGGTCCTGGCCCTGTCCGGCGATGAGGGCTATCCTTACGCTGTCCCGATCAGCTATGTGTACAGGGATTCCAAGCTATACTTCCATGGAGCGAAAAGCGGGCATAAGATAGACGCGGTCAAAAGGCAGGAGAAGGCCTCTTTCTGCGTGATTGCCCAGGATGAGGTCATTCCCGAGAAGTATACGACCGCCTACAAGAGCGTAATCGTTTTTGGCAGGATCCGCATTCTGGAAGATGAGACAGAAATCAAAGAGGCGGTAGAGGCGCTGGCCATAAAATACCATCCGGACGGCGATGAAGCAGGACGGCAGAGCGAAATCGACAGGTTCCGGGAGACCCTGTGCATGATGGAGATGTCCATTGAACATATCTGCGGAAAAGAAGGACTTGAGCTGCTGAAGGCGAGACAGTAGTGGTATTTATCTCCTATATATGCAGTATAAATAATCGTGCGTAAAGAACACGGCCCTGAGAGAGCTTTTACATGGCTCCTTCGGGGCCTTTTCTGCGCCCATTTGTCCAATTTCCCGGCCCAGGCGGAGGCTTGCGGGAAAAAGTTCCGGCAGGGGCGATGGCTTAAATTGTCAATTTAGATGTCTTGATTAGAAATATACATATGGCGGAGAAAAGGATATAATCTTTATTGTAATTTCCACAAAAGAAATAGAAAATCATGGTAATATTTTGGCCATTTTGAGACAAAGGAAAGGGAGATGAGCGGTATGGGTTTGGGAAATTCAAGGAGAGACAGAAAGAAGCTGTGGAATCAGATTTACCGGAATCGATGGCTTTACCTGATGATGGTGCTGCCGGTGGCCTATTTCATCATCTTTAAGTTCGGCCCTATCTATGGACTGCAGATATCCTTCCGGGATTTCCGGGTACGGAGGGGAATCTGGGGGAGCGAGTGGGTAGGCCTGAAGCATTTCAGGCAATATCTCACGAATCCGGGTTTCTGGATACTGGTCAAGAACACTATATTGCTGGGAATCGGCCAAGTGCTGTTCGTATTCCCCATCCCAATCATCTTCGCGCTGCTGGTCAATGAAGTGAGGTCGAAGAAGGGTCAGAGGCTCATCCAGAACATCAGCTATCTGCCCCACTTCGTGTCGGTGGTGGTAGTGGCCTCCATGGTGACCACATTCCTGGCCAAGGACGGCATCATCAACAAAATCATCGCCATGCTGGGCGGGAGCGGCCACCTGTTCATGCAGGATCCCAAATGGTTCCGGCCGGTGTACTGGATTTCGAATCTGTGGCAGGAGATGGGATGGAGCGCGATCATCTACTCCGCCGCACTGACCAATGTGGACGAGCAGCTCTATGAGGCGGCGGTCATAGACGGCGCGAACCGCTGGCAGCAGACCGTACACGTCACGCTTCCGGCAATCAAGCCCACGATTTCCATCATGCTGATCATGGCAATCGGAAACATCATGAGCGTTTCTTTTGAAAAGGTTCTGCTGCTGCAGAATGCGCTGACCTACGAGGTGTCGGATATCATATCCACCTTCGTCTACCGCCAGGGACTCAGCGGGGGCCAGTACAGCTATTCCACGGCGGTGGACATGTTCAGCACGGTGACGAATTTCGTGCTGATACTGGTTGCCAACCGGGTGTGCAAGCTGCTGGGAGAGACCAGCCTTTGGTAAAGGCCGGTAAGAACGGAACAAGGAGGAATGAGAATGAACATAAACAAAGGAAGAGGCTATCGCGTATTTCAGATATGTAATGCGCTGCTGATGGCGGGGGTCTGCCTGGTGGTACTGTTCCCGCTTTACTACATGTTTATCGTCTCCATCAGCGACGGGGCGGCGATTATGTCCGGCCAGGTGAATTTCCTGCCCAAGGGATTTTCCCTTCGCGCTTACAGGGCTGCCTTTAAGAACAATGATTTCCTGAAGAGCTACTGGAACACGATTGTGATCACTGTCAGCGGAACCGCGGTCAATCTGATCATGACCACGCTGTTCGCCTATCCTCTGTCCAAGCAGACCCTGCCGGGCCGGACATTCTTCATGCGGATGGCAGTGTTCACCATGTTCTTCACAGGAGGCATGATACCGTCCTATATGCTGGTGACGAATCTGGGGCTGGGCAATACCTACTGGGCATTGATTCTGCCGGGGGCCATCAGCGTATACAACATGATCATCATGCGCACCTTCTTCGAGGGGATTCCGGCGGAACTGACGGAGGTGGCGTACATCGATGGCGCGAATGACATTCAGATTCTGTGGAAGATTATCCTGCCGCTGTCGAAGCCGATTTTCTTTACACTGCTTTTGTTCTACGCGGTGGGACACTGGAACGGGTTCTTCAATGCGCTGCTCTACTTAAACGATAAGAGCCGGTATCCGATCCAGATGTTCGTCAGAGGAGTGGTGTTCAGCGGCGAGACCCTGAGCATGGCCATGGCTTCCTACAATTCCTCCTCGGAAGTGGGGGCGGAGCTCCTGTCTGAGGAAGGGGCGAAATACGCGATCATCATACTGTCCATGATTCCGATTTTGGTGGTATTTCCGATTGTCAGCCGGTATTTCAAATCCGGCGTGATGATCGGCGCAGTGAAAGGTTAAACGACAGACGGCATGGAAAGGAGGATAGAGGTTCACTGAGATGACGTCTTGCGATATAGAACAGAATACGAAAATGGAGGGAACTATGAAAAGAAAAATCGTAGCACTATTTATGACAATGGCTTTGATGGCTGGTACATTGGCAGGCTGTGGCAACAGCGATGCCGGCGGCTCCTCCGATGTGTCATCGGATGCCGGAAGCACGGCGCAGGAGAGCAGCGCGGAAAGCGCGGAGGAACCGGAAGGGGAGAATTCCGGGGAAAGCGAAGCAGAAAATGAAGAAGAGAATCAAGGCGCGTCCGGGGAAACGGCGAGCAGCCTGCTGACGGAGGAACCGGTGACCATTACATTCATGAGAGGCGAGAACAGCGCGATTCCGGTCCAGGACAATGTGGCCTCCACCCGCCAGATTCTGGAGAGGACAGGCATCGACCTGGACATCACGGCAGTCCCCGGCTCCGACTACAATACGAAGATGACCGCCCTGTATGCGGCCAACGATATGCCGGACATCTTCTTCGCCTTTAACATGACCAAGCGCGAGATGGTGGAGGACGGCGCTCTCCTGGCGCTCAGCGACCTGATCGATGAATACGCGCCGAATATCAAGGCATACTATGACGAGAACCCGTACCTGTACCGCACCATGGTGGACGGGGAGATTTATTCTCTGCCCCAGAAGCGGGTGGATCAGAATCTGGAGGCCGGATGCGTGCCCTTCATACGCATGGACCTTCTGGAGGATGCAGGGCTTCCCGTTCCCACCACATGGAAGGAGCTGGCGGAGACGCTGGTCACCCTGACTGAGAAATACAATATGGAAGGCTGGGCGGCCAGGGGCTCCGGACGTATCATTGGCGAGAGCGACTACAGTTGGCTGGACAGCTTCGGCGCGTCCTTCTCCTATTACACCGACAAGGAGGGTACATGGCATCTGGGCATGATTGAGGACAAATACAAGGATGCGGTGCTGTTCCTGAAGAATCTGGTGGAGCGGGGCGCCCTGGATGAGGAATGGCTGACCACGGATACTGCCGGCTGGCAGGAGAAGCTGGGCAGCGGGAACTATCTGTTCTGGTACGATAACCCCACCTTCGCCAGCGGAATCAATACGGCCCTCAGCGCCGTGAACCCGGACGCCAGATTCGCCCCTCTGGAACTGCTCGAAGATTACGACGGAAATGTCTTCAATTATAAGCAGCCCACCCATTATACGGACACCTTCTATATCAGCGCGGACGTGGAGGATCCCGTACTGCTGATCAAGTTCCTGGACTGGTGCTACAGCGATGAGGGCGCGATTACATTCGGCTATGGCCGTGAGGGAGAGACCTACTATATGGACGATGACGGGAACCCTCAGTGGCTGCCGGAAATCCTGGAGAAATACGCCAACGCGGAGGACGGATATTATCAGGCTTCCTCGGACATGGGGGTCAATAACGGGTATTTCTGCCCGGCATGGATGAACCTGACGATAGAGGTATTCCGGGCTTCCAGCAATAATCCGGATGAGCTGACGGCGCAGTATATCTATGATTTTTATGAGGAGCAGCTTAATGACGGCACGATTGTGGAAAAGACCCTTCTGCCGCCGATGACGGTAGAACAGGATGCGCGCATTCAGGAGATCAAGCAGGCTGTCCAGGACACGGCCATAACGGAATTCTCGAAATTCGTCATGGGCCAGCGGCCGATAGAGGAATATGACGCATTCATAGAGGAATTAAAGGGCCTTGGAGCACAGGAATGGGCAGATATCCTGAATGAGGCGGAAACCGCATTCCAGGAGACCATGGAAGGCTTATGATCCTTGAACGAAGGGGGCGTCCTGGGACGCCCCTTTTCATCTTCACGTGCTGGCTAGGTGGGCTCTGAAACAGGTTGAAAGGGAAAAGCCTGTGGTGCAGGGGATTGCGGGCCTTGATGAGATTGAGTATGAATGAATATGATATTGATTACCTGAGTGCGGAGTACAAACTGAATACAATAGTCATGCGTGATAAGAATCTGTTCCTGCCGCTTGAAATCCTGAATATCCGCTGCGTCGATCAGAGGGCCGAGCGGCAGAACCAGACATTTACGCCTTATATGCATCAGCATGTATGCTTTGAGATGCATATGCCGATTGTGGGATGGCAGACTTACCAGATTATGGAAAAGGCGGTTTCAATCCATGAGGACGAGGTAGTGCTTTTTGCGCCCAACACGCTGCATTCAGCCCTGAAAAGCAGCGACAATCTAAAGAAATTCAGCATGAAGTTCTCCCTGATTCTTCCCGTGGATGCCGGGGAGGATGAGGAGGACAGCCGTTTCCTCTATATTGTAAGGGAGCTTCACGCCAGGCCGTATATCAAGACAAAGCCCAACAGATGGTATCTGGAGCTGATGAACAGGGTCTTTCTGGAGGCCTATGAGGAGAAATACGGGTGGACGGCTCTGGTGCTCAACATGGTCTCGCAGATGGTCATCGAGATTGTGCGGGAAAACCTGCCCAAAGAGAAGAGGCACGCTTCGGAGGAGGGACTACAGCGCAAACGGATAGAGAGCATAGAAAGCTTTATACAGGATAATATCTCCGCCATGATCACAAAACAGATGGTGGCAGAGCAGATGTACCTGAGCGTCCGCCAGCTTGACCGAATCGTGCTGGCGGAAAGGGGCATAACGCTCAAAAGCCTGATCGATCAGATTAAGATACGGGAGGCGCGCCGTCTGCTGCGGGAAACCGATATGACCCAGAAGGACATTTCCATATCGCTGGGGTTCACGGAGACCAGCAGCTTCAATCGGTATTTTCGGAGGTTTGAGTCTGTCTCGCCCGGCATATACCGAAAACAGGCGGGGAAAGACGGAAAATCGGAACAGGACAATGGAACGCTTCAAGAAGAATGATAGAAAGGATAACGCAATATGAAACGGGAGAACAAGTATGATGCAAAGCACCTGGCGGATGTGGACGTCCTGGTAGTCGGCGGGGGCTTCCCCGGAATCTGTGCCGCGCTGGCGGCCGCGCGGCTGGGAGTGCGGACGCTTCTGGTGGAACGGAACGCCGTGATCGGGGGACAGGCGGCGGAAATCGATACATGGGGGCTGGACGGCTTCCTGGATATCGACGGCAGATTATTGATTAGGGGGATTCCATGGGAAATCCTGAATCTGGCGGTGGCGGAGGGACAGTCCGATCCACTGTTTTCGAAGATTGACTACAGGCTGATGGAAGAGGAGGGAATCGACGCAGCGCTGCGGAAGGCTGATTTGGAGCCGTATATCCCATACAGCAGGCCGGATTCCTGGATGAACGCTTTCAACGACCAGTATGTAAATCCAAATGCTTATCGCTATGTGGCTTTGAAGCTATTGGAGGAAGCCGGGGTACAGATTCTGTACCAGATGCCTGTAATCGACGCGATTCTGGAGGGAAAGGCGCTGAAAGGCGTAATCGTCCAGGGCGAAAACGGTTCGAAATATGAGATATTGGCCAGGCGTATCGTGGATACTTCACAGAGCGCGGTGGTGAGCACATGCGCCGGAAATCCCTTCCCTCATTCGAACGGATATATGGGGACGCTGGTCCGCGTGAGCGGCATCGATATCATGCGCACGCTGGATTTTATAGAGGAGCAGATCGCATCGGAAGATCCGGCGGTCCTGCAGGCGGAAGAAGAGGAGATGAGAAAGGCGAAGGAGGAAGGGACGAGAGCACCTGAGCCAGGGTGGTTTCTGCGTCCGATGGTGGGCAAACGGGCGCAGCCGGATGAAATGCGCAGGCTGGTACAGGGAGGCAATCCGCTGTTCATCCATGGATTTATGAAAACCCTGGAAAAGGCCATCCGGGACAATCCGGAGTATGCCGCCATCAAACGCTCCAATGGGGAGCATGTGTGGCTCTTCTACGAGAGGGACAACATGGGCTGCTATCCCGTATTCGGCGACGGCTTTGAGGAGGTGGACGTGGCGGATCCGCTGAACTATTCCAGCGCGGTCAATGCGGCGCGCAGGCTGCAGTGGATCTATCATCGCTTCTTCCGGGAATATATTCCGGGCTTTGAGAATGCGCATCTGATGGATGTGTATGCCAATATCTCCAAGGCGCTGCGCGTGCCCGAGGAGCCGGAAGGGTTTACGGAGTATACCATTTCCAGAGAGGATCTGGCTGGGTACTCGGACCGCAAGGATATCCTGACCTATGTGAGGGGCCATCCGCACAGCGGGCAGAATGAGCATGGCTGGGGGATTCCCATGGCAAGCCTGATTGTAAGGGGATATGACAATCTGCTTGTGACCGGTAAGCCGGCGGGCCGAATGATACACTATATCGCCACCTGTGCGAAGGTAGGGGAAGCGGCAGGCGCGGCCGCAGCGGTTTCCGTTCTGGAGAATACCCCTTTGAGGGAGACCGATTCGGACAAGGTGAAAAGCAGGATAGGATAATTTGAGAGAAAGGATGCCCAAGCGGCAGCAGATTGGAGAATTGTTATGAAAAGACTTTATGGTGTAATTACGGCAATGGTGACGCCGTTTGACGAGAATGGTCAGGTCATGCTGGAGCAGGTTCGGAATATGGTGGAATTCCTGGTAAAGAGGGGAGTGAACTGCCTGTATCCCTGCGGCACCACGGGGGAGATGTTCCTTATGCATGAGGAAGACCGCAAGAAGGTGGCGCAGGCAGTGGTTGAGCAGAACCGGGGGAGGCTGACGACCTATATCCATGTAGGCGCCATGGATCCGGACGAGACGATTCGCCTGGCACAGCATGCCTGTGATATCGGCGCGGATGGCGTGGGAATCGTGACACCGGCTTTTTTCGGCACAAATCCGGATGCCATGGTGGAATATTATGTAAAGGTGCTCCATGCGATTCCCCAGGACTTTCCTGCCTATCTGTACAATATTCCGCAACTGGCGGCAAACGATCTGACCTCGGACACCATAGGCCGTATCCTGGAGCTATGTCCGAACGTGGCCGGAATCAAATATTCCTACGCGGACATGGCACGTACATATGAGTACCTGGGAATCGCCAGGGATTTCGAGGTGGTGCAGGGGGCGGACAGCCTGTTCCTGCCCACTCTGGCAATGGGATGCGCCGGAACAGTGTCCGGATGCAGCTCGGTCTATCCGGAACCCTTCGTGAAGGTCTACGAGGCGTTCCGGGCTGGAGACATCGAAACCGCCCGCAGCTGGCAGAACCTTGCCAACAAATTCGTCAGGGCCCTGGGCGCCGGCAGCAATATGGCGATTTTCAAGAGCGGTCTGCAGTATCGCGGCCTGATGGCGGGACATATGCACCGGCCGCAGATTGATCTGAAGGAGGAGCAGGCACAGGAGCTGTGGAAGACTCTGAGGGCTCTGGAGGAGAAGTGCCCGGAGGGAATGATTATCCGAGATTGAACCGGCTGTACAAGCGGCTTGGCGGAAGGGAGGCTTCATGCGACGGACACGGATAGAGGAATATGAAAAGGGGGGCTACCGAATCTACAGAGTGCCTTCCATTGTGTGTACAGACAGGGGGACGGTGATTGCGGCTTACGAGTGCCGTTTTGGCGGAGACTGGTCTGCCATGGATCTGGCGATTCGCCGCAGTACGGACGGAGGCCAAACATGGTCTGACCGTATGATTGTAGCGGAGGGCCATGGAATCGATGCAATCCACAATGCGGTGCTATTTGCGGACGGAAGTATGGTGCATCTGATTTGGCACCGCAATTACCGTGAAGTCCGCTATATGCGCAGTCTGGACCAGGGACTTACATGGTCTGAACCCGGAGACATTTCTGACGCGTATATCCGGCTTCGAAAGCGGTACAATTGGACAGTGATCGCGGCCGGGCCGGGGCATGGGCTTGTAACCTCCGCGGGCCGGCTGATTGTCCCGGTCTGGGCTGCGGCAAACCGCAGGGATATTACCAGCCATCATCCTTCTGTGGTGACCACACTGTACAGCGACGACCATGGGGAAACATGGCAGTGCGGTGAGATAATATGGGACAGGGAGGATTTCGTGGATCCAAATGAATCTGTACTTGCGGAGCTTTCGGACGGCAGGATGATGATAAACTGCCGCCATGAAACAGGGAATGGCCTGCGCAAGGTGGGCTTTAGCCCGGATGGAATCAGCAACTGGGCTGGATTCTACTTTGACGGACAGCTGATTGACCCGGTCTGCTGTGCGGGAATGACGCAGGGGGACGGGCATCTCTGGTTCACGAACTGCGCATGCGGAAAGGAGGAGGGCAGGATACGGCTGTCCATCCGGCGCAGCGATGACGATGGGAGGACGTGGCCGTACAGAAGGGAACTGGCTGAACAGGGCGGCTACAGCGATGTGTTTTACAGTCCTTCCCGGAAAATGCTGTATGTCATTGCGGAGGCAGGGCGCGCTACAGAACATACATTTTCCTTTGGACTATCCATAATCAGCCTTTCGCCGGAAGAAATCGGATGAAGTTCAGGGCAAAAAATCAAAAACTTTTTAAAATATGACACGCTGATGTCATATTATAAAGTGTATGATAGACATACACTTAAGGAAGCAGGCGCCGCTTCTCAGAGTGAGATGCAAGGCAGAGGATGTACCTCTGCCAGACCCGATAAGGGAAAGCATGCAAAACGAAAGGAGAGCGACACCATGGAAAACACAATGAAACAGGAACTGAAGATCTGCCAGAGCTGCGGGATGCCCATGCAGGAGGAGCAGTACGGAACCAACCGGGACGGCAGCAAAAACCACACCTATTGCTGCTACTGCTACAAAGACGGGGCCTTTGCCCAGGACTGCAGCCTGGAGGAGATGATAGACTTCTGCGCGGCTTTCGAGGTAGAGGGCGGCCGGGCCAAAACGGTGGAGGAGGCGAAGGCCATGCTGGGGGAATACTTCCCCACCCTGGAGCGCTGGAGGGTGTAAGGGAGTGTAATTCCTAAAGCAGGGGCAGCCGAAGCGGACATTCCGTTCCGTTTCGGCTGTTGTTCCATCCGATGTTTTTTTACAAAATGAGACCGAAGGAGACAAGGAGGCAGACTATGGCGGTGAAATTGCTGGAGATAAAGAAGGAGAGCTGCCCGGCCACGCGGCTGATCGGCAGGAAATATACAGGCGCTCCCAACTGGGGGGAATGGTGGGAGAATGAATGGTTTGCGGTATTGGAGCAGAATCCGTGCCTTCCCATTAACGGGGACGCCTATATCGGCGCCGTGCACATCGTGGAGGGGATGCCTGAGCGATGGATCGGCATGTTCTTCCCGGCAGGCACAGAGGTTCCGGATGGGTTTGAGTCCATTGACATAGAGCCACAGGAGTATGCGGTATGCTATCTGTCCGACAAGGAGGGCAGCAGGGACTTCTTTACCATGGAGACCCACGACATGTGCCTGGAGGCGCTGCGGGCAGCAGGGTTTGCCAGGAAAGAGGACGACTGGTGCTTCGAGAGATACAACTGCCCCAGGTACACCACGCCGGACGGGGAGGGAAACGTCATCCTGGACTATGGGATTTCCGTATTGTGATGATATTTAAGGAGGAGTTCTTATGCTGGAAATACCGGAGAGCCTTACCATAGCCTCACAGCTCAACGAAACCGTGAAAGGGCTGGAGATTCGCAGGGTGGAAGCGGCCCACACCAAGCACTCCTTTGCCTGGTATACAGGCGCCCCCGACTTCTACGCGGAGACCATGGAGGGGAAGCCCCTGGGTGAGGCCATAGGCTGGGGCAGCTATGTGGAGATCGATGTGGGAGACTACCGCTTTGCCGTAGGGGACGGAACGAATTTAAGATATTACGCCTCCGGCGAAAAGCTTCCGCCCCGCTACCAGACCAGGATTGAGCTGGAGGATGGCAGCAACCTGGTGTGCACCGTGCAGATGTACGGCTCCATGTTCCTGGTGGATCCTAAGGAGTACGACAATTTCTATTACCATGTGGCCAAGGAGAAGCCCATGCCCGGAAGCGAAGAGTTCGACTACGCCTATTTCCGGGAGCTGAGGGAGCAGGCTTCAGGGACCCTGTCCATGAAAGCTTTCCTGGCCACGGAGCAGCGGATCCCCGGGCTGGGCAACGGCGTGCTCCAGGATATCCTGCTGCGGGCTGGTCTCCATCCGAAAAAGAAGATGGGCACTGTCCCCGAGAGCCGCTGGAGACAGGTATACCAGGCGCTCACCGATACGCTGGAGAAGATGACGGCTGCAGGGGGCCGGAACACGGAGAAAGACCTGTTCGGCCGGCCCGGCAGGTATCCCGTGATGCTCAGCAAGAACACCCTGGGCAAGGGCTGTCCCTACTGTGGGAACACAATCCAGAAGGCCAGTTACCTGGGCGGCACGGTGTATTTCTGCCCGGGCTGCCAGGAATTGTAAGGAAAGAGTTTTCCTCCCTGATTTCGGACAGTTCCACCGGCTTGTCATCAGACAGCCGTCTGGATACGGAATCTGCTCTATGAGGACGGGGCCAGGACAGTATTCCTGTACACAAAGGGGACAGAAGGGAATCCGCCAAAGGAGCTGCGGCAGCTTGCCCAGTACATGGAGGATTCCACAGCGGAGAATGCCAGATCCAGGGGGCTGACAAGGCTGCACGAGATGGTGATGGGAGTAAAATCAGACAGGGAAGTGGGACTGGCGTATATGAAATGGTATGAAATAGAGAAGCGGATTCGGGAGGAAGGAAAGGACGAGGGAAAAGCCGAGGGAAAAGCCGAGGGAAAGGCTGAGGCTATAATGGAACTGCTGGAGGATATCGGTGTGATACCAAAGGAGCTGGAGAAGCGGATTCAGGAACAAAAGAACCTGGATATTCTGCGGGAATGGCACAAACTGGCGGCGCATTCCAGGAGCATTGAGGAGTTTGAAAGGCTGATTTTGAAGGTTCCTCTGGGCTGAGTGCGGGGCAGGCTCCAACCATGGAAAAGGGGCCGATGGGCCTGTAGCGGCTGACATGTCACAGGCTCGGCGGCTCCAGATCGATTCTACCCCTGCCGCTTCACCACAGGGATCCACACCTCATACTGCGCATTCGCCGGGTCAGGGTTCAGGTAGACCTCCACATCGGGGGCGTTGCCGTACTCGTACCCGGAGGTGGGCAGCCATTCCGTCACGATGCGCCGCTCCAGCTCCTGGATGGACTGGTTGGTGCCCGACCCGGGGAACACGGCCCAGGTGGCTGCCGGCACGGTGTATTCCTCCAGGCCATCCGCTGCCTGGGTGGAGCTTACGGCGATGTAATACCGCCAGGGCTCTGTGTCATTACAGGTGCTGATGCCAAGCACGCCCATGGGCTGCGTGTCCATCATGCCCGTCAGCCGTTGCAATGTGCCGTTCGCGGCGATTTCTCCCCATTTGGCGGGAATCACCGCGAAGTTCTTCTCGATGTCCTTGTCCAGAGGCACGGACACGCCTACGATGCGGAAGGCCTCTTTCGTCTCGATTCGGTAGTTCATTTCTTCCACTCCTTTGACTGTGATTTTGAAGGTGATGGGCGGGAAGGATTTCACGGAAACCCCTTCCTTTTTCAGGGAGGAGGGGGCGATGCCGTGGACGGACTGGAAGGCCCTGTTGAAGGCAGTGGGAGAGCTGTACCCGTACTTGCCCGCCACATCGATGATCTTCATGCCCCTGCCCTGGAGATCCACGGCGGCCAGGGACATCTTCCTCCTGCGGATGTACTCGGACAGGGGAACTCCCGCCATATAGGTGAACATCCGCTGGAAATGGTAGGAGGAACAACAGGCTATCCGCCCCAGCTGATTCATGTCGATTTCCTCCGTCAGATGCTCCTCGATATAGCTTATTGCGTCATTCAAGCGCTCGATCCATTCCATGATTTAATCTCCAATCTTTTCGCCTGCTCTTACTATACCATAGCCGCAGGGCTTTTTTCCTCTCTGTTTCTGCACGGAAAAGAGAGATGCTTTCATTATGTCATAGCATGAAGCCATATGCAAGAAAAACGGAGCCCCGGCCGGCCAAATCGTTGGCTGCGCCGGAAGCGGCGTCTGGCCCTTCTGCCTCCGTGCTGTTTCTGCCGCTTAAAAAACCTATTGAGTGTAATTTCTATTCGGCATATATTTCTAGAAATGATGTGATTTTCCCATGTGTATATTCTCTCTCGATCAAACCAAACTCTGGGTCATAATATTTATTATCATAAAGCAGAGTCCAATGTGTATATCCCGCATCTGTGTGAACTGTCAGAATCGAATACTTGTAGGGAACGGGATTCTTCTTGGAGATTCGTTTGTTTCTTTCAGCGTGTCCTATGCCATAAAAATCAAGTATTTCTATCAGTTGACCGATACTTGTAGCTCCATCTGTTTTCATATCTTTCATTACTTCTTCAACGCTTTTTCCAGCAATCATGGCAATACACGCTTGGCCACATGTTGAAAAAGTAGGCTGCATGATTAATTCCATATAGTTTGCCCTCCGTCATATTTTACTGAGCTTCATCAATCGATTATATCACGAACGAACTTCATTTTCCAGATTGACTTGTTTCCTCCGAAACCACCGCCTATATATGGATATTGTTATTATTCTGCTTTTGCTCCTTGACAACCCGCAGCCCCCATGGTAGGATAAGAGACAAATCAACATAAGAAAAAGCGATGACGGAAACAAGTAGCATAAAAATCGCAGACAGAGAGAGCGTCACAGGGTGGAAGACGCTTATGTGGATTCTATGTGAAAACCATTCCTTAGCTGCAATGCTGAAAGTAGACGTAAGCGTTGCCGTACACCTGCGTTAAAGGTTAGGATTTGATGGAATCTGAAGTGAAAAATTAAGGTGGAACCGTGCAATGAGCACCCTTAAAGGTATGGAAATACGTATCTTTAGGGTGCTTTTCTTATAACGATTCTTTAGGAAAGGAAGAGACAAAATGAAAATCAAAATGAGAGACGGTTCCATCCAGGAGGCAGGCTTTGAGGAGGAACTGGGGAGAGACGCGTTCCGGCATACCACGGCCCACATCCTGGCCCAGGCGGTAAAGCGGCTGTACCCGGACACCAGATGCGCCATCGGCCCGGCCATACCGGAGGGCTTCGATAATGGAATCCAAGATAGGATTCCATTATCAAAATTCTACTACGACTTCGACTTCACATTCCGCTTCTCGGAGGAGAACTTCCCTGAGGTGGAGGCGGAGATGCGGAAAATCGTAAAGGAAAATCTGCAGATACGGCAATTCACGGTAGACCGGGAGAGCGCCATACAGGAGATGGAAGAGAGGGGCGAGACCTTCAAGGCGGAGATTCTGCGGGAGTTGCCGGAAGATGAGGAAATCAGCTTCTGCCGCCAGGGGGAATATGTGGAACTGTGCGCAGGCCCTCATGTGGCCTACACCAGCGCGGTCAGGGCATTTAAACTGCTGTCCGTGGCGGGGGCCTACTGGCGGGGCGACGAGAGGAATCCGATGCTCACCAGGATTTACGGCACGTCCTTTCCCAGCCAGGAGCTGCTGGAGGAGCATCTGAACCGCCTGGAGGAGGCGAAGAAGAGGGACCACAGGAAATTGGGCAGGGAGCTGGGCTTGTTCGCGCTGTTCAAAGAGGGGCCGGGCTTCCCGTTCTTTCTTCCCAAGGGACTGATATTGAAGAATCTCCTCATCGATTACTGGAGGCAGCTCCACGCCAGGGAAGGGTACCAGGAGATTTCCACGCCCGTCATCCTGAACCGCCAGCTCTGGGAGACCTCCGGGCACTGGGAGCATTACCGGGACAATATGTACACCACGGCCATCGACGGGGCGGACTTCTGCGTGAAGCCCATGAGCTGCCCCGGCGGCATGCTGGTCTACCAGATGGAGCCCCGCTCCTATCGCGACCTGCCCCTGCGCTTCAGCGAGCTGGGCCTGATTCACAGGAACGAAAAATCCGGCACCCTCCACGGGCTCATGCGCGTGCGCTGCTGCACCCAGGATGACGCCCACATCTTCATGATGCCGGAGCAGATTCAGGACGAGATAAAGGGGGTAGCCCGGCTGATAGATGAGGTGTATTCCCGCTTCGGATTCCGGTACCACGTAGAGCTGTCTACCAGGCCGGAAAATTCCATCGGAAGCGATGAGGACTGGGAACTGGCCACGGACGGCCTGCGCAGGGCCCTGGAGGAGCTGAATCTCCCCTATGCCGTGAACCCCGGGGACGGGGCGTTCTACGGCCCGAAGATAGACTTCCACCTGGAGGACTCCATCGGCAGGACCTGGCAGTGCGGCACCATCCAGCTGGATTTCCAGCTGCCCCAGCGCTTCGGGGCGGAGTATATCGGTGAGGACGGAAAGCACCACCGCCCCATCATGATACACCGGGTGGTGTTCGGCTCCGTCGAGCGGTTCATGGGCATCCTCATAGAGCATTTTGAGGGGAAATTCCCCCTGTGGCTGTCCCCGGTGCAGGTGAAGGTGCTGCCCATTTCGGACAGATATATCGGCTATGCCCGGGAAATCGAAAGCCGCATGAAAAAGGAGGGGCTGCGCTGCGAAACGGACATAAAAGGCGAGAAGATAGGCTGGAAGATCAGGACGGCTCAAATGGAAAGGATTCCCTATATGCTCATCGTTGGGGAAAAGGAAGCGGAGGCTGGCAGCGTGTCTGTCCGCAGGAGAGGGGAGGGGGATCTGGGCAGGATGCCTTTGGGACAGCTGCTGGAGATGCTTCGTGAGGAAGGAACCTGAAAAACATGTCTTTCATGCCACGGCAGTGGAGAAAATCCCATAAACTTAACAATGAAGCCTTGCGCAAATTGACAAAAGCTTGGTTTCGGCTTGCAAATATGTAGCAAGGTTCACGGATTCGGGTCTCCCTTCAGCTCCACCATAAGCGGTTCATGATGGATGGCAGGCAGAATCCGTTCCAGTAAGTCGTCCATCTTGATGCGGAGACTGCTTGTATTGACGTTAGGGTGACAGCCGAAATAAGTCCCTTTCAGCACATCCCGGTCCATCAGGAGCTGTACCCGGTTCTCCGCATCGTTCATCAGTCCCAGGACGCTGACCGAGCCCGGGGAAATCCCCAGGAAGCGTTCCATGAATTCCGGTTCCCCAAAGGAGAGCCTGGCGCTTCCAATCTGCTTTGAAAGCTCCTTTGTCTTGAACTTTTTATCCGCCGGCATCATCAGCAGATAAAAACGGGTTGCCTGCTGATTGCGCAGAAACAGGTTTTTAGGGGACTTTAAGACTGTCCAACAGGCCGTAGGCGGCAGTTTCCTTGGGCCTGCTTCTCCAAGAATTTCCGGATGCTTCGTCTGTCATATACTGCATAACGCTGAATACTGCCTAATGCAATCAAGCGATTGAACCAGTC
>OFFK01000536.1_pt1 | contig 33380 bp, 23 predicted proteins | sample 1521361 | NCBI WGS metagenome assembly OFFK01 (sample SAMEA3504096, study PRJEB24116) | mouse gut metagenome | biome: mouse gut; feature: mouse-associated habitat; material: faeces | place: Denmark | collected 2011 | reverse complement strand
AATTTTTATTTTTTTAATTGTCTACTTGACAGGGAGCGGTTCAGCTTATGATACGTTAAGCGGCTTATACAAAACAGAATTTGCGGCGCTTGTTAAAGTCTGCGTACCGGAAAAAAAGCATGAAGAATTTTACTATGCCCTTGATCAGATGAATCAATTCCAAATGACTGCCGGCTGGTACAGAAGAAGCCTGCGGTCTGGCAGTTACGTCCCGTTTGCAGATCAAAGCATAAAAATCTTACGAGCTTACTCCCGATTAGAGTTTTATCAGGCGTCTTTAGCTGACGTTTTAACCGGAAACCTTTCGCCGGAGCTTTATGACCATGCGAGAAACGAATACTTTTCGTATGCGCAGATCTTAGCGGCTCAGATTGACAGAGGAGATCAGGCTGTCATTTCGGCTGTTACAGAGATTCTTTTGGGGGAAGGGAATACCCTTATGATTAGCCATGAGCTAATCCGTGGAATCGTGATGTGCAAAAATGAAGAACTTTACTGCATCCTAGGCAAATTCCTTTTAGCCGCAAGGCTTCAGGAAGGGGCCAGACAGGCAATTTGTGAAACAATGGACGCCGGACGTCTGGAAGCGTTTTTGCATTTGTTTTCCATAATTGAGGAGCATGGGCTGATCCGCTATTCCTCCGTCAAACGCGCAGTCGCTACATGGATAGGGATATTTAGCCAATCCGGTCCGGAGCGGGTTTCTGAAAAACTGCTCCATCTTATGGGGCGCTGCCTTCGGGAAAAAGAGTTTTGCAAGGAACAGCTTGCATTAAATGATTCCATTGCGGTTAGCTGCGCGCTTTGGGCAATCGGTTTTTATGATGCGAATCAGGCAGTCTTGGCAGTGAAAAAACTGATTGCGGAAGGCTCAAGGCATCAGAAAATGACAGCATCGTATTTTCTTAATTCCCTTCAAGACGAAAAACAGAAGATGCAGGCTTCAAAAGACGTGATTTTACGGCATTCCGATGATTTAGGGCTTGTATCATGTTTTCTGCCGCATTTTCTTTCAGAAGTCAATACACATTTCTACCGTTTGATTCAACAAGAGGACGATTCTTATTCCCGTATTAGCAAAAAAGTAAAACAGCCTGCAAAAATGCCCCCTGAAACCCTGTTTTCCGATCGGGCGCAGGCAAAGGAATGCTACCGTATTCTAAAAGAGCTTTTGCCGCAAATCCCAAAAAAAGGGCTTTTGATTTCGCCCTGCATTTTCCCGTGGCATGAAGTGGAGTTGACGCAATCTGCGGTTGCATCACGTCTGTGCCTGATTGCGCATATGCTTTCGGAACAGCCCTATATAGACGATGCGGCAAAGCTGGTTAAAGTGGTCGGGCAGGGAGAAGGGCGCTCTTATTACAGCTTGTCACGGGCGGCAGTTGCAAGTGTGTTATTGTACCGCCCCAAAACGGAGATTTGCAAAGATGTGTTGTTTGAGCTTTTGCATAATGCCGAGGAATCGACGAATGAGCAGGCGTATTATCTCGTGGACGATATGGAACTTTCCGAAGAAGATTTCATAAAAATTGAAAAAAATCTAAAATATAAAAAAGGACGGAGCAAAGCGCTTTCCCTGTTAAAAAAACAAGACGGCCTGCATATTGCGCAAAGCATAAAAAGACTTCTTTTGGAAAAATCCGAAGAATGCCATATGGGCGCGCTTGATCTTGCCCTGCAATTAAAAAAAGAGGACAAAAAACAGTTTGATGAAGTAAGGCCTCATTTAGCGGCCCTAAAAAACCCGACCGGAAAAGAACGGGTTCTGTTAGAAGAATTGTCAGGGGAGCAAAGCGTGGCGCAAGAAATTTTAAATACGGAAGGCTATGGGCTCTATGACATAAAAAAAGAATGGGTTCTGCCGCCTATTGCGGCAGATGGCGCAAAGGCTTCAGAATTATTTGTTTATGGGGAAGACACATACCTTTGTTACTGCAAAAAATTAGATCAGATCATACGGGAGAACCGAGAGCTTTCTTATTCGGCGAAGTGGGAAGGCGATGTATTATTAGGGAATGAGTTAAAAAAAATCCGTTATTCCCAAGAGGAAGATGAGTTAGAACCCTTAGACGAATATCCATTTCGAAAGCTCTGGGAGGAGTTTTACGAAAAGGAGAAGTTATCGCCGCAGCTTCTTTTAGAACTAGGGCTTTACCGTAAGTGTTGTATGATGCGCAGCTATGTCGAACAAAACATTCCGCTTTATAAGCAGGTGTTTGGACAAAATCTTCCGTTCGGGAGCCTGTCGTGTGAACTGGAATATGCGTCCCAAGTCTGGACGGTTTTTCGGCTATTGGAGAGCCAGTATACGCCAAAATCTTTAAAAGCCGCGTTTGCCCTTTGCGGCGCGTCAAAGTATTTATCCGTTTTAGATACGTCAAACGATATATTTACCGTGGAAGAAAAACGCTGGGACGGCAGTTTTTTCCGGTATACGGAACATACAGCGGGGCTTCCCGTTTTTCAAGAGATCTTAGATTGGCTGTCTTACGTTGAGCCAGAAGACTGGGGAAGCGCGTTTTCCATAAAATTTAAGATTGAACAGCATTATTCGAAGCAAAAGGACAGGGAAATCAGCAGGTATACTTATGGCAATTATCCGGAACATTATGTCGGGTTTTTCGAATATGTGAAGTGTTACGTCAAAGGCATCTGGGATAAAGATCTGTTTTATAAAGCAGTGTTTACCTTCTGGAATCTTGGGACGCTTCTTTTGCCGGTCAGCGCAGTGGAGCAAAAAGGGGCGCTCTCTTTGCGCAGAGCTTACGCGCAAGGGCTGAATCTCTTTTTCGGGCATAATGTGATCCGCCCTGTAAACGGAAAATACTGTTTTGAGACGATGGGGGATATGCCGGAAATGGCATTTGCGCATGAGCTTTATCAGGAATTAGTTCCATTGATTCTAAGCGTGGAATTAAAACGCGGGGAGCAGTCAACGCCGTTTTCAGATGAGATTGGAAACATTAAGGTGGTTTATGGCGTAGACTATATGATACAGATATTAACGGCATTGGGCAAAGACCCGTTACAGCGGGGATTTAGTTATTATTCGAATGACAGCGACCGCAGGGCAGTCTTAAGCCATTTGTTAAAAGTCAGTATGCCAAAGCCAGACGAAACGGCGGCGGATCTAAAGAGAGCGTTAAAAGGCTCCGACATTACAAAGAAACGTTTGGCTGAGCTTGCCATGTATGCGGATCAGTGGATACCACTGATTCAAGAGTATTTAAAAATCAAGGGCTTTGCAAGCGCCTGTTACTATTTTATGGCGCATACAAGCGAAGGCTTTACAGACGAGCTGATTTCCATTCTTGCAAAGTATACGCCGCTTTCACCGGAGGAATTAGCGGACGGCGCCTTTGACATACACTGGTTTAAAGAAGCGTACAAAAGCGTCGGTGAAAAGAATTTTAAACTGCTTTATGACGCCGCAAAGTATTCTTCTTCAGGGACCGCCCATGGAAGGGCGCGTAAATATGCCGATGCCGCCCTTGGGAACGTGGAGTTTGATACGGTGATAAAGGAGATTGAATCAAAACGCAACAAAGACTGGCTGATGGCGGTCGGGCTATTCCCGCTTCCGTCCGCTAAAAAGAAAAAAGAAGAAGAATTGCTGCGCCGTTACCAGTTTATCCAGAAGTTTAAAAAAGAAAGCAGGCAGTTTGGCGCGCAAAGAAGGGCCAGTGAAGGGCGGGCGGCAGAAATTGCGCTCCGTAATTTAAGCGTCAACGCCGGATTTACTGACGTAATGCGGCTGACGCTTCGTATGGAAGGGAAACTGGCGGAGCAGTCAAAAGAATTCTTTACATGGAAGCCTGTTGGAGAAATAGAGCTTCTGCTGTCTGTGGACGAATACGGGCAAAGCGCGCTACAATGCAGAAAAGACGGCAAACTCTTAAAAACTATTCCGGCAAAATACAAAAAGAACGAAATTGCGCAGAAATATCAGGCGGCAAATAAACAATTAAAAGAACAGCGCCGCCGCGCGAAACAGATGATGGAACAGGCAATGGAAGATGGGACTGTTTTTGAAGTCTGGGAGTTTTTGGAAATGTATCAAAATCCGGTGACGCGTCCCATTACGGAAACGCTGATTGTCCGGACGAATGGGAAAACGGAGGGCGTCCTTGGATTTTTAACAAAAGAAGGAATCTTGGATGCAGATGGGATTCTTACGCCTGTCCGGCCGGGCGAGAAAATCTGCATTGCCCATCCGTATGACCTGTATGCGGCAGGATGCTGGCAGGACTACCAGAAACTTCTGTTTGAACAGAAAATAAAACAGCCGTTTAAGCAGGCATTCCGCGAATTATATCTGAAATTAGAAGAAGAACTGCCAAAAGAACATTCCATGCTCTTTGCGGGCAATCAGATTTGGCCGAAAAAAACGCTTGCCACACTGCGCGGCCGCCGCTGGGTTGCAGATTATGAAGACGGGCTCCAGAAAATCTACTATAAAGAAAATATTGTCGCCTGCATTTATGCAATGGCGGACTGGTTTACGCCAAGCGACATAGAGCCTCCGACTTTGGAATATGTGGCGTTTTCTGACCGGAAAACGGGACTTCCCCTGACGGTTAAGGAGATACCAGACATTATCTACAGTGAAGTAATGCGGGACGTAGATTTGGCGGTCAGCGTCGCATACGCAGGCGGCGTCGATCCTGAGACAAGCCATTCTACGATAGAAATGCGAAGGACAATCGCAGAATATAACGCCGGGTTGTTTGGCTTAAAGAACGTCCGTTTTCAGGGCAGCCATGCGTTGATTGACGGGACATTCGGCCAGTATTCCATTCATTTGGGAAGCGGCGTGATCCATCAGATTGGAAAGTCTATGATTTTTGCGGTTCCGGTGCATTCCCAGCAGAAAGGGCGGATCTTCCTTCCTTTTCTTGACGATGACCCAAAAACCGCAGAGATTTTATCTAAAATCCTTTTATTTGCAGAAGATTCTAAAATCAAAGATCCGAAAATATTATCACAGATTCAGTAGACGGGAAGGGCGAAACGCCCTTCCTTGCATTTTTAAAATTCTTGTACTATAATGAGCAGATAAAATAAGGATTGTGAGAGAAAAGAGGATAACATATGAAGAAAAAAATAAAAGTTTCTTTGGCGGCTCTCTTTTGCGTCTGCGTTCTTTTTTCCGGATGCCAGAAAGAAAAGGAGATTCCAAAACCTGCTTCCACGGAACGCGTTACGTTAGACACACAGACAGAAGAAACGGGTTTACCGGATATACAGACAGAAGATGTGGGTTTGCCGGATACACAGACGGGGCAGGAAACAGACGCTTATCGTTATGTCGCTTTCGGAAATTCCGTCACATGTGGGGAAATCACGGAAAATTTATGGTGGGGGAATTGGGGCATGGCGGCTTCCTCAATGGAAAAAGACTACGTCCATATTCTTTCCGCGGAAATTGAACAAAGGCTGTCTTGTCCGGTCGAAACAGAGGTGTACAGTTTAAAGCCATGGGAATTAGCGCAGGACCGTTCTTCTTTATTGGAAGATATTTCAGATTCCCTAGATGAAACAACCGATCTTGTCACAATTCAATCCGGTGAAAATATTACCCAGTTCCAAGAGACATTACAGATCGATTATTATGATTTGGTTTCCTTTATAAAAGAAAAAGCTCCTAATGCCCAGATTCTTATGTTAGGGGAGCTTCTTTGGCCGAATCTGGAAATTGAAACGGCGAAACAGACCGCATGTCAGGCGTGTGGGGTGGCATTTATTGAGATGACGCAATATTTAACGGATTATGAAGCCAATTATAAATCTTCCATTGGAGATGAAGTCATTGGCGAAGATGGAGAAACGCATAAAATAACCGATGAAGAAGTGGCGGCGCATCCAAACGATGAAGGCATGGTTTGCATTGCGGGGCAGATTCTTCCCTATATCCAAACCGGATCGTAGGGGCGGAGCTTTTCCAAGCTGCCGCAAATAAAAAAGGAAACACTTTTGATAAAGTGTTTCCTTCCGATTGTCCTGTTTTCGAAAAAACTATGCTCTTTCTACTTTTCCGCTCCTTAAACATGAAGTACATACATATAATCTTTTCGGAACTCCGTTTACTTTGCATCTTACATGTTTAATGTTTGGCTTCCACATTCTATTTGTTTTTTTATGGGAATGGCTCACATTATGACCGAATTGAACGCTTTTTCCACAAACTGCACATTTTGCCATGACTGCACCTCCTTGATTCGATTAAGTTTACTCTGCTGTAAGCTCATAACATGCTTATTCTATCAGAAAGTAATTTAGATTGCAAGATTTTTTTGGAAATAAAAGTCTATAATTCTTCCATAATGAAAATTGCAATTAATGTGTGAAATCAGATAGGAGTAAAATAAATATAGATTTAGAAAAAAGCGTTGATAATGAAAGAAAACAGAATGATTTTTAAAAGGCGGGTTTGCCCGTCTTTTTTATTGCAGAGACAGATCAAAAAAACAGCTATTCCAAAATGCGGTTTATGTGTAAAGGCATAAAAGAAATGCAAAAAGAGCGGCATATGCCGTTATTTGGCTTAAAAAGCAGGGAAATACAGGCGGAAATATAAATAATAATTTGATTTTTTCATAAAATTGGGTATAATGGATCATATCAGTATGTGTTTTGTACGGATTAAAAATCTGGAGGTCAGTGTATGAAAGGACAAATGGAAACCCAACTGGGTAAAATTATCATTAGTAATGAAGTCATAGCGACTTACGCAGGTTCCGTGGCAGTGGGGTGTTTTGGCATTGTCGGAATGGCGGCAGTGAATATGAAAGACGGTTTGGTGAAATTACTGAAAAAAGATTATCTTACCCATGGAATAAATGTAGCGGTTACTGACGACAATAAGATTATTATTGATTTTCATGTCATTGTTTCGTATGGCGTCAGTATCCATACGGTTTCTGAAAACTTGGTTGATACGGTGAAATATAAAGTGGAGGAGTTTACAGGAATGGAAATTGAGAAGATAAATATTTATGTGGAAGGCGTCAGAGTCATTGATTAAGGAGGATTTAAAAGTGGAAATCAATTCAATTAACGCGGCAAAGTTTGCGAAGATATTCTTAGCGGGAGCCGCTAATTTGGAAGCAAAAAAAGAATGGATCAATGAACTGAATGTGTTTCCAGTGCCGGACGGAGACACGGGCACAAATATGTCGATGACCATTTTATCCGCGGCAAAAGAAGTCAGCGCGCTTGAAAATCCGACGATGAAAACTTTGGCAAAAGCCATTTCTTCTGGTTCCCTGCGCGGCGCGAGAGGAAACTCCGGCGTGATTTTATCCCAGTTGTTCCGTGGATTTTCGAAAGTCATCGCGGAACATGATACAATCACAGTTTCCGTTGCGGCGCGTGCAATGGAAAAAGCAGTTGAAACGGCATACAAAGCCGTAATGAAGCCAAAAGAAGGGACGATTTTAACCGTAGCCAAAGGCGCGGCGAGAAAAGCGGCGGAATTGGCGGAGACGACGGACGATTTATGCATCTTTTTAGAAGCCGTTGTCAAAGAAGCGGACCGCGCGCTTGCCAGAACGCCGGATATGCTTCCAGTTTTAAAGCAGGCGGGAGTCGTTGATTCCGGCGGACAGGGGCTTGTAGAAGTGTTGCGCGGCGCGCTTTTCTCTTTACAGGGCAAAGAGATACGTTTAGACATCCAATCTGCCACACAGGCAGGGGCAGTTTCGGCATCGGGCAGTTCTTATATCGATGCGCAGGCAAATCAGGAAATTACGTTCACCTATTGCACGCAGTTTTTAGTAATGCTCAAAAAGCCGTTTAGCGAGCGCAAAGAGCGTGAATTTAAGTCCTATTTAGAAGAAATTGGAGATTCCATTGTAGTCGTTGCGGACGACGAGATCGTAAAGGTACATGTACATACCAGCGATCCCGGCCTTGCAATGCAAAAGGGATTAAAGTATGGCGATCTTACGACAATTATTATAGAAAATATGCGTTTAGAGCGAGATGAGAAAATCTCTGCGATGAAGGAAAAAGAAATGCAGGGCGTGAAGGCAGAAGCTTTAGAGCCTGCCGTCCCAAAAGAGCCGGAGAAAGAAATGGGTTTTGTGGCGGTTTCCATTGGAGAAGGATTAAATGAGATCTTCCGCGGGCTTGGCGCAGATTATATTATTGAAGGCGGGCAGACGATGAACCCGAGTACGGAAGACGTGCTCAAAGCCGTGGAACAGGTCAATGCAAAAACAGTGTTTATCTTGCCAAATAATAAAAACATCATATTAGCGGCAAATCAGGCAGTTTCTTTGTGTGAAGAAAAAAATATTATCGTGATTCCGACGACGACGATTCCGCAGGGAATCACGGCGTTAGTGAATTACATTCCGGATCAGACGCCAAAAGAGAATGAATCGCATATGAAAGCGGAAATCGATCTTGTCAGGACAGGGCAGGTGACGTATGCCGTCCGTGATACGGAAATTGACGATAAGAAAATCCATCAGGGCGACTATATGGGCATCGGCGATAAGACGATACTTTCCGTTGGCAAAGACCGTAAAACGGTTGCGCTTGACATGATGGAGCAGTTGTTAGATGAAGAATCCGCTCTGCTTAGCATCTATTATGGGGAAGAAGGCTCAAAAGAAGAAGCGATGGAATTTTCGAAGCTGCTTACCGCGAAATATCCGGATTTAGAAGTTGAAATCAACAGCGGAGGCCAGCCGATCTATTACTATGTTGTGTCTGTCGAATAAGGAAAAGAAATGAATTTAGAAGCAAATGTAACGGCAATAAAAGGAATCGGAAGCAAAACAGAAAAACTTTTGAACCGCATAGGAGTATATACCGTAAAGGATATACTCCTTTATGTTCCAAAAGATTATATCCGCTACAAAGATCCTGTCACTCCTGCGATGCTTACTGCGGAAGGCATCTATGCAGTTATGGGGAGAGTGGCGTCACCTCCGGTATTAAAGCGGACGGAACGCATGGAGGTCGTGCAGGCGTCAGCCGGAGATTTTACCGGAAAAATTGAACTGGTCTGGTTTCGCATGCCTTATATCAAAAGCCATCTAAGAGCCGGGCAGGCGTACATATTTTATGGCAGGGTAAAACGAAAAGGCCGGAGTTTTTGTATGGAACAGCCGGAAATCTATACAATAGAGCAATATGAGATGAAAATGCAGACGTTACAGCCTGTATATGGGAAAACGGAAGGATTAAGCAACAAGATTATTGCAAAAGCAGTCCGTCAGGCAATGGAAAATTTGACGCTGGCATATGAGTTTCTTCCGGATTCCATACGGATTTCCCAAGGGCTTTGCGAATACAATTTTGCAATCCGGCAAATTCATTTTCCGGATACGATGGAAGATTTGATTGTCGCGAGGAAACGATTGGCATTTGATGAATTTTTCCTGTTTTTATTAAATCTGCATATCCAGAAAGAAAAACGCGCAGTCGTCGAAAATGATTTTCCGATTGAGACGGAAACCGTGATCCCGTATCTGCTTTCCCATCTGCCGTACAGTCTGACGAAAGCCCAGAAAAAGTGTTTAGATGAAATTGTAAACGATATGAAAAAAGGGACGGCAATGGAGCGTTTGGTTCAAGGCGATGTTGGTTCTGGGAAAACGATTGTGGCGTTTTTGTGTATGGCGCTTATGGGGGAAAACGGTTTCCAGTCTGCGCTTATGGCGCCGACGGAAGTGCTGGCAAGACAGCATTATGAGACATTTATGCAGATGTGTGAAACGTATGGGTTAAAACGGAAAGTGATTCTTTTGACGGGTTCTTTGACGAAACGGGAAAAGCGGCGGGCATATGAAAATATGCAGATGTATCCGGATGCAATCATTGTCGGCACGCAGGCATTAATTCAGGAGAAAGCGGCGTTTCCAAATCTTGGGCTTGTCATTACGGACGAACAGCATCGCTTTGGGGTCCGACAGAGAGAGACGTTTGCCCAAAAAGGGATGCGTCCACATATTTTAGTGATGAGCGCAACGCCGATTCCGCGGACGCTTGCCATTATTTTATATGGCGATATGGATATTTCCGTGATAGATGAAGTTCCGGCGAAACGCCTGCCGAATAAGAACTGCGTCGTTGATCCGGCTTATCAAAAAACGGCATACGAGTTTATCCGAAAAGAGATTAAAAGCGGCCATCAGGCGTATATTATCTGCCCGCTGGTGGAGGAGAGCGAGGAACTGGATGCGGAAAACGTCACGGATTATACGGAAAAAATGAAAGCGTATTTTAAAGATGAAATCCGGCTTGCCTGCCTTCATGGAAAAATGAAGCCAGCTCAAAAGAATCAGGCAATGGAAGCGTTTGCAAACCATGAAATTGACCTGTTAATCTCGACGACGGTAGTGGAAGTCGGCGTAAACGTGCCGAATGCAACCGTGATGATGATTGAAAACGCAGAGCGTTTCGGCTTAGCGCAGCTTCACCAGCTTCGGGGCAGGGTAGGGCGTGGAAACGCGCAATCGTACTGCATTATGGTAGACCATGCGCAGAGTAAAGAATCGAAAAAACGTTTAGACATTCTAAACCGCTCCAATGATGGGTTTTTGATTGCGGGTGAGGATTTGAAACTGCGTGGCCCCGGCGATTTTTTCGGCATACGGCAGAGCGGGGATTTGGCATTTTCCATTGCAGACATTTATCAGGACGCCGACGTGTTAAAAAAAGCGGCGGACTGCGTGAAACGGCTGTTAGAAGAAGATCCGAATCTTGAAAAAGAGGAAAACGGCAAACTGTCTATGCTGGTGGAACGTCAGGGGGCGGGACAGATGAATTTGTAGCGACGACTTGTCTGCCTAAAATGGTGATTGCCTTTTGTGGGCATTGGTTTGCGCAGCGGTAGCATAAGGTACAGTGGTTTTTTGATACCGCTTTGTTATGTAATAAGGTTAGATTTTGCATTGGGCAAAGAGAGACGCACGCGCCACAGCCGGTACAGGCATTGGCGTGAATGCGGAGCCTGTCAGAGTAGTGGTTTGTCATATGGGAAAACAGGAGGCGCTGCCCGAACAGCCCTGCCAACTGGGCGAAACAGCCAAGGCCGTCTTTTGGAGGAGTTCCATTTTGAAGGCGGTTTGCGGCAGTGGCAATTTTCTTTTCGGTATGCTCTATAATTTGTTTGTTTTTTGCAGGAGGACGTTTTAAAGCTTTCACGTCGCAGATGGAATCCGGCATTCTTAGGTGGAGCCCGCCTAGGATAGAAGCCCCATATTTTTGGAACAGACGCGCCGAAACGCCTGACCCGTCTCCGCTGAAAAGAGCCATCGTTGCGATAAGAAAGATCCGCTTTCCCTGCCAAATCTCAGGTTTTCGTTCAATAAAATCCCGCACGATTTTTGGCAGGCTGCTGTAATAGATTGGGTAGGCAAAAATAATTTCCTTATGTGTGACTATTTTTTCCGCGGTGCGCGGGCTTTCTATAGATACTGCTTCTATGTTGCCATCATAGCATGAGATGAATTTTTCCAAACAATATTTCGTGTTGCCTGTGCCGCTAAAATATACCCCTATCATGTGTCTGCCCCCTGTCTGTTTTAATTTGAGAATTAAAAGTTTGAGAATCAAATTAACTTTTTGCAAATGGAACTTTTTAATCCAAACCTATTGTATGTTATTGAAATTTTTTCTTTCTACAAAATATCTTTATGTTATTGGAATGTCTTTTTATGCGAACGGATTGTATGCTATTGGAATATCTTTCTTACGCAAACGGATTGTATGCAAATGGAACATCTTTGTATGAAAAATCAGATTGTATTTTTGAAAGATTTTCATTATATCTGTTTTATGTCTGAAATATCCGGTTGGATCGTCAGGGAGTAATTTGTATAATATACAACAAACCCCGGAGCGCTTTTATTTGGCTTCTTCACATTTTTTTTCTGTAAATAATCAATTTCCACTTTGTCATTCTCGCGGCCTTTTGAATAGTATCCCGCCAATTTTCCCGCTTCTTCAAATGTGCGGTCCGGCAGTTCTTCCCCTTCCGTTTTTACAATGACATGGGAACCTGGCATTCCTTTGGCATGGAACCACCAGTCATTCCCTGTTGCAAATTTAAACGTCAATTCATCATTTTGGTAATTGTTTTTTCCGACATACATATGAAAACCGTCTGAAGAAATGTAATGGAACGGTTTGCTTTTGATTTTCGCCTTTTTACTTCCGGATTTTTTGCGGATAAAGCCAAAATCCATTAATTCTTCGCGGATTTGTGTGAGATCTTCTTCTTCCGCGGCAATGTCAAGGGAAGCTAAAATACTTTCTAAATGATCGATTTCCCCTTTTGTTTCTTCAATAAGCTTTGACAATGCTTCAAAGGCGCGTTTCAGTTTTCCATATTTGTCAAAATATTTTTTGGCATTTTCTGCGGCGGAAAGCTTTGGGTCAAGCGGGATTGTAACCATTTCATTTGTATAATAATTTAAAGCCTCTAACTGTTTTGCCCCTTCTGAAAGCCCGTAACCGTATGTGTTAAGCAGTTCTCCATACACGCGGTGTTTTTCCCGTTTTTCGGTGTCTTTCAGTTGTTTTAGCTGTAATGCGTATTTCTTGCGGTTCCGTTCAAGAGCCGTTGAAACAATGCGTCTTAAGTCGGCGGACTTTTGCCGGATTCTGGCATAACTGTTGCGGCTGGCATAGTAAGTTTCCAAAACTTCCGAAATGGATTCATAGGGTTCTTCCCGATAGTCCTCAAATTCTGTTAGATGGAAGGGCGAAAATTCAATGGGCTCTTTCTCTTTATAGAGGATATTCGGGTGGAAGTTCGCTTCTTTCACGTCTGCCATAAGCCATTGGAAATGGTGGAACAGGTGCAGTTTTTCTTCTTCACTGAGAGAATATGTGGAAAAGTCCCCGTCTATTCCTGCGCGGCAGCAGATTTCATTTGCCATCATCGGGCTTATTCCGGTGTAAGAACTGTAGATCGCTTTGCTGATAGATTCCGGTTTGGCGTAAACTGCCTGATAGAATGTTTCTTGGGACGTCTCTTTTGGGTTTTGCTTTTGCGTCGTTTCAGGGATAAAATAGGTTCTTCCGGGAAGCACTTCGCGCACAGAGCTGACATTTGCGCTGATATGTTTGATGCTGTCAATAATTGTGAAGTCTTCTTTGCAGAAAATAATGTTGCTGTGTTTTCCCATCAGTTCCACAATGAAAAGTTTGTGACATAAATCCCCTAAATCGTCCAAATGCTCGATTTCAAATTGTATAATACGTTCTAAGGATGGCTGGGAAATTTTTGTTATCCTGCCGTTTGCAATGTGTTTACGCAGAAGCATACAGAAATTAGGCGCAGTCATCGGGCTTTGTTTGTTTTCATTTGTCAGATAGAGGAACGGGAGGGAAGCGCTTGCGGAAACCGCAAGGCGGCGCTGCCCGTTTGGGCTTTTTAAAGTGAGAAGCAGTTCGTCTTTTTCCGGCTGGGCGATTTTGCTGATTCTCGCGTTCAAGATTGCGCGGTTAAGCTCATAGACTAAATTTGCCGTGACAATTCCATCAAATGCCATTTGGGATACCTCCGGTTCTGTGTATAATTATAAATTCTTTTTTCAGATCATATTAATTTTTTGCAGTCTGAAAATCTTTTCTATGGTTCCTGTCATAAGAATTAACAGTTTATTATAACGCATATGTTCTATTAATTCAATTCTGTTTTTCGAAATGGCAAAGCATACAGTTTTTCTGAACGGCAAGGCAGACCGCTACAGAATTAGCGTAGGCAGAGGCAATCAGCTTTAACAAGAAGAATCTTGAGAGGGAGACTTAGAACGAGAGCCGACAGCGGAACAGACAACAAAATAAAACTAAGCGGAGAGAGGAAGAATTGAAGCCGGCATATTTTATAAAAAATTTAGTTTTTAAAAGGTATTGGCTGATGTATAATAAAAGCGGCGAAAGCAGGTGATATTTTGAGTGCAATAGAGCAGTTACATCAACGGGATTTGGAGCGTTTGAAATTGCTTAGATATATAGATGATGATTTTATGACAGTCTGCCTTACAGATAATTACGAGCGAGTGGAACTGATACTTCGGATAGTCTTAGGACGGAAGGATATAACAATTAAGTCGGTTCATACGCAAGAACTGTTGAAGAATTTACAAGGGCGTTCTGCTATTTTAGATGTTCATGCGGTTGACAGCGCCAAGAAAGAGTTTGACGTAGAAATACAAAGGTCAGACGCAGGAGCAGGAGTAAAAAGGGCAAGGCATAACAGCAGTCTGCTAGACGCGCATATATTAAAACATGGAGATGACACGAAAGATATTCCCGACAGTTCTGTTATTTTTATCACAGAGAATGATGTGATGAAAGGAAACCAGCCGATATATCCAGTAGAGAGATATGTCACTATCGGGGAAAATAAGGTATTGTTTGGCGATGGTTCGCATATTCTATATGTTAATGGAAAATACAGGGGCGATGATGAAATCGGAAAACTAATGCACGATTTTTCATGTATGAATCCCGATGATATGAATTATGAAGCGCTTGCTAAAAAAGCAGGATATTACAAGCAGGACGAGGAAGGAGTGGCGACCATGTGTAAAATTATGGAAGTTATAGCTGATTATACAGAATTATCTCTTGATGCAATAAAAGAATTGGCAAGTCAATCAATGCAGTTAGCGTAAGAAAATTCATTGCGGTTGTATTGCCGCCCGAAACAAAAACATTTGAAGGCTTTGGGATTCCTGTTCTATGGAAAACGTCACAAACCGGCAGTTGAACCGTCAAAGCGCGATCCGCAGAGTGTAAAGAAAAAACGCTTGACACTCTGTTTTTTTTATGCTATGGTACCAAAGGTGGTAAATATGAAGACCAAATTGGAACTGGCGTATCTCTATGATTTTTATGGAGAACTGTTAAACGCCCATCAAAGAAAAATATATGAAGATTTTTACTTCAATGACTTGTCCTTAAGCGAAATAGCCGAAGGAGAAGGCATAAGCCGCCAAGGCGTGCATGACATGGCGCGGCGGAGCGTAAGGGCATTGGAAAATTATGAGGAAAAACTGCATCTCGTCGAGAAGTTTTTGTACATCAAGGAAAAAGTAGGGGAGATTCAGAAATTAATTCGATCCGATCACGCAGACAGTTCCGAGGCAGTCAGGCTTGAAATCGAAAAGATTTCCAACGAAATATTAGAGGGATTATAATATGGCATTTGATAACCTTTCCGAAAAATTACAAAATATATTCAAAAACTTAAGAAGCAAGGGCAAATTGACGGAAGACGACGTAAAAGCGGCATTAAAAGAAGTGAAAATTGCGCTTTTAGAAGCGGACGTAAATTTTAAGGTTGTAAAGAGCTTTATAAAATCCGTTCAGGAACGGGCGATCGGCCAAGATGTAATGAATGGGCTAAATCCCGGTCAGATGGTAATTAAGATAGTAAATGAGGAAATGATTTCCCTGATGGGATCTGAGACGACGGAGATTGCATTAAAAAGCGGCGGAGAGCTTACAGTGATTTTGATGGCGGGCCTTCAGGGAGCGGGTAAGACGACGACGACGGCAAAGATTGCCGGAAAGTTAAAGCAGAAAGGCAAAAAGCCCCTGCTTGCCGCGTGTGACGTATACCGTCCCGCCGCGATTGAACAGTTAAAAATAAACGGGGAAAAGCAAGGCGTGGAAGTGTTTTCCATGGGCGATAAAAAGAATCCGGCGGACATTGCAAAAGCCGCTGTCTTACATGCGCAGAAAAACGGATTTCAAGTCTTAATCCTAGACACTGCCGGACGTCTGCATGTGGACGAAGCGATGATGGAAGAGCTCATGGAGATGAAAGCCGCCGTTGACGTGTCCCAGACGATCTTAGTGGTTGATTCCATGACAGGGCAGGATGCAGTTAATGTGGCGGGCATGTTTGAAGAAAAAATCGGCATAGACGGCGTGATTTTGACGAAATTAGACGGAGACACGAGGGGCGGCGCGGCGCTTTCCATACGCGCTGTGACAGGCAAGCCGATACTCTATGTGGGCATGGGAGAAAAGCTTTCTGATTTGGAGCAGTTTTATCCGGACCGCATGGCGTCCCGTATCCTTGGCATGGGCGATGTGCTTACCATGATAGAAAAAGCGCAGGAAGCCATTGACGAAGAAGAAGCCAGAAAATTAGAACAAAAAATGAAAAAAGCGGAGTTTGACTTTGAAGATTATTTAAGCTCCGTATCCCAGATGAAAAAGATGGGCGGGCTTTCAAGCATTTTAGGGATGCTGCCCGGAATGGGAGGCATGAAAATGCCGGAAATTGACGAAGGCGAAGCGGAAAAGGGCATGAAGCGGACAGAATCCATTATTTATTCCATGACGCCCGAAGAACGCAGAAATCCTTCTCTTTTAAACCCAAGCCGTAAACGCAGGATAGCGGACGGCGCTGGCGTGGATATTTCAGAAGTCAACCGTTTAGTGAAACAGTTTGAACAGGCGAGAAAGATGATGAAGCAGTTTCCGTCCATGATGGGCGGCAAACGCGGCAGGCGTGGGAAATTCCAAATGCCGTTTTAACAGGTGGTTAGGGCCATAAGGCTTTAATTATAAATGAAAATAATTCAGGAGGTGAAATGCAGTGGCAGTTAAAATCAGATTGAGAAGAATGGGAAAGAAGAAAGCTCCTTTCTATAGAATCATTGTAGCTGATTCCAGATCTCCAAGAGATGGAAAATTTATCGAAGAAATCGGCACATATGATCCGACAAAAGATCCAAGCGAATACCATGTAAATGAAGAATTAGCAAAAAAATGGTTATCAAATGGCGCGCAGCCGACAGATACTGTAAGCAGGATTTTCAAGTTGGCTGGAATCGCAAAATAAGAGGTGTCAGTGATGAAAGAGTTAGTGGAAGTAATTGCAAAAGCGCTAGTGGATCAGCCAGATGAGGTCGTTGTCACTGAAAAAGAGACGGAAAAATCCATTGTCCTAGAACTGCGCGTGGCGCAGCCGGATATGGGAAAAGTCATCGGCAAACAGGGACGTATTGCGAAAGCCATACGTTCCGTAGTAAAAGCGGCGGCCTCAAAGGAAGAAAAGAAAGTTACTGTTGATATTGTGCAGTAATGGCATAGGGAGGATGAGTATGGGTAAAAAACCAACCGTATTGATGATATTAGACGGATTCGGATTAAACGATAAGTCTGAAGGCAATGCCATAGCACAGGCAGATACCCCTGTCATTGACAAATTAATGAAGGATTATCCTTTTGTGGAAGGGAATGCCAGCGGGCTTGCAGTCGGCCTTCCGGACGGCCAGATGGGCAATTCGGAAGTCGGCCACTTAAATATGGGGGCCGGAAGGATTGTATATCAAGAGCTGACGAGAATCACAAAAGAAATTGAAGATGGAGACTTTTTCAAAAATCCGGAATTGCTCGATGCAGTTGCAAACGTAAAGAACAATGGCTCTGATTTGCATTTTTACGGCTTATTGTCGGACGGCGGCGTGCACAGCCATAATACACATTTGTATGGGCTTTTGGAGCTTGCGAAACGGGAAGGCGTGGAAAATGTTTATGTGCACTGTTTCTTAGACGGAAGGGACACTTCCCCAACTTCCGGCAAAGGCTTTATTGAAGCGTTAGAAGCAAAGATGAAAGAAATCGGCGTAGGAAAGATTGCATCTATCTGCGGGCGTTACTATGCAATGGACAGGGACAACCGCTGGGATCGCGTGGAGGCCGCGTATAAAATGCTGACATTGGGAGATGGAGTGAAGGCAGACAGCGCGGAGGCGGCAATCACCGCTTCTTATGCAGATGACAAAACGGATGAATTTGTTCTGCCGACTGTAATTGAAGAAAACGGCGCGCCCGTTGCGACCATCAAGGACAAAGACAGCATTGTATTCTTTAATTTCCGTCCTGACCGGGCAAGGGAAATTACAAGGACGTTTTGCGCGGACGATTTTACTGGCTTTGACAGAGGGCCGAGGAAAGACGTTAAATATGTATGCTTTAGCGAATATGACGTAACGATTCCAAACAAAACGGTTGCATTCAAAAAAGTAGAGCTGGAAAATACGTTCGGCCAGTTTTTGGCGGCTTGTGGCAAGACACAGGCGAGAATTGCGGAAACAGAAAAATACGCGCACGTTACATTCTTCTTTAACGGCGGCGTAGAGGAGCCGAATCAGGGAGAAGAACGTATTTTAGTTAATTCCCCAAAAGTTGCCACATATGATTTACAGCCGGAAATGAGCGCCCCAATGGTTTGCGATAAATTAGTGGAAGCGATTTTGTCCGGCAAGTATGACGTGATCATCATTAATTTCGCAAATCCTGATATGGTAGGCCATACCGGAGTGGAAGCTGCGGCAATCAAAGCAGTGGAAACAGTGGACGCCTGCGTGGGACGGGCAGTGGATGCGCTTCTTGAAGCGGACGGGCAGATGTTTATCTGCGCTGACCATGGAAATGTGGAACAGTTGATTGATTACGAAAACGGCGGCAGTTTCACGGCGCACACAATCAATCCTGTGCCATTTATTCTTGTAAATTATGATTCGGCCTATACGTTGCGGGAAGGCGGATGCCTTGCCGATATTGTGCCAACCATGATTGAGATGATGGGATTGGAACAGCCGGAAGAAATGACAGGGAAATCTTTATTGGCATTGAAATAAACTTGAAAAAAGCTCCGATGCATAGCCATGCGCCGGAGCTTTTTTTATTTTTGGCAAAAACTGCATGAAAAAAGACCAGTTAAAAAACTGATCCGCTTTTTCAATCCACCAATCGCCTGATAACGACGCCAATATATGACGCTTACCTAGAAAACGGCGTTAATAAAGGACTTACTGTTGGTGTCTATATGATAGCATATGCAGGACGGCATGTCAATATACCGGCGCCGTAATTATTTTTATTCTATTGTCAGAGCCATAATTATTTTGATTTGTTTGCCGGCGCCATACTTGTGTTGATTTCCATGCCAGAGCCAAGCTTGTGTTGATTTGTATTCCAGAGCCATACTTGTGTTGAATTGTATGCCGGCGCATGATTGTGTTGGTTTCTGCCAAGAAATTTTCTGGTTTCGACTGCCGAAATTTTTCAGGCATTTTTTGCGATAAAAATACACTACTAAATATTGAATTAGTGTTGACGGAACACACTATATATGGTAAACTCTCTTTGGATTGTTGAATATAAAATATTGAATGAAGATTTGTTGGATATAGGATATTGAATGAAGGAGAGACGAAATGAAGATTATCAAGAGAAGCGGAGCAGAGGAGGAATTTCACTTATCTAAAATTGAGGCTGCGATTGTAAAAGCGAATGGGACGGTTTTGGAAAATGAAAGGCTTACAGACAGCCAGATTCAGGATATTTGTGAGAGCATTCAAGAGCTTTGCGAAAGCAGGGGACGCGCATTTAGCGTAGAAGAAATTCAGGATTTAGTGGAGAATGGGATTATGCGGCAGCAGGCGTTTTCAGTTGCGCATAATTATATCACATACCGTTTTAAACGCGCGCTGGTCCGTAAGGCAAATTCGACGGATAAGCAGATTTTAAGCCTTTTAGAATGCGACAATGAAGAAGTGAAGCAGGAAAATTCAAATAAAAACCCGGTTGTAAACAGTGTGCAGAGGGACTATATGGCGGGAGAGGTCAGCAAGGACATTACGCGCCGCTTTCTTTTGCCCCAAGATGTGGTGGAAGCGCATGAAAAGGGCTTGATCCATTTCCATGATTCGGATTATTTTGCCCAGCATATGCACAACTGCTGTCTGGTGAACCTTGAAGACATGCTTTTAAATGGGACAGTGATTAGCGGGACAATGATTGAAAAGCCGCATAGTTTTTCAACCGCCTGTAATATTGCGACGCAGATTATTGCGCAGATTGCAAGTTCCCAATATGGCGGGCAGAGCATTTCTTTGTCGCATTTAGCGCCGTTTGTGGACATCAGCAGGCACAGATTCCGCCGGGAAGTGAGGCGGGAATTTGAATCCGCCGGAATTACATTAAATGAGGAACAGCTAAACCAAGTGGCGGAATCCAGAGTGTTAGAAGAAATTAACCGCGGCGTGCAGATGATACAGTATCAAGTCATTACATTGATGACGACAAACGGGCAGGCGCCATTTGTGACGGTGTTTATGTATTTGAATGAAGCGCCGGAAGGCAGGACAAGGGACGATCTTGCGCTTGTGATGGAAGAAGTGCTAAAACAAAGGATTAAAGGCGTGAAAAATGAATCCGGCGTGTTTATTACACCAGCGTTTCCAAAGCTTATCTATGTGTTGGAAGAAGATAATATTTCAGAAGGAAGCAAATACTGGAATCTGACGAAGCTTGCGGCGGAATGTACGGCAAAGCGCATGGTTCCGGATTATATTTCAGAAAAGGTAATGCGGGAATTAAAAGAAGGGAATTGCTACCCATGTATGGGATGCCGCTCATTTTTAAATCTTTATAAAAATGATGCCGGAAAGTATCAGTTTTACGGCAGGTTTAATCAGGGCGTAGTGACGCTGAATTTAGTAGACGCAGCTTTAAGCTCCGGCGGTGACAAAGAGCTTTTCTGGGAAACTTTAGAGGAGCGCCTTGCTCTTTGCAAAAAGGCGTTGATGTGCCGCCATAACCGCCTAAAAGGGACGTTATCGGACGTTGCGCCGATTCTTTGGCAGTATGGGGCGTTAAGCAGGCTAAAAAAAGGGGAGCCGATAGACAAGCTGCTTTATGGCGGATATTCGTCTATTTCTTTAGGATATGCGGGGCTTTGCGAGTGCGTAAGATATATGACGGGCAAGTCACACACGCATCCGGATGCGACGCCGTTTGCCTTAGAAGTAATGAACCGTTTAAACGAAGCCTGCGAACAGTGGAAGCGGGAAACGGACATAGGCTTTAGCGTATATGGCACGCCGCTGGAATCAACGACATATAAGTTTGCCAAATGTTTACAGCAAAGGTTTGGCGTAATTTCCGGAGTAACGGATAAAAATTATATTACAAACAGTTATCATGTGCATGTCGGCGAAGAAATCAATGCGTTTGAAAAGCTGAAATTTGAGGCGCAGTTCCAGAAACTTTCTCCGGGCGGCGCAATCAGCTATGTGGAAACGCCGGATATGACAGACAATCTGGATGCGGTTCTTTCCGTGATGCAGTTTATTTACGACAATATTATGTATGCGGAACTCAATACCAAGAGCGATTTTTGCCAAGAATGCGGCTATAATGGGGAGATATACGCCGTTGCCAATGAAGACGGGAAATTGATTTGGAAATGCCCGAATTGCGGGAATGAAAATCAGGATAAAATGAACGTGGCAAGGCGCACCTGCGGTTATATTGGAACGCAGTTTTGGAATCAGGGAAGAACGCAGGAAATTAAAGAGAGGGTGCTTCATCTATGAATTATTCCGCAATCAAATATTGTGATATAGCAAATGGGACTGGTGTGCGTACAGTCCTTTTTGTTTCTGGGTGCAGGAATTGCTGTAAGGGCTGTTTTCAGCCTGAAACATGGGACTTTTCGTATGGGAAGCCGTTTGACGGAGAAACTGAAAAAGAGATTCTTGCTTCCTTAAAGCCGTCTTATATAAAAGGGCTGACGCTTTTGGGCGGCGATCCGATGGAGCCGGAAAACCAAGCGGCGCTCCTTCCGTTTTTGAAACGGTTAAAATCAGAATATAAAGACAAAGATATTTGGGCATATACTGGCTATCTTTTGGATAAAGATTTGATTTCAGGGGGAAAGTGTTATACAATTAATACGGAAGAACTGCTTTCATTCATAGATGTGCTGGTAGACGGCCCGTATCTTTCCGATGAGGGAAGCCTTATGCTGAAATTTAAAGGCTCTGCCAACCAGCGTATCATAGACTGTAAGCATTTTGTGAAAAGCGGTGAAATCCGTATTTGTATGTAAAGGAGGCGCAATATGAATCTGTGGAAAGGACTAATCAGCGCAAGCCCTACGATGGCGGAATGGCCGGTGCGGATTTGGGAGCCGGAAGATTTTCCGCGTTGCTTTGTAGATCAGGCGCTGGAATGGATTCAGGACAGTTTCAAGAAGTATGATTTTGTGTATTCTCCGGTTCGGTATATGGTAAAAGGCTCTTTCTCATATTTGTTTGGATATGGGAGAGATGAAGTTTTATTTCTAAAAGAGACGGCGTCGGGCGTAAAGCAAGTGACGTTCCAAAGGGAACAGGTGGTCCAGATTAAGACGGTAAAAGAACTCTCAAGGGCGGAAATGGAGATTACATTTCAGGATCAGGAAACGATGCATACGCTGTTTTTGCCCTATGTGGCTTCCGTCTATTATTTGTTCGACCCGTTTTTAAATTGGCTGCTTGGGCAGAAGAAAGATTTTTCCCCGATGTCAAAAGAGGCGGATTTTCCACGGCCTGAGACGTTGCGCCATGAAAGCCTTGCGGCATATAATTATTCTTTAGGCGCATACCGTCTGGGAAGCCAGTTTGAGGACTATTCCTATTCTTCTAAGCCCCGCCATATCAAATGGATGCCTTGGAAAAAAGAAGTGGAGGAGTGGTTAGAGGCGCCGATGGAGCGCGGGGTTTTTAAACTTCATCTTTGGCAGTATCTGACAGAATGCGTCTATCTGTTGTCTCAAAAAGGAGAGGTGTGTGTATGAAACTTATTTTAGCTTCCGCTTCGCCGCGCAGAAAAGAACTGCTGAAACAAATCGGGCTGGAATTTGAAGCGATTGCGGCCTGCGGGGAAGAAATTTCCGCTTCCTTAGAGCCACAGCAGGCAGTGACGGAATTGTCCCGCCAAAAAGCAGAGGAAATTGCGCAAAAACGCAAAGGGTTTGCGGCGCCGGAATTAATCCTTGGGGCGGATACGGCAGTTGCATTTATGGGGCAGATTTTAGGAAAGCCAAAGGACAAAGCAGATGCGCATCGGATGCTGTCCATGCTTCAGGGGAACCGCCATAAAGTGTTTACCGGAGTGACATTTGCCATTAGGGAGGAAACGTCTGTAAAATTCCATAGTTTTTATGAAGAAACCCAAGTGGAGCTGTATCCGGTGACGGAACAGGAGATTCAATGGTATATCGGGACAAAGGAGCCGTTTGACAAGGCGGGCGGCTATGGGATTCAGGGATTGTGCGCGATGTTTGTCAAAGAAATCCAAGGGGATTATAATAATGTAGTGGGGCTGCCATTGTCTAGGGTGTACCATGAATTATTAAAATGCGGCATTGATATTTTGAAAAAACAGTAATATACTTGTGTAGGAAATAGAAAGAGAATGATTAGGGGAGGAAATAGATAATGGATACATATGATGATGCGTGTTTGGAAACGTTTTTAAAAAAACAGCGGCAGTTATTTCGGGAAGACGTGGCTACAAATTTGGACGAAGCGGAAGCGTTCCTAGAAGACTGCATGGCGATTGTCTGCAAGAATTTAGATGAAGTCAGGGACTATCTGGAATCGGCGGGCATGGACATATCTGGCATGGGCGATCAGGAACTTGAGGAGGCAAGCGAGGTCTTTGCGATTGGCGACGGCAGATACCTGATTGTAGAAGGGTAACGCTTAAGAGAAAAATACTTGGGAGTGCAAATGAATAGGAAAAACAAACTATTAGCGGGCGTAATGGCGGCGGCTCTTTGCCTTAGCGGATGCAGCATAGGCGGGCGGCAGGTTGTGTTTACAAGCGGTTTAGGCAGTAAAGACGTCTTTCGGATTGGGGACGCTTCCTGCGCGCTGCCGGAAGCGAAGGTTTATCTTGCCAATTATCAGAATATTTATGGCAAAAGCTATGGGATTGATTTATGGGAGCAGGGATTTAAAAATATAAAACTAAAAGAATACATTAAGGAAATCACCCTTTCAGAAATGAGTAAAATCGTCTGTATGGATTTGCTCGCGCAGGAGAGGGGGATTGTTTTAGAAGAAGAAGAAAAAAAACGCGTCCAAACGGCGGCGGCGGATTATTATAATTCCCTGACGGAAGCGGAGTGTGATTATATGGGCGTGTCAGAAACGGACATTGCGCGTTTATATGAGGATTATATGCTTGCCGATAAAGTTTACCAGTCTTTGACGGTGGGCATTGATGCGGAAGTCAGCGACGATGAAGCTAGGATTATGGAAGCGATGCAGATTTTTGTGAAGGATAAGAAATCCGCAAAAGAAGTCAGGCAGCGTTTAAAGGCAGGGGAAGACTTTGCCGCAGTCGCGAGCAATTATAATAAAAAACCTGTCATTGAGATTACATTTGGCAGGGGGGAACTGCCAAGCGAAGTGGAACAGGCGGCGTTTGAATTGGATAACGGCGAAGTTTCTTCCCGCATAGAAGCGGAGGACGGTTTCTATTTTATTAAATGCGTAAATAAATTCAACGAAGAACTGACCGATGCAAATAAGTCGAACATTGTCGAGGCGCGGGAAAAAGCGGCGTTTGATGATGTGTATGAGGCTTTTGTTTCCGGACTTTCCTCAAAGTTCAATGAGAAAGTCTGGGAGAATGTTGAGTTAGTGACGGACGGGAGCATTACGACAGACAGTTTTTTTGACGTGATAGAAGGAGCAATGGATTAAGAAGCCGCATATACTAACAAAAAACGTTGGAAATAAGATGAAAATTTATGTAGTTGCGGGCGGCGATACGGTCTATAAAATTGCGGGCGGCAATCCTGATTTGATGGAAGAAATTATATATGCCAATCAATTAGTCCCGCCGTATCCATTAGCGGTTGGGCAGGCTCTGCTGATTCCTTCGCAAGAAGAAGCGAAAGAAAAGCGTTTGGCGCGGATTAACGGATATGCGTACCCTTATATCAAAGACCGGATATTGCGGGACACACTGCCTTATTTAACTGAATTGTCCGTGTTTTCTTATGGGTTTACGGCGGAAGGGGAATTGATTGAGCCGGCGTTAGACGACTGGCCTTTGATCGAACAGTCGCGTGAATTTCAGGCGCTTCCGATTTTAACGCTGACCCCATTAGGCAAAGACGGAAAATTTGACAATTATCTGATTCACAGCGTTGTGCAGTCAGAAGAAGCGTCAGCGGCTTTGACAGCGGCTTTAGTAAAGACGGTAGAACAAAAAGGCTATGCCGGGGTGGATATTGATTTTGAATATATTCTCGCAAAGGACAGGGATGCGTTTACGGCATTTGTAGGACGGGTGGCGGATGCTATGCGGCGGATAGGCAGGCAGACCTCCGTTGCGCTTGCGCCAAAACAATCTTCAGGGCAAAAAGGGCTTTTGTATGAGGGGAAAGACTATAAAGGGCTTGGGGAAGCGGCGGATTACACGCTTTTGATGACATATGAATGGGGATATACTTATGGTCCGCCGATGGCGGTCGCGCCAATTAACCAAGTAAGGAAAGTCGTCGAATATGCAGTGACCGAAATCCCAAGGGAAAAAATCCGGCTTGGGATTCCTAATTATGGATATGACTGGCAGCTTCCATTTGAGAAAGGCGTGACGAAGGCCCGGACGATTGGAAATGTGGAGGCTGTTTTACTTGCAGTGGAAAACGGCGCAGAGATTTTATTTGACGAAGTGGCGCAGTCTCCTTATTTTAATTATGAAAAAGAAGGAATCTGGCATGAAGTGTGGTTTGAAGATGTCAGAAGCATGCAGGCGAAGTTTGATTTAATCAAAGAGTTTGACTTAAACGGAGCCGGATATTGGCAGATTATGAGGCTGTTTCGGGCGAATTGGCTGCTTTTGGCAGACCAATTTGAGATTGTAAAGGAATAAATTCAAAAAAGCCGTTGTAAAACGATATAATCCGCGTTTTACAGCGGTTCTTTTTTATGGCTTTTTATAGATTGAAAAGGAATACATCCAAAAAAAGTTGCTGCAAAACGATAAACCTACGTTTTGCAGCAGTCTTTTTATGGCTTTATATAATTTGAAAACGAAATAGAACTTATTTTGTAAGACACATCATAATTTTGTTGCTTCTTGCTATAAATTTCGACATGGCATCCGGTGACAATGGCTGATTGCCAAGTACGGCAAGGTCATAGAGCTGTTCGCAGAAGTCATTGACATATTCGCTTTCTTTGTTGTTTAAAATATACTGCACAAGTTCGTGGTTGGCGTTTAACGTCAAAGTCTGGTCTGCGCCAAACATCGAAGCGTCCATGCCCATGCCGCCCATGGAGTACATTTTCATCATATCCTGCATACGCCGCCCTTCTTCGGAAAGCGTGAGGATAGAAGCGATCGTGGCGTCTTTTAGTTTTTCTGCTTTGACCGTCAGTTTGTCGTTGTTTAACGCTTTGTGGAATACGTCAGCTAAAGCGTCAGCGGCATCTTTTAATTCTTCTGGGGAAGCGTCTTCTTTTAAAGATTCCGTCAGGTCTGCGTCAATCCGCATAAATTTGTAAGCATCATTCCGTCTCTCTAATTGGGAGATGAAGGAAGTGTCGATATTATGGTTTAAAATCACCGCATTCATGCCCTGTTCTTTGAACATTTTAATATACTGCCCTTGTTGGTTTATATCCGTGACATAATAAATAATGCTGCGGTCGTCTTTTGGATCTTCAGGATTCGCATCGCTGCTCTCCTCCGTTTCCTCAACAGCCTTATCTTCTGTGTCTTCGGAGGAATCTTCCGTTTTTTCAACTGGTTTTAACCATTCCGGAAGCGTCAGGTACTTGTCGTTGATGTCTTTAAATAAGATATAGTCGTTCATCTTATCGCAGAATTTTTCGTCTTTTAAACAGCCGAATTTAATAAACGGGCTGATGTCGTCCCAATATTTTTCATAATTTTCTTTTTCTGTTTTGCACATTCCAGTCAGCTTGTCCGCAACTTTTTTGGTAATGTAATCGGAGATCTTTTTTACAAACCCATCGTTTTGGAGCGCGCTTCTGGATACATTGAGCGGAAGGTCAGGGCAGTCAATCACGCCTTTTAACAGCATTAAAAATTCCGGAATGACTTCTTTGATATTGTCCGCTACAAACACTTGGTTATTGTAGAGTTTAATCGTGCCTTCAATGGAATCGTATTCTGTGTTGATTTTCGGGAAATAGAGGATTCCTTTTAGGTTAAACGGATAGTCCATATTTAGGTGAATCCAGAATAACGGTTCCTTGTAATCCATAAACACTTTGCGGTAAAATGCTTTGTATTCATCGTCCGTACAGTCTTTTGGCGTTTTGCCCCAAAGCGGAGCCGTGTCGTTTAATGGAACCGGACGTTTGACGATTTTTAATTTTTCTGTCCGCGGGGACACTTCCACGATTTCTTTTTCCCCGTTTTCATTTTCTTTTTCTTCGGTTTTCGCTTCTTCAATAATCGTTTCCACAACTTCGTCTGTCTCGCGTTTGTCAGACGGGTCAATCGTTTCATATTCGGTCTTTGCGTTTGCTTTCTTTAAAAAGACTTCGATTGGCATAAACGAGCAATACTTTTCAAGAACTTCCCTTGCGCGGTATTCGTTGGCAAATTCCAGACAGTCTTCATTTAAAAACAGGGTGATTTTTGTCCCAACGCCTTCTTTGATGCCGTCTGTCATGCTGTATTCTGTGCCGCCGTCGCATTCCCAGTGTACGGCGGATGCGCCTTTTTGGTAGGAGAGCGTGTCAATATGCACTTCGTCCGCAACCATAAAAGCGGAGTAGAAGCCTAATCCGAAATGGCCGATAATCTGGTCGTCGTTGGCTTTGTCTTTGTACTTTTCCAAAAAGTCATTTGCGCCGGAGAACGCAATCTGGTTAATGTATTCTTCCACTTCTTCCGCGGTCATGCCAAGCCCGTTGTCTGTGACAGTTAAGGTTTTCGCTTCTGGGTCAACTTCAATTTCAATTTTGGGCTTGTAGCCTTCTGGGAGCTCATATTCTCCCATCATGTCTAATTTTTTCAGCTTTGTAATTGCGTCACAGCCGTTTGAGACTAATTCGCGGTAAAAAATGTCATGATCGGAATAGAGCCATTTTTTAATGACCGGAAAAATATTGTCACTGTTAATTGATAAACTTCCATGTTTGTCTGCCATTTTAAAACACTCCTTTTTACATTTTGATTTCTGACATACATCTTATAACTGAAAAAATAAAAAGTCAATAGAAAATTAGCACTCAAATGATAAGAGCGCTAATAAGACGTTTCAAACGCAGTAAAATCAAGGATTTTGCAAATTATTAAAACTTTATAAAGTGTTTACTTGACCGGAATTGATTTGAGGGTTATAGTGGAAAGTAGGTAAATGAGAGGTGTGAAAGTGATGATAATATTAAATACAAATTCAGAGTTAAAAGCGACGTTTGAACGGCTGCTTCAAACGATTGGGGAACCGGTTGAGTGGAATGGCCGTTTTGTGGCGGTTGGGGATTATTTAATCCTGCATGGAAGAGTGCGTTCCCTGTTTTTCAATTTTGAGACGAAAAAGGTTGTGACGAACCTGATTGACATTCCGGTAAAAGAGGAAGAAACGATTGACGTAGGTGAGCGCAGGAAAGTGCAAAACGTAATCAATTTAGCCCTGTACGCGTTTGGAAAGTGGGGGTCCATTCACGGGGTGAAAGTAGAGCAGGATTATGCGCAGTTAAATGAGGTTTTTCACAATGCGCTTCGGGAATTTTTTGTGGAGCCGGCATATTCGAATGAAAATTTCCGTTTTTACAAAAATGGGATTCGTCTTAGTTATGAGGACGTGATCCAGCTTGCGATAGAATCTGCCGAACAGGATGTGCAGAAGTTAAAACAGGAGCAGGAAATGGAAGGCGGGCTTTGGCATAAGCTTGTCTGGAAAAAGGGCAGGGCTTCGTTTCAAAAAAATGAGATGTCATTTGATGAACGCCAGAAAAACCGCCTTGGCAATAATTTTTATATGGTAAGCTATCAGTGCCCGAAGTGTAAAGAACATCTGCATATGATTGTTTTTCCGGAACAGCGGGAGTTTCGGGTGGAGACGTCAGAAGGCGGCGTATATTTGGCAAGGGCATACACTTGTGAGGAATGCTGCCGTTTTTATACGCCAAGGCCGGAGCGGCTGCTGGCGGAAGGCGATGTGTATCAGATGGATTTTGAGGGCGACGGCCGCGCGTATCAGGATTATTTGGAGCTTTTAGGGCGGCATGGGGCGCTCGTTTCAAACTATAAATTTAATGAATATGAAATGGTAAGGAAACGCAAAGAAAAGATGCAGTTACAGGAAGTGAATGAACCGTTAGAAGAACTTTGCGGGAATTTAGGGCAGCTTACAGACGCCAAAATAGCGGAGATGGAAGCGAAAACGGAAGAAGGGTTTTATCCGGCTGACAGCATCCGCCGCTTTGAGCCTGTTGTACGCGCTGAGGCGAAGAAAAGGGCTCAGGGGGTATTACAGACGGATAGTCAGGGACAGCCGTCTTCTTTGGAAGCAAGCGGCAGAACCCATATGCAAACGGCGAAAGCGCCGCAACCTGCTGTAATGTCCGGATCTTTAGCCTATAAAGCCGGACGGCAGGAAAAGGGGCCGGAAGCGGCGCAGCCTGCATTGGGGCGGCAGACCGGACTTTCTGCGATGGAAGGACAATCAGGGAAAACGGAAGGACATGCAACAGGAAATGCGGAAGGATATGCGGAACATGCGGCAGACAAAGCAGAAGGATATGCGGAACATGCGGCAGGCGTAAAGGAAATTCCGATGCAGAGGAGGGAAGCCGCCAAGAAACGTTTTACGGCAAAGTGCAATGTGCTGGACAGGCTTTCGTTTGATCAGGTCAGGGAGTTAAAAAGCGAGCTTTTGCGTGAGAAGAATCTTTATGATTCAGAGAAAGAGCCGTTTTTAAAAGAGATCAAGCAGAAAGAAGAAGAACGGAAACGAGAGCATATTGCCAAACTTGCAGATAGCTGTAAGGGAGAATCGTATGTCAAAATTGGCCGCATTCTCGAAGAAATCCAAAAGACGGATTTGCCGGAAGAAGAAAAAGAACGGTTTTTAAAACCACTGCGTGAGGACAAGAAAAAGCAGGGAGCCGCCGAAGTCAGGGAATTGTTTGCGAAACTTCCGGCCAACATGGATTTAAAACAGTACCATGCGCATATGAAACGGTTAGAAGGGTATCCAGATGTGGACATTTCCCCTTATGAAGATTATTTGGAAGAAAAAAAGCAGCAGGCGCAGGGCAATGAAATTTTAAAAATGATACGCCATTCCAGAACGGCGGACAGGCAGGATCTTCTTGATTTAACGGAACGCCTGAAAAACCAGAATTTTGATTCTGCCGTTTTAACGCCTTATCTGGATAAAATAGAGGATAAAATCCGCGCATATGATGAAAAAGAAATAGAAGAAATCTGCGGCAACCCAATGCAGAAATCAGAAGCCGAGTTAATGGAAGCGTATGCAAAAATTGAATCAGGCGTTTTTTTGCCGGAATTAAAGACAAGCGCGCTTGAAATGTTAAAGAAACGTTTAGAAAAACTGAAAACAGATGAATGCGAATTGTTAGTCCATAAATTAGAAGACAGCTTAGACGGGAGGATACGCAAAAATGAACGGCATCATTTTTATCCTGCGAAACGAATTTTGACTAAAGAGGCAAAGCCGGAAGAATACAAAGAAATCCAATATGCCCTAGACACATATGGCGCAAAGCGGAGTATGTTTGAATATCCGATTTTCATAGCGGACACGTCTAGGGATAAGTCAGGGAAAGAAGGTTTTATTTTAACGCCGGAACATATTTTTTACCGCACGCTGTTAAACGCCTACGTTGTTTCTATCAACGATATAAGGCGGGTGTCTGCGCAGACGGGATTTTTTAATTCAGGGGTTTCGCTTGAATTATTAGATGGGTCAAAAGTCAAAATTCCGTATGCGGTAGATAAAAAAGAACTGATTGCGTGGGGGAACTGTCTTGAGGAGTTTATCCACTATCTTCAGGAAAAGCCGGATTCAAGGAACCTGACGTATCTTGCGCAGGAAAAACATGAAAAAATCTGTTGTTTCCGTTGCGGATACAGTTATAAAGAAGGGAATGTCTGCCCGAAATGTGGGTATAAAATGAATCAGTGACGCGCCAAATTCCAAAGGAGGCGGCAGAATGAAAAGAGTTTTTTTAATCGTATTAGACAGCGTTGGAATCGGGGAACTGCCCGATGCGGCAGAGTACGGGGACATAGGAAGCAATACGCTTTTATCCGTTTCAAAAAGTAAGTGTTTTTCTATGCCGAACATGAAAAAATTAGGGCTGTTTAATATAGACGGCGTAACGGCCGGTGAAAAAGAGGCGGCTCCGCTGGCGTCCTTTGCCCGTTTAAAGGAACTGTCTAAGGGGAAAGACACGACGATTGGGCATTGGGAAATTGCGGGCATAGTGTCTAAGCGTCCGCTTCCGACGTATCCAAACGGATTCCCGCCTCAAATCATAGAAGAATTTCAAAGAAAGACAGGGCGGGGCATACTTTGTAACCGCCCCTATTCTGGGACGCAGGTGATACAGGACTATGGAAAAGAGCATATGGAAACTGGAAAGTTAATTGTCTATACTTCGGCAGATTCCGTGTTCCAAGTAGCGGCGCATGAATCCGTGGTTCAGGTGGAAGAATTATACCATTACTGCAAAATTGCAAGAAACATGCTTCATGGGGAACATGGCGTAGGACGCGTGATTGCGCGTCCGTTTACTGGAGAAAACGGCAGATTTACCCGTACTTACAGACGGCATGATTTTTCCATAGAACCTCCGGAGAGGACTATGTTAGATAAGTTGAAATCCGCAGGATATGAAGTGATCGCAGTTGGGAAGATTGCGGATATTTTTGCGGGCAGGGGCATTACGGAATCTGTCCAAACAAGCGGAAATGAAGATGGAATCAGACAGACGCTCCATTATCTTGACAAAGAGTTTGAAGGGCTGTGTTTTGTCAATCTGGTGGATTTTGATATGTTATATGGGCATCGGAACGATGTGGACGGGTATGCGAAGGCGCTGTCTTATTTTGACTCCCAGCTTCCGAAGATTTTGCAGAAAATGCGTAAGGAAGATACGCTTATTATAACGGCGGATCATGGATGTGACCCAAGCGCGGCTTCAACGGATCATTCCAGAGAATATACGCCGCTTTTGATCTATGACGCTTTAAATCCGGCGGGAAGGAATCTTGGGACTTTGGAAGGGTTTTATGAGGTGAGTGAGAGAGTGTTGGGGATTTTTGGTTTCTGATGGGGTTGATAGGGAAATCTTTGTTGATGATAATGATAGGGGATATTTTCGATTAACGAAAGGGGCTGTCGCACTAAGTAATTAGTGCGCAGCTCCTTTTCTATGCAAAAAAATAACTGCCAGACCTCGAAAGAATCCGGCAGTTAGTGTAAAATTAATGTATGACCAAACACATTAACTTACAGAAAAATTATAGCCTAAATCAAAGCGGATATCAATTAAAACTTCCGCTAAATATTGAAACGATCATTCCGGAGGATGATTCTGTGCGGTTACTGAGTCAGTTTGTGGAGGCGATGGATTTGACTGACTTATATTCTACTTATGAAAGAATAAATTCAGTATCCCCGAGAACTCTTCTGAAGATTGTACTTTACTCTTACATGAATGGGGATTATTCTTCCCGCTCCATGGAGCTTAACTGTAAAAGAGATATCAATTTCATGTTTCTTTTAGAAGGTGCGCCTGCTCCTGACCATGCAACATTTGCACGATTTAGAAGCATTCATTTTGCGCCATGCGCCAAACGTATTCTTGCTGAAATGTCCAACGCGCTTTTTGACCTGGGAGAAATTTCAGGCGAAACCATTTTTATTGACGGCACAAAAATCGAAGCAGCCGCAAACAAATACACGTTTGTCTGGAAGAAGGCCGTAACCAAAAATCAGACAAAACTTCTGATAAAACTTGCTGATTTTGTGGCGGAGTGCGAACAGCTCTACGATTTAAAGATTGTTTACGGGGATGCGGTAAAGATGAAACATGTAAAGAAGCTGCGTAAGAGACTTTATGCTCTCAGGCAGAACGAAAATGTAGTTTTTGTACATGGGATCGGAAAAAGAAAAACCCCTCTCCAAAAGAGCATAGAAAAACTGGAAGATTACTTATCCAGACTGAAGAAATACAACCGGGAAATCCATATCTGTGCAGAACGCAATAGTTATTCAAAAACGGATCATGATGCTACATTTATGCGGATGAAGGAAGATGCCATGGGTAACGGACAGTTAAAACCTGCCTACAATCTCCAGCATGGTGTGGATTCCGAATATATCACATGGCTTACCATCGGGTCGCAGCCGACCGACACTACGACCCTGATACCATTTTTGAAAGATGCCGAAGAACATCTGAAATTTAAATATAAGAACATAACCGCTGACGCCGGATATGAAAGTGAAGAAAACTACCTGTTTCTTGAGTCAAACGGACAGCTTTCTTATATAAAGCCTGCAAACTATGAGATTTCCAAAACCCGTA
>OFFK01000532.1_pt1 | contig 33474 bp, 38 predicted proteins | sample 1521361 | NCBI WGS metagenome assembly OFFK01 (sample SAMEA3504096, study PRJEB24116) | mouse gut metagenome | biome: mouse gut; feature: mouse-associated habitat; material: faeces | place: Denmark | collected 2011 | reverse complement strand
TATCTGCATTATTTTTCTTCATGAGGCTGACAATATGTGTATAATGTTGCTATTTGGAAACTAAGTAAAAAGTCATATTGATAAAATTTATACCCGTCACCATATTCCACAAGTTCAGGCAGATTCTTTCCCGTTGTAACAAGGGACTCGCTTACACATCCACCAGGGTTAGGGTCAGTTAGGTTGACCACAACCATAACCCCACCCTTGGCACTTCCTCCCACAATCTCAATATTGTATGGATCACCAAGCCCACCATACTCACCACGTCTACGATACATACGAGGGGTGTAGACTTTATAAACGACTTCATAAATTGTAGCGGCTTCTTCGTCCTGCACTTCTTTGAAAACCTCATTACTCATGGCATTATCAACTTTCTGCATCAAATTCTTATTTGCTACTGCCAGAGCTTCACGAATGGTCATTCCCATGCCGCCATCTCCTTAAAGTCAATTTTTCTTGCTTTCGTACAACTGGAGCAGTCCTTTCAAAATTCCGCCCTCGTCCAAACCTTTTGTCACTTCGGACAACTGCCCAGCAAATTCCATCAGATTGCTTGCATCAACGCTCTCTACCTTGGCATTCAGTGTTTCAATCAAACCACGCAGAGAACTGTCCAAAGTGCTGGCGCTAATAATACAGCTCTTCTTCCAGTCAATCGCTAAATTGCACAAATGCACAAGTTCACCCATCATAGCTTGATACTCGCCGTTTTCCAGGCTGTCAAGATCCATTGCTACATACAGGGCGTTCATAGCCTCAATATCCATCAAACTGCCGCCGTCCTCACTCTGCTCGTTTTTGAGAGTCATAATAGGGACGTTGGTACACATTTGAAGAATAGTGGCCCGTAGCATAGGCGTCACATATTCTGGACGGAAATTACCCGCCACATCAAAACAGCCAGATAGCAGCCGATTGATAAATGTAGTCTTTTCAGCCACTGTCAGTGAAGTTTTGATTTCAACATCAAAGGAGCTATCTCCAACCGGAAACGATACATTTGTGATATTAGCGGCTTTCCGCTCCTTCAAAAAGGTCTTAATGGTGTTCACAGCGATTTTCTTCATTATCGTGTTCCTCCAAATTCATTTCATTTTCATAGCGAACCCATAAGTTAGGTCATCTGCGTGCTGGCTAATCCAACCGCGATAGTTTTTCTCTAAGTGGCAAACAGCGGTACGCTCATCACCGTCAAACCACTCCATATATGGAACAAACCCAGATCTCTCTGGGTTTGAAAGCAAGTCATTCTGTCCGTCGTGACCAATCACAATAATTTTGCAACTATCGTGAACTCTGGTCAGCACTTTCTTTAACTCGTCAAAATAGAAATTCTGCGCTTCATCAATGATTACGACCTTGTTCTCAAAATTTGTACCACGAAGAAATGTGTGCGTCAGACACTCGATATAGGCACTTTGGTATTTCTCGTTGACCGCACCATCATGGAACGCAGTGTTACGATTTACTCCAATTTTTGTTAATGCCTCATAAAACGGCTCAAAATACGGTTCAGACTTCTCTTCGATAGTCCCTTTCAAATACCCCTGCTTTTGCTCCTGAGTAGGAGAGGCAATATAAACAATGCCATTACTTCTACCATACTCATAAAGAAGATTTGCTGTAGCTGTAGCAATCAAGGTCTTACCCGTTCCAGCTTTTGCGTTACAGAATACAATCAGCTTATCCTTATTCCAGATTGCGTCTCGAAACGCCTGTTGCTGTTCGTCCAGTTGCAAGCCATAAAACGGATGCTTAGAGAGAGTTATTGGAACATCATAAATATCTGTACCTGTATTATTCCGTGCCATATTTTTCACTCCTTAAAGAATAGTATCAATATCGGTTACAATTTCATCGGCAATGCCAAGCTGAATCATTTCCTCGCTGAACATAAACCAATCCCTTCTGTAGTTCCGATCATACACTTCCTCCGTAATTCGAGTGCTGGACAGAATGTACTCTTTCATCCGTTTTTCCAACTCTTTTGTAAATTCAAGATTGTCCAGCATTTTGCCGATGCTACCGATTGTGCCAGAAGATCCATCGTGAATCAAACAACTGGTATGCGGAAAGATAAACCGTTTATGACCAGCCATAAGTAATAGGCCACCAGCACTATACACCCGCCCCATTCCAATGGTATAAACAGGAGTCTTTGAGAGTTTAATCATGTCGATGATATGAAGTACCGTATCCGCACTACCGCCATCAGAATTGATAAAGATTTTAATGGGACTGCGCTTTTCGATAACGACACCCTTATCCTCTTCATTCCATTTCCTAATGTAGAGTGCAATATCAATAGTGGTATCATCAATCAGATCATTCCAAAGAATTTCCCGCTTTTTCAACCGTCGATAAAATTCAAGCAACGATGGATCTGGCAGCAAATCATCCATCAGAGCCTGAACATCTTGAAATTCATCCTCAAACTCGCATTTGACGCCATTCTTCATATTTGTACTCATATCTTTTCTCCTTTTGAAATAGTTAGCTTATTCACAACGAAATGACCAATGCAAATCGCATCAGATAAATTATCATTCTCAGTTTCAATTCCAAAGTTATCTTTTACAAATTGCATAGAAAGAACCTTAGAAGATGTCTTTTCACTTTTGTCAATCTCAGTTACTTTCGACTTGATTTCTTTGGTAGTTCTCCCTCTTGCTTTGCAGAAATTTTGCCATTGCGTTGGTGCTACAAGACCATAAAGGTATTCGTTTTTCTCACACAAATTAACGAGTACGCCTTGCAACTGCGCCAATTTCTTAAACGATTGAACATTTTTTCTTAGCTGAATGTCCTCGAAGAAAACAGCACTGATGTTATGCGTATATATTACTTCACCTATCAACGCTTCAATGTGCAAAATTGCCTGTTCAAATGTATAGTTTTTATTATCATAACTCCATGTACCATAATCGAGCAGAGCCTTTTTCTCATAATCAAAAACGGCCCAAGCACCGTGTCTGGCCTGGTCAACGGCCAGGATATTCACCGCTGTCACCTCCAAAAGCGAAAAAAGGAGGGCATCAGCCCTCCTTTTTCTTTTTAGCCCTCTTCTTCAGCCATCTTCTTTACCATCTTCATCATTATCTGGAAGTTGGATATCCGTCAACTCTCCAGAACTCGGTTTCTTCTTAGAAACCAACTTTTTTGCCCGACTTTTGCCGGCTACTGAAGCGTTGATTTCATCAAGAAGTTTCTGAACGCTTGGGATATAACCACTTGTTTCCCGAATATCTATCCCACGCTTGCATAGCGCATCATACGCCTTTCGAGCATCATGGTCACTCTGATACTCCATCAGCACGCCAAGGATATAGTAATGATCTGCCGTGTCGGTGAGAGCACGCCAGCTATGAACCTTTTCACAGGAATAGCAATACTCGTACTCTGCACCGCACACCTTACACAGACGCTTCATTGCTTACACGCCCACGCCAACTGCCTTGCCGACGAGAATATAGCAAAGCTCTTCCTCCTCGGAGCAGTAATCCTTCATGGCAGAAATGCTGAATGGGTGAGTCCCCTCGGTGGTCAAATTCAGGCTGAAGTTGTTGTCCAACTTACCCTTGGAAATCACAATGGTGATTGCCGCAGTAATACCACACACATCCTCTGCCAGAATCTTGGCAATGTACTTAGCGTTCTTATTGAAAGTCTCAGAACTGTCAGTTACACGTACAGCCTCATCAGTCTCATACTGGTACAGAACACCAACGCGGGTGCCAGCGTAAGAAGCAGGCATAGTAATGACATTGCCGGTAATCTGAGCATTTCCATCTTCGGTGCCCACCTCAATGGGATCACCCAAAGACTTATCTTTATTGATAGCGTAAACAACAGTAGGCGTCACCAGTGGAGTATAAGCCATGGTAGCTTTCTTGTCGGTGCCATCGTCCACAATGGTAATAACCTCGAAATCCTCACCTTTGATTTTCTTATCTGCGGTTGCGACCTGCACCTCAGTACCCAACTGAGACGCCATCAGGCCAAGCTCCAGCTTGGAACTCTCACCGGACAGAGTAAAGCCCTTTGCGGTATCAAAGCGGGAAATCAGGATGCCACGCTCGTCAGTCTTATCCACAGACTCACCAGTAAACTCGGCCTGCGGGCTTTCAATGTTACGAAGCACCCAGTTCACCATACCAGATTCCAGATCAACCTCTGTCAGACGGAGGAATCTGTTAATGACAGCGCTCTTGATATCAAAAGTTTCAGCCATAATAAACCATCCTTTCCTTGTTGCCATTGAACGTCACTCAGACATCCAATCAAGCTCTTTCTTATTTATCTTTTTCGCATCAACACAACCACTATAAATTCCAAGCATTGTGAAATAATAATGATCGCGCTTCTGCATACGTGTCAAACCGTCCATAAAAACACCAATCGGCGCATCCCAAACGGTATCCCAGCGAAATTGAGATCCTGGCATATTAGTCAAAGAAGAAACCAGCGGTTTCAGCATAGATACAAACGGCTTATTTGCAGCGTCTTCTCGATCATCACGGTCAGCCTCAATCATAATATCTCTGGTATAATCGTCATACGGTTTTACCACATTCTTTTTGAACATATGGATGTGCCGTAAATAGTCGGTTAGCAGTTTATAAACCGCTCGATCAATAACAGTGCCATCTTTGTTCACAAGCACAAAATCATTGAGGTTTTTTGAAATCATAGGCTGGAATGACGCTATATCCAAATCGCCAAACAGTATCTTCGTGTCGCGTTGTTGGATTGCCTTGAATGTAGACACAAAAAGTTCGTATTCGTCTACTGTATCCCAATAAACACCCATAGCGTCCCAAATTTCTACCTTACGATCAGCAGGTGTTGCGCAAATCGTCTGTGCAAGTCCAAAATACTGCTGCTCTCCATATTTGTGAATTTCTCGTAAAGTTGGGTTTCTAACCTCGATTTTCGGCGTGATCTTATACACATCACCAGTCAGTGCAACCAGATCGTCAATCATAACAAGTCTGCACTCCTATTTCTTTCGTGAGTGATATACGGGATTTGCCAGCCAGAAAACCCATCATTAAATTGAACCTCATCAGCCGTACTCAATGCAATCCCACCCAGCCCAAACAAAGGCTCTTCCCCGTTATTCAAAATACGATCCACCTCATCTGCCAACAGGTCAGCTCTCGAACCTTGCAGCAAGTCAATTTGATGTTCGTTACAGATGATATAGACAGTAATTGCTGTCTCCTTCACCACATTCGAGTCGGTATATACCACACGACTTCTCATCGTGATAAAGTTTTTATCTACCTGTTGTGTGCCAGGGACGTAAAAATGGGTTTTGATAAGTGATGCCGCAGGGCTTTTGCTTCCCGTTTTTATATTTTCAAAATCAACCACATTGTTTCCTGTATTACAAAGCAAATTTACTACTGATTGACTTTGTAACAGCTTTTTCCTCAAAAGACTCTTTTGCCGAATGATTGCATCAAAATGCGGCATACGTATCACCTCCCCTACCAGTTCACGATTTGAATTTTGATTGTAGCCTCACTGTTTAATTCATCACTAATAGCTCGAATCTCTACCTGTTGTCCAATATTCAAAATATTGTCAGAAGCTATAAGCGTAATTGTACCAGCAGTATCATCTCTCAATGTAACAGCTCCATCCAAAAGGTTACATTCCAGTCGGTACGAAAACAAAGTAATTGCATTCCCGTCAGCATCAATGCACGATACTCTGATTTGCTTCTGCTCTCCAGCAGCAATCGTATAATCACCGTCTAAGTCAGTCAAGGTAATCGTTCCATTTGAACCACTTTCGTTTTCTGTGCCACCAAATTCCTTACAATAATAGCCGGCAATCATTTCCTCTCGACTATCAGTTGCTTCATCAAACTTATCCTCCAACACAGCCCATTGAATCAGCCCATCGTTATAGTGCTCTGCTCCAACTGCATAAGAAACAGAATCAACCCTTGTAATCTTATATACAGTCGGCTGAACCCTGTTTTTATCCATAATAAAACGAAAACCATCGTCCAGCAAAATTGTCTCTTCATTATATGGAAGATAAATTAAATGCTGGTCTTCACCAACATCTACATTTGTCTTTTCTGAAACGCCCGTGCCATACTGCGTGCTGTTTGTGCTGTATACAGGATATTCCACAATTTCACCTGTCAACGGGGACAACAGTCGAATCGTGTGTTTGCACTTCCACATTACAGCTTTCTCATAAATGCGGTTATTGTCTGGAAGCGCACTTACCATCCAAAGTGTATTATCATACTTCACATACTGCCCGCATTTCAAAATGCCAATATTGCAAAGAATTTGCCTCACAACCGTGCTGTTATAAACGTCGCTTGTCTTTTGCTGAACAATAGCTCTAACTGACTGTGGAATAGATACTATGGTTTTGTCGTAAATCAAAACATTACACCCAATGAAAGAATCAAGAACCTCTTGAAATCCATCTTGTCCATACGCCCAAAACTCATCATCCTCAAAACCACTATTAAATAAGGGGCGTGTCATTCGATACCAGTTTCTGGATTCTTCTGACATACAATCACCTCTCATCCATATGCGGGTTCTTTTTGACGGTGAAGCAACCTTTCTACAAGAGCAATCTGATCATCAAGTTCTTGCTTTGTTACACGCTTCGTTGCATCTTGCCCTGTCACTTGAACATCTTTTGCATAAATACCATTTAATGCCATAACTCTGCTAAGTTCCCTTTGCAGATATGACACATAAATCATTTGTGCAAGAGTACGCACAACACTCCTGTCAAGTTTCTTTGAGAATTTTTCTTTTTTCTCGTTATATTCCAAGTCACAACCGATATTCAGCTCGTAATCAGCTACTGCTGTAGAAAACCATTCTCGCTCTAACCCCTCCTGTATTTCAAACTTGGTTAAAGGCATGGAATGGAACTTTTTCACAACTTCTTCATATGTTGTTGCCTTATTCTTCGCCATAGCCCACACCTTCTCCTTTCTTAGAATCAAACGGTAGAGGTATCAGCCAACTCACGCAAAGCGTCAACTTTCCAAGCCTCAGCCTCATCAGAGCCAGCTTGTTTTGCAAGTTCAACCAGCATCTTCTTTTCTGCGTCAGTTTTTACCATCGCTTGAAGCTGCTCATTGAATTTGGCCTTTGTACGAATCGCCAGCAACGCCTTAACAGCCTCCAAATTGAGCAAAGTAGGATCTTCCGTCTCTACGCTCTCCAGTCCAAAAAGCTGTTTGCGCTGTTCATCATTCACAATCTGGATACGTGCATGGTTCCCCATACCATCCGTACCAGTGAACATCTTGTTTCCAGTTTGAATTTGTGCCAAAACCTCCTCAAAAGACAGCAATGGATAGTTTTTTGCATTAGCTGGAATCTCAATATCACCCTGTCCAGCTTTGCGCCAGAATGAAAGAGGCCATGAACACAAATTGTTTACCAGAACATTGTTATTCGCCGTCATAACAATTCTCCTTGTCATTGAAAATTCGGGAGGGGTAATACCCCTCCCGTTTTGATTTAATTCGCCACTTAAATGGCAGGAACCTCAAAATTGGTGTCGGAAATCAGACCAATCTGATCCTCCATACCCTCAGCAATACCAGCGCCAAGCTCCATATCGAAGCGGGTCAGATGCTGACGGGTCACAATGTCATCGCCAGTCATTGTGGTCATACCGCCACGCAGGAAGACCTGCAATGGGGACACAGCGCCACGAGGCAGGAAGAACAGCAGACCCTGTGGCATATACATAGCATAATCGGTTCCATCGGTATTCAGTTTAGTCCAGTTGATTGCGTTTGGAAGCTCAGTCACAATAGCGCCATTATACATATTCACAAGGCCAGTTTTACGGATCTCCTCAGCGACCACAGTGTTTGCATAGCGAACTTCGTCAGCCGCCAACAACTTAAAGCCAGCAAAATCGTTGAACTGGGACACTACACTGTAATCGCCAGCAATATTGACCTTACCGTACCGGCGCATAGTCTTCAACATATTGTCAACGCCTGTCTTGGTAATACCACTGGACTCTGCAAAATGCTTGACCCCCTTTGCGTTCTTCAAGCCATTATACAGAACGGTCATCACATAGTAAACGGCCTTGTTCTGCATATCAGTCTGCACCTGGTTCATACCCTCGGCAATATTACCGTCAAAGTTACCGCTTTGAAGTTCACGGTAATCAACAGCAAAACCAGAAGAAATAGTCTGGGTGCCGATAGGATACTCACGCCATTTGTAGGCCGCAAACGGCACATCGGCACTGGAAGCCTGGAACCGAGAATCAATGCTCTCATAGTTGTAGGTCTTCATCATTGGAGCCTCGTGATATCCGATCCGACGATAAGTACCCATAAAGTCAAACAGGCGAACGGCCTCCAAAAGTTTTGGTTCGATTGCAAAGCGGATAATGGTATTGATCTCGCTCTGTGCGGCATGGTCGCCAGCCAAAGCCTTAGAAGACAGCTCTTTCAGAGTTGCCACGGACTTGTCCAAAACCTTGGCATCCACATCGGGTTTCTTACCCGCTGCGAGAGCAGAAAACACCTCGACAACGGGAGAGTTCTGCTTGACACGTCCAGTATCAATGTCGGCCTGAGCATTGGACATATTGATTTCGTAAATCGTGCTCATTATATTCTCCCTCCTTCATTACTGCACACGGATAACGGCCAGCAGGCCAAGACCCATATATGCAGTCTTCTCAATAACCTCAAAGTACACCTTGTAACCAGTTGCATCAGCGGTCTTAGCGATTAGACCATCAGTGCCAAACACCAGCTTGTCACCAGCGGCCAGACCATCATAGTCGCCGTCCTTGATCTCGTACTTCGCAAACTCAATCTCCAGATTTGCAACACTGGTCAGATCGTCAGCACGGACACACTCGCCCTTCAAAACATCCAGTGTTTCACTGAAATTGTGCATCTCAGGCTTATCGTTAATATTGGTAACGATGCGGTGGCAAGCCTTAGCCTCTGCATCATCAGCGGGCAAGCTGGCTGTCTTTGCGACACGATCCAGAATGACACCCATACCGACCTTCAGATCGGTGGTCGCCTTGCAGTATCCAACATTCTGAACACCCTTGGCGAAAGCTCCAATCGTCTTGTATTTCATTGTTACATACCTTCCTTTCTTAGAATACGTTTACTTCGCCATCATCATTTTCCTGTTTTGGACTATCTGTGATAGCGAAAACGTCAATCTCGTTTGTGGCGTTCGTCTCAGAGATGTGGTTCTCACGAGACACACGCACCATTTCGGTACAGATTTTTCCGACAATCGTGTTAATCTCTACACTTCCAGGATTGGCATTGAATGCGTCGATCTCTTCCTTGGCGATCGCACGCTGCTCCTCAGTATAAGGAGCCAGGGCAGCATTCAACTCGGCAATGGCACTCTCATTTTCCAGAGCGGCAATTTTACTGTTGGCTTCGGCCAGACCAGCCTCAGCAGCTTCTTTGGCAGCATTAGCTTCTGTCAGCCCAGCCTCAGCAGCTGCCTGAGCCGCATTTGCCTTTTCAAAATCAGCTCTCAGCTGGGCAATCTCAGCTTCCTTGCCCTTGATGTCCGCCTGGAGCTGGGCGATTTCAGCATCCTTCGCCTCAACCTTTGCCCAATATTCATCCCATTTGGAATTGGACTCAGAAACAGCGCCAGAGACGACCGCCATCAATTCGTTCTTCAGCTTCTCATCCATTTCGATTTCCTCCTTTTTTTGCTTTTTATTATTTAACTCCATCACGATAGCGGCCTCATCAGCCGGTTTGATACTCAAAATCGCATAACCGCTATAATCATAGATTTGCGGCACGCGTCCTTGATCTTTCCAACCGCCGGAGTAAATAATGTGTCCGTCATGCTCGGCCTTTCCCACAATTTCCACAGATCCTTTAATTGTAGACTCTTCCATGTGTTCTCTCAGCCAAGCCACAAATTTTGGATAGCGCATTTCGTCCAAAGTACCTTCAGCAACTAATACACGCTTCGTCACTCCGTCGATTTCCACACTATCTACATATGCCTTATCAAAATGCCCAACCATTGTTGCGTCTTCAAACAACGGAAGATTGTCCCGTGTCCGAACCTCAGTCATTCCATGTCCATACGGAATATCCCGATCACCAGTTAAAAATTCAGCAACGATGGACATTCCGATTACTGAATGAAGATTCTCTTCCACATATGGCTCCAACCATGAGATCCCGTTCTCTTGCCATTGACTATCATCGGTAAAAATCTCGTGCAAGATCACTTTGATTGGACACCTACCTGCAATGTTACATTTGCTGGAAACTTCATATCTTGGGGTAAAAACTCTCTCACCGTACATTTTCTTTCACCTCCTACGTATCTGAAGGAGACGGACTTGCGTTACCGTTATTGGCATTTGTTGACTCTGTGGCAGGGTTTACAGAAAGATCTCCTGTACTCTTGTCAACATCACCATCTGGAGCATCTTTGCCCGTAACAGTGAACGAAGTCTTATGCACTGGATAACGATTTTCAAAATCCTCTTCCAACTCATAATCCATCAAGGAAAGATAATCGTCGGCGTTGATTCCAGTTGAAGCAATCCAAGCAAGCAAACTACCCTTACCACGCGCATAGAGGTCTGAGAAAAATTTGACCTGTTTTTCTCTATTGACAAACGTAATAGGGAGAACACGAAACTCAATTCGATAACTGCCATCCCGAATTACGTTATAGTTCAAACACTTATTCAATTCCTCAACAATCGCCTCAATCCATGTAAACACATTGTTCGCAACAATCTCCATGTTTAATGTCGCTGTAGCATAGTTGCCAGTAGAACTTCCACTCAAAGCAGCAGAAGATATTCCCAGATCTTCGTTTACATCTTCCTTGATAGCGTTCTCGTTTTCCTCATCAAGCAAAGAAATATCAACTGGTAAGCTATCCATTTTTGTACCAGCGGCCAAAGAGAAAAATGCAATACCAGCAGAATTGGTGCGTTGAGTCAAAGCCTGTTTCACAGTATTATGCTGATTTTCCTGCTGTTTCTGAGACAACGCAGATGTCCCCTTGTCCTTACCCTCTGGGAACGTCTCATAGTAAATTTGGTTGTTTACCTTATCAAGCACACGGCGTTTCGTATTGACAAAATACTTTGCATAATCAATATCATCCAAAGCGGCCACGGCAAAAGGGACGCCATATGGATCGTTTTGACCACTTTTAATTTTTGTCACTATGGTTTTTTTCCAGTCCAAACGCAGCCATGTTGCTCCACTTTCAAAAGCACCATTGTGATACTTCACCCAACCATCTTGAATTTGGCGTGGAAACCCACTCAATTTGCGTTTGCGTTCATTTTCTGTCATACCATCAAAATACCGTAGGTCAAATGCTACCTCGTAGCAGTTGTTCCTACGGCCAATAATCCTCACATATTCGATGGGAAGAGAAATGACAACTGTGTTAATACCGGCTGAGTTAATATCGGTAATGCCTTGAATATCCAAATCAGTCAATGCTATGCGACGGTCAACAGGAACAGTTCTTGTCTCCATGTAGCCAACGTACATACCTTCGTTAGCATTATGAAAAATAGCGTCTCGGATTACCTCTTTGTATCGCATAGACCGAAGAACACTATTCATACGATCAGAACTGGTACGATACCCCTTACGCTGCACACCTGATTTCTTTGGCCTTGCAGTTACAATATAGTCCAGTGAGTGAAGACTTGTCAGAGTGTCGATTGCTGTTCCAACTGTACCATTGGAGTAATATGCCCAATGTGCCCAACGGCGTAGCTCAGTAATATATCGCATCGGCTCTTGTGCCATTCTGACTACTTGTTCTGTAGAATATGGCGCTTGCCCCTTGCTGGTTTGCGAAACAATATTCATATATACACCAAGCTGAGTATTGAACTCATGCAAAACCGCGTCCATCGCTGGTGCAACTGCGTTCTGCTCTGATACCATTTGCTGTGATTCACTTGATTGGGTAATTCGATTCCACCATGCACGGATTTTTGATTCACCTACCATAAGCCCTCACCTCCTTAGTTGAACAATGTTACATATTCATATTCTGAACTATCCGAAAACAGATCCTGCTCCAAAAGTTCAATAAAATAGTTGCCATAAGAGACAGACGTATATCGGTCTTTACGTGCTCCAGACTTTTCTTCAATCTTAATAAGCCCCGTTTGATTTTGCACAGTATACTCCAAACTAATCATCTCATTGATTAGAGCAACAGTCTCCAAAAATGGACGTTCGTAGAAAAGCTGTGTCTCCACATCTGCGGTCGCATAATCTGGCACAAACCGTTGCAGTTCCTCAACGCCCTCTTGGTTTGGCACCATCAACTCAATCATTTTGCTGTTCAGAGTATTCTTCATGCACACCGCAATCCTGCTGTTGGTTTCCAACTGTGCTTTGATTGAAAAGACAACCTCTTTTTGCCCAGCAATTACAATACGAGACTTCAAATTGTCATCATTCATACACGTCCACGGCTCATATTCAACATTGCGCTCAACATCATAGAGCACCTTCGCCAATGCGTCATAAATAGCAATACCTGCGTTCCGTGTATCCAGAACACAGTAATCAGCATCGAAGTCTGTGAAAAGCTGTTTAATCCGAATGGCCTGCTTGGTTGTCTCAAACTCTGTCTGAGGCTCCATATACAGCACTTGCCGGCGATAACCTTGCTTCACCTCAACATGATCACCATTGACATCAGAAGTTTTGTATTCCATACTCTCAGGAAGTGCGCGGATACAGCAAAAAATTGAGTTATCGTTGCTATCTCCACCCTCTGTCGCAATATCGCAGGCAACAATACGAATTTCTCCTTGCTGTCTTGGAATTGCAAATGGGTTCTTTGCTCTCGTAAGAACGTCCTCATTTTTCCTCGGATAAAATGGTCGTTTCAAGCAACGGTTCTTGTTAAGCATTTCATATGTGAAATAAGCATGGGCGTTTTCTGCAATCATTTGGTTTTCATACTCGATTGCCCAGGCAACACTGTCGAGCTTATTCCGCTCTTTAATAAGAAACGCTCTCGGCTTGATTGCGTGTTTCAAAGAAATGCTGTAATCCATTCCGATAATGATAGCAGAATCTTTTTCCAGCATATCCTTAACTATAATCTTCATCAAATCCCACATCCAATGGTTTTTGTACCATGCGGAACTAATGTAGACCTCTTTCGGTTCCTCAATCAAAGAGCCATATTCTTCATATTTCAGAATACATGGCACTTGCCGAACATATAGGAACGGAGAAAGAACCGTATCAATGATATTCTTCAAAATCATACGGAACTCTTCGTAAATCATAACAGTAGCACGATGTCCACGGGCGTTATCATTAGCCGGCACAACGATAATAGAACTGCCGTTGCGGAAAAACACCTCAATTTCGTTTTGATTATCCCTGATACGTTCAATTTCTTCCTGCAACAAAGGAGAACGAGGCAAAATCTCTTTCTGAATTTTTTCAGAAACAATCAATTTTGCCTGACCTTTTGTTGCTGAAGCCACAACGATTCTTGCACCAGGCCGCAGAATTGCTTCCTTACAAGCGTATATTGCGATGATAAAGGACTTGGCGGCGCTTCGTGCTGCAACAAGGCAAATACTCGGATAAATGTCCATTAGGAACAAGATAATGTGCTGATAGAGATGGAGCGTGATTCCAAAATAATACTGAACAAATCGGCTTGGATTTCTCCTCCAAAATGTTATCCAGTCCATCAGTTTTTGGACTCTCTGTGGATCTCCCAAATAATTGGACGAAGAAAAATGTTCATGCAAATGACGTTGCCGCTCATCCATTACCTTTTCATACTTCATACTCACTCCTCCGATCCAGAAAGGTTAAACTCCTTATCCATTTCTTTAGAGCCAGTCAGAAGATTGTTCAAAGGCCGTGTCATAAATCTGGTAATATATTCTCTCAAATGGTCGTAATCGGCATAGAGCTTCTGATCCTTGTAGAAATCGGCCGGACAATGCTCTTCAATATCACGAATCATCACGCCCAAAGGACTCAGCTGCATTTCCGATTCCGCCTTTTTCTTTCTATCCTCAATTTCTGTTGTAGCAGCCTCAATAAACGCTTTATAAGAATTGGCAAGAGCACCAACGCCAGCTGCTCCGTTCCTAACGCTATTTTGCAGATTTAGCTTCAAATAACAAATAGAAACATAAAGTTCATCTTGCCGTTTATCCACAGGGGCACCACAGCGCTCTACCCAACTGTCATACTCGCCTTGCAATGTATCATAATCACTATCTGAAAAACCAAGCCCAAATCTGCGAATTACATCAAGATTTACACTGGTATCATCAGTATCAGATGCTTCATTTGGCATCTCGGCCTCCGCTTCAAATCGCCGCACAAGTGTGTCTGAATAGGTAGAATCTTCACTACTCTGGCGAATATTTAACTTTGAAAAATATCCGCTCATACGATTTCTATTTGCGCTAATCTTTCGTGCAGCTGCCCAAGCCGTTTCATTTACGCAAAGATCAATAATTTGACAGACACGTTCCATAGCAGCATCCTCATCCTTATCGAAAAATGCTACATTCTCATCAAACATCTCAGCTACACATTTTTTGCAGTACACCACATAGCCATTATTCCCTTTGAACAGTGGAGACTTAGACACATTGAAATTTCCATCCTGTTTCGGATACTTATGACCACAACGGGGACAGCGATACACTTCATCGCTCACAACACGCGGCTCTGCTTCACTTGGCTTTGCGTCTTTATTAACTTTTTGTGCGACTGTTTTTTTCAGTTGTTTCTTTGCCGCCATGCTGCGACCTCCTTTCAAATATGACAAAACCTCAGCGATTCTAAGCCGCTGAGGTTTCAGTCATTATGATATTTTGTGGTGCGCCAGAAGGGACTCGAACCCTCGACCTACCGCTTAAAAGGCGGTTATTCTACCAGCTGAATTACTGGCACATATGTATATGAGACACTACCTGGTTTGACAGTCAGGATTTGATTTTGAAGTCAAATAAATTGCTGTACGTGTCTCAAGGTACACTTTCTCAGGCTCACAAAGTCCCGTTGCGGTATACAAGCGCCCCGCCTCCTGATCGGGTTGTCGTGTTGCTCTCCACGATGTCACAGTTACTATCGGTCTGTATTCCGTCCGACTTTCACGGAGGGGAGCGACCCCGCATATTGTTGCTTACCCTTCCTCATATGTACTCCGGGCCAGAGCTGCGCGTTCTTTCGGGACTACGAGGATGTTCCGTGGCGGCGGAAGTAGGACTCGAACCCACAAGCCATTCATCACGGCCAACAGTTTTCAAGACTGCTCCCCGCACCTACTGGGGTCAATTCCGCCATATGGTAGGGGAGGTGGGAGTTGAACCCACTCAGCGCATAAGCGCAACGATTTTACAGACCGCCCCGACTCTCCAACTTCGGCGCTCCCCTATACGTATATTGTAAAAGTGACTCCGCTCCCAGCCTCACCACACACCTTTACGCTGTGCCATATTGCCACCACAACTCAGCCTCATGTGCAAAGCCGTAGTCCTTTCAGCCTTTCTATCGAGGAGCAGGGGGATTAGTGTTTCCCGTCTTAGTCTACCAAGGATTTCGATGTAACAAGTACACCACACTTGCGGCTACGGCCCAGGCAGATTTCAGCCTACCTTTGGTGCTACAACGGCACCTAACCGCTATTTCTTTTACGCCCAGTCACTCCATCATTGAAGGCTACCTTGGATTCCGTGCGCCACTCACACACGTGATATGTTATCTCAATCGGGCGATTGGAGCTGACACAGAGACTTGAACTCTGAACCTATTGCTTACGAGGCAACCGCTCTACCATTGGAGCTATGTCAGCATTTGGCAGGGGCTGAAAGACTTGAACTCTCACCAACAGTTTTGGAGACTGTCATGCTACCATTACACCAAACCCCTATATGGCGACCTCGGCGGGTTTTGATCCCGCTACCTCCAGCGTGACAGGCTGGCGCTCTCCCGATTGAGCTACGAGGCCATGTGGTGATGCCGGAGAGGTTTGAACTCTCAAATTCCGCCTTGAAAGGGCGGTGACTCTACCAATTCGTCCACGGCACCATATTCTATTCATTCCACGGAATCAAATCATCAAGGTCAAGTGGAGAATTTGCTGTTGCAATCTTGATAAAACCATTCTCTGTAACTTTCCAAAGAGTAAATTTCATCTTTTCTAAATTCTGACTAATCTGATAGTTCAGCCCATTCTTAGTTGTGCAGGACACACCTGGCCCATTTTCAGAAGACGGAATCTTCTTTACAATCTTTTCAGATACATCTTTAACCACAGCAGACTTCCGCACCGTAAACAGCACCTCTTTTCATTGGTACTCCCAGCGAGGCTCGAACTCGCATTGCTGGCTTGAGAGGCCAGCTTCCTATGCCAATTAGAAGATGGGAGCATATTTGGCAGGGGTGACTGGACTCGAACCAGTGATGCGGGAGTCAAAGTCCCGTGCCGTAACCGCTTGGCTACACCCCCATATTAAGTTGGCACGCCAAGTAGGACTCGAACCCACGGCACAGAGATTAGAAATCTCTTGCTCTATCCAACTGAGCTATTGGCGCATATGGAGATACCGATAGGATTTGAACCCACGATCCTGGGTTTGCAGCCCAGAGCCTTACCATCTTGGCTACGGTATCATAACGGGCCTAACAGCGTGTATCGTTGCCTTACACAATCACTGTTCCCGCTCTTTTGACAGAGCGTGTCAGGGTTTCTGGTTTGCCCTCCGCCTACTATAAACCCTTGTTCGGCTTGGTGCTGGTGGTGGGAGTTGAACCCACACACTGTTGCCAGTAGCGGATTTTGAGTCCACCGCGTCTGCCAATTCCACCACACCAGCATAAATTACGGGACACATTTTTGATCTATCAATTAAAAGTTGATTTCATGTGTGAAGTTGCTGTTAGTGCCCCTTGTGGAGTGGGAAACGGGAATTGAACCCGCAACATCCGACTTGGAAGGACGGCGCTCTACCAGTTGAGCTATTCCCACAGATAATCAACTCGCAGCGTTGATCATGCTGCCAACTCTCCGCTGTTGGGGCGCGGCGGTTTCACTTGAAACCTGCTTAAAGTTTTCACGGCCAAATGTGAACATTTCCATTTCCCATTAAGTTTACAGTCTCTTCTCTGTTTGTGGGACGGGCCTGGTTGCGGGGGTGGGACTCGAACCCACGATTTCCAACTTATGAGGATGGCGAGATGACCACTTCTCTACCCCGCATTATATAGACGGTTCTAAAAACAGAATCGGTGTAAACACCAACATCTTGGAAACTCCCCGTCATGTTTTGAGCCTCTGGCTGGCCCGGAGGGACTTGAACCCCCGACATACGGATTAACAGTCCGCCGTTCTACCAACTGGACTACGAGCCAATATTTTAATTTTTACGAGACGCATCAATGAAAAAAGTGAAAATAGGAAATGTCTGTGCAAGACTAAAAAATTGTAAAATTTGATAGAATTGTTTTTGAAATTGCTGTTAGCGTCTCAACGGGACACGTTTTCTTCTTTTACCCAAAAAAAGTTTTTGTTGAGATTGCTGTTAGTGTCCCAGAATGGTAGAAGATGTCGGACTCGAACCGCTATTCCTACTCCCAAAGCAGGCGTGTTACCATTACACTACATCCTCTATATGGTGGAGCCGGCGGGAATCGAACCCGCGTCCGAAATTCCTACATGAACAAGACCTTCTTACGCAATAGACGATTTTTCAGCGTTGCTTTTCAGCGGGCGCTTGCGATACCGTCAAATCTGTCCCAGGGCGCACAATGGTTTGCACACCTCCACCACCTTGTCTCTTTTAGCAGTAACAAGGAAAACTGCGCATTTGGACGTATCTTTACCTCATACATTCACCCGTCCAGTAGGTATGTCGTTTTGGAATCCTACCGTCAATCAGGCGGCAACCCTCTCAGCCACAAAAGCAGCAAAAGCGGGGTGGATCATTACAACAGTTTCAGAGTTGTCATTTCATTTTTTGTATGCCTTTAGGCGGTCATCTACCTGCGAGTCTTGCACTCTCAAAACCCCGTCGAATCCTTTACGGCCCCATATGAAGTTGTCAAAGTGCCTATGCGTGGTCGGGGCAGAAAGAATTGAACTTCCGACATAACGATTATCAGTCGTGTGCTCTACCAACTGAGCTATACCCCGTTATCAACCGTGCGTCCGTAGAACCTCATCCATGGCTGATAGGCTTCTGACAGAGATAGCAGCTAAGTAATGAGCTGAACCACACAAACGTCAGCATAGCCAACACGGTATGATCTGGTGGAACCAGGGAGGATTGAACTCCCGACCTCCTGCTTGCAAGGCAGGCGCTCTACCAACTGAGCTACGGCCCCGTATCAGCGATTTTGTTCGCTACTTTGAAGAACTTAATCTCTCAATCACACTTATTACTGGGTCTTCACCCTACCTCCATTATCTTCTTTGTTGTTCCGCCACCAGTGAGACAAGTCTGAGCTTCGGGGAGCGACCCCTAACTTCTTGCCCCAGCGCATCAGCGCCATATCCTGCACGGGATTGTCTACCCGCAAATTTCACCGTTCATTCAGAAAATTTCATTATTGACCTGTATAGTCTACATACTTTCAAAATGAAAAGATGTTTTCAATCTGTCCTACGGCTACTTTAACCAGCGACTTTCGTTATAGCCGAATTTCTTCGGCATCAAGACAGAAGCACATTATTGGTTTTACCTCCGTATAATCGGCTACCACCCCGATATACTGCAAGGCTTATTCTCCACATGGAGCGTCTATTGCTGCGCCCGAAAGTTCTGTGCGTTACAAAGCGACAACTCTTAGCGACATACGTTTTTCTTGGCGGTTTCCGCCTCCTCGCCCTGCATCGCTGCATGACGACGATCCTCCCTGCAAGGTATCCCTCGCAGTTCCTACCGAAATTACCATATGCCTCGGAGTGCTGACACACTTTGTTCACCGAGTTAGTAATAAGCATGATTCAAAGATTAAGTTTTCAAGGAACATGGAGCTGATGACAGGGGTCGAACCTGCGACCTACTGATTACAAATCAGTCGTTCTACCAACTGAACTACATCAGCATTGATTTTGTTCGTCGCTATGGTCATACTATACCACAGGTTTCAGTGGATGTCAATAGCGACGAACAAAATTTTTTTATTTTTTTTCGGTTTTAGCCAGCAAGCTAAGTTTGTTGGGGTTTTGTGTCTTCACAGCGTCTTTTAAGTTGTCACCAGGACGAAATACCACAACCTGGTAATCATCTATCCGCTTTTGCTCTCGTGTATGGATATCACGGACAAGGCTTCCCTTTCTCTTCTTCACTTCAAAAGTCCCGAACCCTCGGATTGTTACCTTTTCTCCCTTAGTCAGCGCCTCAGCAATGACGCGAAACACATCATTGATAACAGCTCCAGCCTGGTTCTTATAGTAGTCCATCTCAGACAATGCAAGGACAAGATCGTTCTTGAGCACAAAATCACTCCTAACCAAGTTTAATCTGATAATAGGCATCGGCACCAATTCCAGGTTTGAACACCATCATCAGTTGACCAGGCGTAGAATACAACCGCTTTCCATTTGCGTATTCATCAGTTCCACAAAGGCTTCTGACGATCATACTGTCAATTCCAAGTTCTTCAAACTCTTCCTTGTGGTGTTTATCGGCAAGAATTACATAATCAATTCCAGAGCCGTATTTCTTTACAAAGAGAGTATTCAATGTTCTACCAGCGTTTTTCACACTGTCAAGATCGCCATGTGTAGCGCAGATTTGATATCCACACACATTAAAATATAAGAACTCGTAATACTCCGCCTCTGGGAATTGCACATCGCCTCTGTCGCCCAACCGCTGCTCCAGCCACCAGGGAATCAAGCGCTCCATGTTATCAGCATGGATGCTATCTTGCTTATTCTGCACAGTGCGCAGATGATTCCCGTATGTAGCGTGTACGACGGTTTCTTCTACTGTGTCCGCTAAGGCATTCACTGCCTGAGCAATAATTTCAGAGACTTGCATCACCTGGTCACAAACAAGTTCTTCAGACGCTACTCGTGCGCTGGTATGAATGGCTCCATGGGCCATATCGCCAAGCAGAAGGATATGCAGTTTGCGACATCTATGCAGCTTGATTCGCTCAATCGCAGTCTCTACTAAATGTTCTACACGGCGGCGACAAACCTCTGTATTATACCGTTCCCAAATATTATCCGTTGTCATTCCGTAGTGCCAATCAGCAAATACAATGACAGCTTCATTATCGTCATAGGTATAAACAACCGACTTATCTACACACAACGGTTCAGTCTCATTTAGGATATTTGCAGCCTCAACAAGACGATCTTCCAGATTCTCAGATCTACCAATCCGATCTACCAATTTGTTGAACTCACGTCGTTGATCAAAGAATCGTTTTGCTTCCTTCCTTGCCTCTGCAATCTTCACATCCAGTTCAGAAAGATACGCCTCTTTGTCAGGCCGTCCATCAGCAGCATATTTGCGCTTAAAATATTGCGCAACAGCATAACCAGAGTATGGTGTGACAGACACCGCTTTTCTGAGGCTGTCGCGGTGACAATCCAGTTGAGCCGCCTCTACAATATCTTCCCAATCCAAGTCGTCCGGTTTCTGTTCCATCTTAATCTCGATGAGCCGAAGACCATACTCATAAAGATCCTCCCCTTCTTTTCGTTCATACTTTGGGTTCACGAATAGTTTCACCTCTCTTCTGACGGCGGCAAATTTATTCGCCGTTCAATCGTCAGCGTAATATCGGGTACGCCATCCCATCGTTTTAAGATTTCAGTAATGCTAAATGAACTTACACCGTCCCGATGGAACTCAGTCAAAGTTCCATCGGAGCAGTCGATCATAGCATTAGTATATTGCTCTCGCTTTTCCTGAAAGGCCATTAGTTTTCACCGCACTGTTTCCTACGTGCCTCACGCAAAGCGTGTTGCCGGTCAAACTCTTTCACGCGATCTGCGGCAGCAGAGTTACTATGAGCAATGGCCCGCATCAGCTCTTCGCTCTCTGTGCAGAAATAATGGTGACGTTTTGAACGCTGCTTCATAGTGCGTGGATACGTATAGTTTGGGTACAGCTTTGCCAAAAGCATTTTCTCTTCTTTGGTAATCGAGATCACAAAACTCATCCTATTACAATAAGAATTACGGTTCAAGGCACGGCAGCCAGCCGTGTCTTTTTCCGCATTGTTGCCAAAGCTGTTAGAATGAGAAGGAAATGGCCTGACGTAATCCTCCAAGGACCAACACGTCCGTTGAAAAGTCCGTCAGCCAGCCTCTCATTCGCAGCGTTCGATTTATGCAGGTAGAGCCGCCTCGTCGGGGCCGCTGCTTCGACCTGGTGCGTCCGTGTCAACAAATAGATTGAATCGGCAATGATGGAAGGGCTGGTCGCCAAATCATAATCTACGATAGGAGAGTTGAACCATGAACGCAGCGGGGATTGATGTTTCCAAGGGGAAGAGCATGGTATCGGTTATGCGGCCTCTGGGGGAAGTGGTGGCAAAACCGTTTACTGTGTGTCACACCGGCAGTGAACTCAAGGAACTGGCAGACTACTTGAAAAGCCTGGACGGTGAGACGCGGGTGATCATGGAGCATACCGGGCGGTACTATGAGCCGGTGGCTCAGTTCCTCCATGACGCGGGGCTGTATGTCAGTGCGGTGAATCCGAAACTTATCAAGGACTATGGGAACAACTCGCTGCGCAAGGTCAAGACCGACAAGGCCGATTCCAAGAAAATTGCAAAATATGGCCTTGACAACTGGGGGGAACTGCGGCAATATGCTTCCATGGATATGATTCGTTACCAACTGAAAACGCTGAACCGGCAGCACGCTCTGTACTCCAAGATGAAAACCGCGATGAAAAACAACCTCATCGCCCTCCTGGACCAGACTTACCCCGGTGTCAACGCCCTGTTCAGCAGCCCTGCCCGTGAGGATGGGACGCAGAAGTGGGTGGACTTTGCTGCGTCTTTTTGGCACGCAGACTGTGTTCGGGGTATGAGCCAGGCCACCTTCACGGAGCGTTACCGCAAGTGGTGCAAGCGAAACCGCTACAATTTCAGCAGCGATAAAGCTGCCGAAATCTATACCGGAGCGAAAGACCAGATTGCCATGATACCAAAGGACGATTTGACCAAGCGGCTGATCCGGCAGGCCATTGATTCCCTCAATACTGTTTCCAAGACCGTGGAACAGCTCAAGGCTGAGATGCTGAAACTGGCGTCCCAGCTCCCGGAGTTCCCTGTCGTTATGGAGATGCACGGTGTAGGGGATTCCCTCGGCCCGCAGCTCATGGCGGAAATCGGGGACGTGACGCGGTTCGCCCACAGAGGTTCCATCACCGCTTTCGCCGGCGTTGACCCTGGCGCTAACCAGTCCAGCGAGCGTGAAGCTAAGAGCGTCAGAACTTCCAAGAGCGGCCCGCCGGAGCTGCGCAGGACGCTGTTCCTTGTGATGGACGGCCTGCTGAAATCCATGCCCCAGGATGACCCGGTCTACCAGTTCATGGACAAGAAACGCGCCGAGGGCAAGCCCTACCTGGTCTACATGACCGCCGGGGCCAACAAGTTCCTGCGCATCTACTACGGCAGGGTCAAAGAATATCTGGCATCGCTGGAAAACGCCGATTGACCGTCCCCGCCCTGTTTCCATTTGACCGGCGTTTACACGGCGGTCTTTTTGTGTTGCTTTTTTCTCCTTCCTCTATGTCCACAAATTTATTTCATTTTCCTATTGACTTTTCCTTTGCAGACTTTTCAAATAAATTTGAGGGCTATGCTATCTCCCTCATAATTTGACCAAAAAAATTGAATCGCTAACCGCCGAAAATACTCGTCGGTTAGGCATGGTCGTTTCAGAATTTTTCGACCGAAAAGCAATAATTTTTGCTCGTTTTTGTATGTTTTTAATAAATGCAATTCACAAGGTTTGGTGGAATCACCATAGACTTTTGAAAACGGAATCCATAAATTTCAATACTTCCTGCCGCATTCTCATCTTCCGTCAGCACAGAAATTGGTGTACGACTCTGCTCAATCAAATCAATAAAGTTTTGATTTGGTAAAGAAAACAAGGCATAGAAAAGAGTTCTGAAAATATCCTTATTGGCTGGATCTTCGATTGCAAGCAACAAATGATATGCGGTATGCCAGCTCAACTTAATGTTTTTTACATAATCAAGATATTCTTGCCGCACTTCATTAACCAGGATAGCTTTACTATAATTATCCAAATCCTCATTCGTTCCATTCCATATCGCTTGAATCTTAGTTCTCATATCTCGAACAATCTCCAACACACGATTTACCTGCGAATATTTCACAGAATGAACAGAATGATCTTTGCCTTGAACTAACAATGCAGAAAATGGAAGAAATTCTCTTTTCGCACCACCAATTCTGAACGCATTCAAGCTATGCTGCAAGTAATCCATTGTTGTATTGTGGAATTTATAGTTCTTTCGATCACTGTCGTAATAGCCTTTCATACGGGCGATCTTACCCAAGAAATTTGGTTTCACCTGTCTACCGTCATCATCCCTTACCTCATGCTTTTTTCTTAACCGTTTGATTTCTGCAACGCTATCCACCGCATACTCTCTCTTGGCCTTGTCAATCTCGATATTGCTCAGTACATCCAGCTGGGCAATTTCACAATACAGCTCTTCAATATCCGTAAAGCTCTGGCCGCTATTCAATGCGTCCCACAGTTTCGTATTCAGCTCTTGAGAGAGATTGACAATTTCACCAATCTTATTGACTGAGGTTTTAATATCCAAGTCGGCCTGGTCAGCACAGGTATAGTGACGGACAATTTTCTTAGCATCAACCAGACTGGTTGGCACCAAGAAACGGTGATAGTTACGCTCTGCTGCACCAATCAAGATAGGATTATCCGTCAGCAGCATAGTGTCAGAGTCAAAATCGGCACCAGAAAGCCGGAACAGTGTGTTTTCCTCAATACTGTTGATGCACACGATCTCATTGGTTAAGTTGAAAAACTGTTCTACTTCATTATTTTCTCGATTCTTTGCCAAAAGAATATTCCCCATCGTCACATGAGGACTGCGAGAACCAAGAATTGTTTGATTGAACCGAAACCGTTTGCTGTAAATGTTCCCAGTTCCAATCTGGCTTGTACCATCGAACTTTCCAACAGATGCAAAAAGCATCTCCATTGGATTTCCAAGCAAAGTAGAATAGTTGCCGTCAACAAGAATATGACCTCTCCGTATATCTTTCTTAAACGCTTTACAAATATCATGTTTGAAATCGTCATACAACTTAGTCTGTGCGAACCTATCTGTAACACCAAGCATTTGATAAACAATGTCATTCGTCGATGGAGCGGCAGTTAGAGGCTTCTCTTCACCAGCATAACGAATATGATATCGCAGCACAGCAGGGTCGGTTTGAATCATACGCAGGTAGTCCAATGACGGCCTAACCAACAGATCAACCTCTTCCTGGGCCATCTGTAAGGTATTCAGAAGCTGATAGTGAATCTGAACCATTCTCCCACCAAAGAAATCTGTCGGCTTTTCATACTTCACCACACCAAAATCGCCGTCGTCTTCCAACAGTCGCAGCCAATCTTCCAGAGTACCAAATTTCACATATTTAATACTGCTTGGTGTTGTAATCACTTTGATTTCATTCACAGATTTTGCAAGAGTGAACCCATTCAACTGCGAGACTTCTGTAATTCCTTGCTCCGCAAAGAAATTCTGGATATTGCAGTTGAAACAGGCCGACTTAAAGAAACGGTTACGGAGCAAAATCATACCATGTTGGTTATACTCCGCCATTGCGCTCTTGTCGATAAGAGACTGACCATCCCAGATGCTATTCTCCACTTCAACATCCTCTGGTTTAGAGGACAGCCATCCATCGTCGCCAAGCCGTGTCGCAATCACTTTATCTTTGAATGTACTTGTAAAATCATCAATCACAAGGAAACTTTCAGGCCGCAGTTGAATTGTCCCGATAATGCTGCTCAATGTCAATGCAATGTACGCCTCGAATCCAGCAAGATCCATTTCCTGCCCTTGACGAACACGTAAGCCACACTGCTCCCACTTGTGCATACGAGGGTAAAGTTTTTCGTCAATAAACAAACACTTACCGACCCGCCCACTGCCCGCAGACCGCTTAAACCGCTGAAAGTGGATTCCATCGCAGTCAAAGCCATCGTGATACAAACGGTCACGAAGTTGGGCAGCAGTAAATAGAACCTTCATGTTCTTCCCCAACTTGTAAGCGCCATCTTCAAAAACGAACAAGGAACCAAGCACAGACGCTGCAACCGGATTGTTTACTGGTTCATCAATCCGCACTGCAATCAACTCTCCATCTTTTATACAGATGCTATCCACAAGATCCACGTCACTTGGCAAATATCCATATTTGATATATGTCTTGTCGAAGAAGCGATTGAACTCCTTGATGCTGTACTTGAATGTCACATTGATAACACGACGGCAAAATTCCTTCCCTCGTTTGCTGAATGTGAAATCCATTCTGCGATAAACCTTCTCATAGATTTCACGCAATTTGATTAAGTCCAAGCTGTAATCCAGCGTATTTATAAACCGTTTGGTATTAAACTCCCCATGGTTCTCTCCACCACTATACCGCACGGTATACCCTGTGCAACGGCTATTGGAATAGTTAGACAAAAACAAATCTTTTGCATCCGCAGATACAATATACACTGAACCGTTAATAGGACTACCCTCCATTCTGAACCAGAACCAGATCACCATACCAGAACAACCACTTAGGTTCTTCAGCAAGTTCGACTATCGCAGAAAAACCATCATTGCGTTTCCGATAAAGACGGACAGTGAAAACCTTATCACGAGAGGATTCCACAAACTCCTTATACTCTTCAGTTGTGTGTGCATAATCACTACGGCTTACAATACGGTCTACATCCAGTCTTACTTTATTGCCATCCAGCAAATGATTTTCAATTTCCTGAGAGAGCTTATTAAGTTTGTCTGCTGCATACTCTCGTGCGGTTTTCCCGTGTTTCTTCTTAAAAGCCCTACGTTGCTCACGATTCACTGTCAAACATCCCCTTATCAGAATAGTTGTTAATCATATGTTGATACTCTTCGGTGTTTTCTTTCAAGATGCTGGAGTAGTAATCCTCATTATCTCCAGCATCATCAGCTGGCGTAAAGTCAGAGCAACGCCCTGGACACTCCATGCCACACTGATCTTTCCAAATGCACTCTTGACTCGCGGTGTTCATCAGCTACCTCCTTCCGTTGTCACCGCTGCGCCAGCTTTCCTTAAATCCTCTAAACGCTTCTGTCTCGCTAATTCAAGTCTTGCTTTTGACGCCGCTTTTTGTTCTGCTGTTAAGTTACTCTTTTTCTTTGGTCTAATTTTCAGCCAATCAGCTGGGAGGCGAACCAAAATACTCCCATCTTTGTTTACATACCGAATATCAACCTCATCTGGGTGCTCCTCTTTCAATTTCCAAATGAGTTTAATCCACTTCTTTTCAGAAGTAGAAAATGTAGCAGTTTTATCACCAGAGATATGATCCCATCCTGTCTCTTTGAAATCATCCACCTCAATCACCACCTTGATTTTGTTCGTCGCTTTCCAAAGAAGAAAGCTCAAGCAACCACTTCTTCAGCAATTCCCTCATACGCCTACTCGGAATATACACCCAGATTTCCTTGCCGTCCCGAATTGCAGAACGCCAAATCCACTGGATCATCTCACCCAACGCATATTCCTCTTCTTTTACCTCAACACCATGATCGAGGAAATAATTTTTTAGCAAAGGATGATAAAAGACATTGACACAGTACGCCAAGTGATCTCTATTTCGGTATGCGTTTGTGGCCCTAATGTTGAATGAAAGGAAGCCTTTCGTATAGCCTTTTCCTTTCAATATATCTTGATAATCAACAAACACAGTCCACAGGTTCTGACTTGTAGGAGAAGCAAAACGATTTGTAAAAACATTAACCAAATTATTGCGCATTTGCTTGATTAGTGGAGATCCCTTTGCTTTTTTTGCCCTATCATACCAGGACGCAGATAGGCTTGCATATTGCTCGCCAATCTTATTCAGCTTACTATCTTCGAGAATATGGATTTTCTCATGCAGAGTTTTCACATACTCTGGAATATGTGGCTGGTCGCAAAAATGATATTCACCACTCTCATACATAGTGCCAATTTGCTGTATCTCAATGCCATTCATATCAAAGTAGTATTTCTGAACCTGTGCATCAAACATATAGGTCAGAATAATAACATCTTTGAAAGCGTGAAAAACCTCAATGGGGAACAGCCAGAGTAGCAGGCAATCATTGTAGAGAATAACATTACCAGTCATGCACATATCACGCAGATCCTCAAATCTGCCCTCATAGTCTTCCTTGACCCACCGCACACGACAATCATCGTCAACTTCGATCATCTCAGCACGTAGCATCTTCAAATCCTTTGGGGAAATTTTGATAGTCTGCGCCACCTGGCATACTTCATCCAAAATGAGCTTATAAGCACCATCTCGGATTAGTTCAATAGTTTCGGTGGTGTATGTCTCAAATAGTGCGTGGGTGCTGGCGATATTGCATTTTGCAGCAAGGAGACGGTGAAGATCTCCCAGTTTCCTATTTCCCTTGTTTTGCGGATCTTTGAAATCTCGCACCTCACAGCTCCGCTTGATCCGTTCTACCTCATCCAGATACGGGGTAATGAAGATATAGCGGCTCTCTTCGTCCTGGTTCATTTGGGTTATTGCACTCTCAGTCTTGCCAGCACCCATAATCGCATCACAAACCTTTACGACCACAATCCCACCTCCCTATCATACGCTAAATGGGAGGTTCTTCTTTTGCCATTCATCATACTCACTCCTTTTCTTCAAATATTTTCGGATAATTTCAATTCCACAACACACCAGCTCACAGTAAGGCTCTCCGTCATATCGGAAAAATGCTTCGCCTAACTCATCATCCGTCAGATTGTCAGGCACTTGGCTGAAAAGTTCAAACACCTCCTGCATTTTTTCCATCATACGGATATTGTCAGCACAGGTCTTAATCTGGCTTTTTGCCAGTGTTAGCATAGTCATAGCATCAATGCCGTATAAGCTGGCGGCGTTACGGTAAATCTGGACTTCTTTTTCAAGCTCCGCACACTTCTCTTGTAGCTTTACAAGCTGGTTTTCATTATTGCTCATAATCTACACCTCGCACATCTCTCAGCATCTCTTTTGTCTGCCGGCGCAATTTGCGTTTCGCTTCACGCTTATCACTTCTTAGCTGGTTCAGTCTGGCGTGTTGACAATACCAATGGCGAGCGAATCTATCAATACTGAAGATTTTTCTGTAATCATTGCCTTTATCCATCGTCTGCCTCCTTACTGCCATACAGTTCTTCGCCTATCCTGTTGTATTCCGCAAAGATTTTATCAAACGCCTCTTCCCAAACGGAATCATGTTCATGCTCTACACCAACAGCAACATGAGCCAACTCGTGAGCAAATGTTTCAACACAGACATTCAACGGGTGTTCCGCAAAAATCACAACCATTGGAATTTCATTTTCCACAAAATTCGTAAACCCATATTCGTCCTTATGGTCGTCATCCTCATGCTGGTCAAACATCGCCCTAAACGGTTTATCATAGAGATTCTTATACGCCTGACAAACCATTGCAAACGGATCATTTTCAAACGGGCTGATAAATGTAAGAATAGCCATTATATTCACCTCTTTTCCAATGTTTCAAAGTAAAACGTGATTTTCTTGGGCGTTGGCATAACCAGTCCGAATTTCATACCTTGACGGTACGTGTAACAATCTCGCTCTAACGTCTTTGGTATGGCTTCCAACATTCGACGCCATCCTTCCAAGGAGTTACCACGCTTGTAATGATTGCAACTCCGACAAGCTGGCAGCATATTTGCCAAATCGTCCTCTCCGTTATTCCGAAGCGCATCTACATGATCGACCTGCATATCCTCATAGGCCAGCTCACCACCACAATACGCACACCGTCCACCCATCTTGTCGTATACCATATGGCGCTCCATCACAGTCAGTTTTCGTCTACTACTCATCACAACCACCAGGATTCCGTGAAACTGATGTTCTTGTGTCCAAAGTGGAGATCTGAGATATACAGATTCCTTGCCATAAATGTTTCCTCCAAATTTGCAAAAATGTTCAAAAGTTAGATATAGTGAAAATGCGTTTATGACTTTCGAGGTTATAAATTCTGATTTTTATACCCTTCAAAGCCCTGCAAACACTGGGTTTTTCAAAATCGTCCCTTAGAGGGGAAAGGGGTAATTTCGCTGCGCTCAAAAACAGGCGAAAAAGTTATAAATTTTTGCGTTCAGGCTGCCTCGCTTCGCTCGGCAGTTGCTGGGTAGTAAGTGCAGCCTGAACTCTCTCTTCTCTCCGATAGTGGGAACACGTAGGTTTAATCAATGCCCAGCTTGCCCATAAGATCAATAGACACTTCATGGTAGGACTTTTTCTCTTCCTCGTCAGCGATACCGATATACCGCATAGTGATTAGAGCGCTTGAGTGTCCAAACAATCTTTGGAGAAACACGATATCATGGTTGGACTGGTAATGAAAATATCCAAATGTCTTTCGTAAGGTGTGAGTCCCTATGTTCTGCTTGAGTCCGCAGGCTTTGGCGGCGTCTTTCAAGACTTTACGGAGTGTATCAACTTCAATGTGACCACCTTCACGAGACGGGAAAAGATACTGGTCGGAATAAAGAGAGGGATTTTTCATAGGAAAGTACCAGTTAAGGGCTTTTACACAGGATTCGTTCAGATACATTCCTCTACGCTTATGGACTTTGTTCTGGTAGACAGACATCTTATCCGTAGTATCAGAGAAATCATCAGAGACATATCTTATTTCTCCATTTGGAAAAAAGATATCAGAGTGCTTGAGTTCCAGAAGCTCGTTTGCACGGAGGCCAAGGTTGATTCCAAGAATAAAGCCAAGGAGGTATTTATGGTCAGCATTGTTGTAGAGCCAAGACGCCATTGCATCCAGATCCTCCTGACGCTTGATAGGAAAAACAGTCTGCTCCTCTCCTTTACGGTAGTTGGGTTTATGAGGCGGAGTCTTTAGGCCAGGAAACATGACAACCTTAGAGCTGGACTGTACGGTGGTGTGGATTGGAGTGGTGAACTCCTGCTCGAAGAGAGAAAGCTGCGTATTCATCGAAATCCCTCCATTTAATTCGTCGTTACAGACGAGGAAATTCGTGGTTTCCCACATCTCTATTATACTCTATTTTAGGCATAATGTCAACGAAAACTTTGATTTTGTTATTCATTATTCGGAACAAACACCGAGTTTTTTCGTTTGTTATCTGATGTAAATTCGTCAATATTCAAACAAAAATGATTATTTTAGAAATGGTTTTGACTACTCTTAACACTGAGTTTCTACGGTGGTTGCACCGAAAAGCGTACCGAACGATTTTTAGGGGTTCGTGTTGAGAAGAGGGTACTAAGAGACTATCTGTGATAGTCGGAAATCCTGGAAATGTAGAGGCTCCCCCTATCATTGGTGGGCAGGGCTGAGGCGGGGCGGGGTTCTCCCGTGTTTATTCGGGGTTATTTGTGCCTGAGTTCTGTTTTCTCTCCAAAAGCAGAATTGCAACGACGGCAAAAGCAGACGGGAGACGGGAGAAAAAAACGGCGGGCGGCTTGCCTTTCCTGGGGGGGGTAGCAGGGCAGGCGGGGCTGTTGAGGCGGGGCGGGGTTCGGTTATATGACTATGACGGCGGGCGGCTGAGTGTTTCGGGGCTGCTCCTCTCTCCTTTTCCCTCTCTCCCTCTCCTCTCCGATTCTCTCCGGCTGTTCATGCTGGACGGGATGCAGCACGACGGGAGGCGGGGCGGGTCTGGTTGATCTGCTGGCGGCTGGCGGTGATTGCCTGGGCTGGCTGAGTAGGGGCGGCGGATCCTGGGCGCTGGTGCTGTTCTGCGCTGGCCGTCCGCGTCTCTCCGCCTCTCTCCTCTCTCCGTTTTTCGTCCGTCATCCGTGCCGCTGCTCCGCGGGCCGTGTCCGTCTGTCTTTCTCTCTTCATGCTGAGACATGGCAGGCGGGGCCGCTGGCCTGGGGTGATTGCCTGGGGCGATTCGTGGCGGGTTGAGGCTGTCCAGCATGGCAGGCAATCCGCCAAAATGCTATGGCAAAATGACTATTTGAACGGTTAGAATTTTGTATATTTTGACGGGTAATAAAAGCATTTAATAACGAATAAAATCATTGACAAATAGGAAAAAATATAGTAAAATAGGGTATACCCGTTAAGGGGGGGCGGTTCTCCCCCTGGGTGGGTCGGCTGGCGGTTCTCCGCCGCTGCTCTTTCCCTTAACGACGAATAAAATCAATGAAAGAGGTACATATTATGAAAAAGACTTACAATCTGGCCGCTATCATGCGCCGCGCCTGGGCTATCCGCAAGAGTGCCGCCGCTGAGATCGGCTGCGCCGTCTCTGAGGTCGTTTTTTCTCTCTGTCTGAAACAGGCATGGGCTGAGGCTGAGGGCGTCAACGCTGAGATCAACGCCGCCGCCGTGGTCAATGAGTGGGCCGCGACCGCTCCCGCCGCTCAGGTCGAGTGGCTCCAGCGTTGCACCGTGCGGGCCGCTAAAGACGTAATCGGCTACAGCACCGAAGATCATTACCACCAGTTCAACGAGTGCGCCGCCTGGGGCTTGCACGGTCACGAGTTTGACGAGTTTGTAAACACGGCCTATATCAAGCTCTATGATGCCTTTGACCGTCTGGCCGTCACAAATGAGCGCCGCGCCGCTAAGGGGTTGCGCCCTCGCTCCCTGAAATCCATTGTATACAATGCCGCAAAAGCCGCAATTATGGCAATCTGGGAGGCGGACAAAAAGCACGGGCAGGCGATGCAAGACCCTGAGATCGTCAACGATAACGGCGACGTTGAAAGCTGGACGGAGACAAGGGTAGCCGCTGCGGGCTATGACACGGAGACAAGCGCCGTTATTCGGGTTGATCTGGAACGGTTTACGGCTGGACGGGATGAGATCGACCGGAAGATCGTCGAGCTGGTGCAGCAGAATTACACGGAACGCGAGATTGCCCAGGCGCTGGATAACAAGATCAGCAATGTGGCGGTTCATAAGCGGATTGCTAAAATCCGGGCGGCTCTCCTGGCGGCTGGCGTGGCCTGAAAAAAGTTTTTTACTTCCGGTTAGCAACGAACAAAATCAAAATGTAATAGGTAATAGGCGGGCCGGTGGACATCACCACCACCGGCCCCACGATAAAAGAAAAGGGGTTACATACTATGACAATCAACAATGCCAAACTGAAAGCCTGCATCAAGCTCTCCAGCAAAGTCACCGTTTACGTGCCCGCCACGAACGGCGTAGCCGATGCCACCGACAACACGGAACAGGTCAAAAAGACCGCCGCGCTCCTGGCTGATCTCTTCGGCGGCTCCACCTCCACCGCCGCCCTGGGCTATTGGCTCTCTCCCGTGGCCGGTCTGGTAGCTGAGAATACGACGGTTGTTTTCGCCTATGCCAGCGATGAGGACTTGCAGAACGGGATCGCCGCCGTGGTTGACCATTGCGAGGCGCTGAAAAATGAGATGGGGCAGGAGGCCGTAGCCCTGGAAATCAACGGCGAAATGTACTTCATCTAACAGAACGAGGACGGCGGGCGGATGCTGCAAGGTATCCGCCCGCTGGAATATGGAAGGAGTGGAACACATGAAAAAATTTGTGCTGGACTATGCCGCCGATGTTATGGAACGGACGGCGGGAAATCCTCTGATGAAAGAGGAACACAAGGCCGAAAAATTCCGTAACGTGGCGCGGGCGCTAAGTCTCTACAATCAAGAGATCATCACAACGGACGAGGCAATCAAACTGATTCTGGAGGCATAAAGACGGAGGCCGGGGAAATTCCCCCGGCCTTTTGCTATTTCAAAAAGTTTTTTGGAACGGTTAGCAGAACGGGGAAAAGTCTTGTAATAAGAATAGGGGGCAGCGCCCACAACAAAATTTTTGGAGGTATGGAACATGGCAAGAAATCTCAAACCGGAGTACATAAACAAGATTCGGAGGCTGGAAGCGCCGAACGGCTACAAATTCGACATTGCAAACTATCTCTATAACCCCGCATACGGGAACGATTACCCGGCCTTTTTGAAAGTGATTGCGGAGACGGAGATGGAGCAGACAATTCGCCGCGTGTACTACTTCAAGCACTATGACGGCAGCGGCGAGTACATGGAGGAAATTTTTAAGCGCAAGAAGAACGGGGACGCATGGCAGATCGTCAAGGAACGGACGGAGAGGACGCTGGAGGCCGCAAGTCGGTACAACGTCAAAAAGC
>OFFK01000527.1_pt1 | contig 33680 bp, 36 predicted proteins | sample 1521361 | NCBI WGS metagenome assembly OFFK01 (sample SAMEA3504096, study PRJEB24116) | mouse gut metagenome | biome: mouse gut; feature: mouse-associated habitat; material: faeces | place: Denmark | collected 2011 | reverse complement strand
CAGACTCCAGACCTTCGGCCTGTCGTTGAATCAGTAGGCTTGCTTGCTGAAAACTGTCTAAAACAGACTCCAGACCTTCGGTCTGTCGTTGAATCAGTAGGCGGAGCCTACTGATTCATATTATGGGTGATAGCTAAACAAAAGATAATACAAATAAAATGGTTGAAATTACAGATATATTATTGTATTATAGAAGAACGGGACGAGAAAACAGCCCGACGCCAGAGCGGAAGGGCTGTCAGTCATGGTCTTTGGGGACAGGCGGTTGGATTTCGCCTTCTGCCTGCTCCACTTCTCTGATATGTTTTAACAGGACATATTCAATATAGTTCGTCATGGAGCGGTGCTGTGCGGTGGAAAGTGCCCCTATCTTGTCAAAAACCTCATCTTCCAGTCTCAGGGTAAATACCCGTTTATTTGTAGCCATAAAATATATCCTCCACTTACTTGTCATCAGATATATTTTATGGTATTCTTTGTAACTATTATACAGTCACTTAACAGCTAAGTGACATCAGTTTAAGCGAAAAGAAAGGAGTGTGATGTTATGCACCAGCCACCACAGGGGGAATCCATATGGGGAACCATCAATACCTGCGTGGAGATCGCACTGAACGTCTACATGATCGTGGCCGTGGATGGGCAGGGCATTGAGAGGGAGGGGGTCATGGTACGGAAAAATGCCGTGAAGGATACCCTTTCGGAGAAAGCCGCCGCTATGGGGAGGGAGGACGGGGACTGGCTGTGTTTTGACGAGGACAAAAAAGACATCCCGATGTATGAGGTGCTGCAGCGGCGCATGGCGCTGTGCAGGCGGATGGAAGCTGTTGTGATGAAGCAGATGGAGGAAATCCAGAGGGATGGGAAACTGTCCCTGACGGATTATTTCGGGGAGTGTGCGCCGCCGGTGGAGACGCCTGCCGGACAGGTGGATGACAGGCTCCATGTGCGGAACGGCATCTACATGACCCAGGATGGGGAGAGCATGAAGTTTGCCGTCCATGAGGCGGTGGCTGATAACTTTATGTCGCCCATGGCGGTGGAATGTGGGAACAGGCAGGGAGACTACCTGTTTTACGATACCGCATCCAGTGCCGTCATGCTCAATGAACTGAAACATGTGTTTGACGAGGTATCGGCACTGATCATTTCCGAGGACAGCCTGTATGCCACCCTGGATCAGAACTTTCCGGCCTATAAGCAGCTGTACAATGCCTGTGTGCCAAAGGAGGAACAAATACCAAAGGCAGATGCTCCGACAGAGCTGTTCCTTGCGGTGCAGCTGGAAGCAGCCAGGGAGAGGGAGGAACCGGAAAGCCGGCCCGTGGAAGATGAGCGGCCGGAGGAAATGGAGGAAGAATTTGGCGAACAGATCGACTATGATATCCGATAGCGATCCCATGGAGAAAAGGAATCTCATGGAGAAAAGGAGTCCCATGGAGAAAGGAAATTCCAAAGAGAAAGACAACTCCATAAAAGGGGGAAATTCCAAAGAGAAAGGAAAACCCATCGAAAAAGAAATTTCCATGAAAGAGAAGCGTTCTGCAGAAAAAACAGTCTGCCACAAAGAAGAGACAAGATACGAGAAAAGCAGGCAGGAAAAAGAGCAGAAATACCGGTCAGGAGACCGAGGTGGAAAACGGCGGCTGCGGGTCTATCGGGGAGGAAGTTGGGAAAGATACCCGGTCCCCCAGCTACGCCTTGAGGGGAAATGGCTGGAGGACTATGGTTTTCTGCCGGGAACTCCCATAGAGGTATCCTGCACGGACGGCCAGCTGGTTATCTGTAAAGCATCGGCAGCCAGTGTGCTGGTTATCGGTTCCTGTTCTTTCCCTTCCTTTGACCTTTCCCCCTATATCCCCAGAGACTGCGGGAAGATTCTCTGTTATCAGGAAAAGGGGATTGGCTCTGTGGCAGAGCAGTATGCCCGGTATCATGGAATCCGTGTGGAGACTACGGAACCGGACAGGGAACAGCACGGGCAGGGAGAACTTTCGGAACAGGATATAGAGATGGTTGCCATGGCCGATCTGGTGGTTGCCGTATGGGACGGAAAGAGCAGGGGTACAAAAGAGATAGCCGATTATGCGAGAAAAACCGGGAAACTGGTGAAAGTCATTACAGTGACAATGGAATAAAAAGAATATGGGAAAACAAGGCAGACTGTATATCTGAACAATCAGGTATCTGGTCTGCCTTTTCCATTGGAGGTGAGATTGATTTGAAAATGGTATACCTTGCCAGTCCTCTGCGTGGGGATTATGAGAGGAATATCAACAAAGCTGTGGAATACAGCAGACTTGTCAGCGAGTGCGGATTGCTGCCGCTGGCGCCCCACATCATTTTCAGCCAGTGGTGCAACGATACCATTCCGGAGCAGAGGGAGCAGGGACTGAAATTAGGGCTTTCCCTGCTGGAAAAGTGTGATGAGATGTGGGTGATGGGAAGAGAGATCAGCCAGGGAATGCAGGGTGAGATTGACTTTGCACGGGAACACGGAATCCGGACTTATTTTGTCCCTTATCCCAGCCTGAAAGAGTATTACCCCGTCAGTACCGATGAAGTCCCGCTTTTAAACAGCCAGGACTGCAGGGAGGGAAGCCGGGAAGAGAACTATATGGACAGGCTGGTGGTGCTGCGGCATGAAAGTCTGAAACCGGAATACCGCAATGCCTGCAACCAGCTGTGGATTGTCACCCATGGCCCCGGATGTGAGGGAAAAGGGGGAAGTTTCAGCGATACCGTCCATCTGTACCATCCCATTGACAAAGACCATATGGCGGTGTCAAGAACAGAAGTGCTGGGCATCCCCAAGGAGGAAACTGTGGAGATGCTGAAAAATGCCTATCCGGATTTTATCAGCGGGATTGCCGAATACGGGCAGGAGGAAGAAGAGGAACTGTGCCAATGAAGAAAAAAGAAAAGCTGATTTTAAGCGTTATCCTGCTGGCCGTGGGAACCATTCTGAACCTGTTCTTTACGGCGGCCCTGCACGGGCTGATGTCCAGGAGGTACGATACTCTGACATTCGTTCCGCTCTTTCAGTGTCTGTCAGGGCTGTTTACGGAGCGCCAGCAGTTTCTTTTGTTCCTGTCCTTTGAGGGCTTTCTGGCATTGTGCTGTATCCTCTTCTGGGTGCAGAACAGCCGAAGCTATCAGAGCGAACTTGTGAAAGTTGCCGGAGATATCTATACCCCGGCCCCATCGGGACAGTATCAGCATGGTTCGTCACGATGGCTGAAAAAGGAAGAGAGGGATACGGTATTTGCGGCCCAGGTGATTGACCCGCATAATGAAGTAATCCGGATGCTTCTGGATACGGGGTATGATAACCTGCCGTTTCTGGAAAAAGAAAACGGCACAGGAAATAAGAAAGAGGATACCGGACAGGAGAAAGCAGGGAGCGTGCCGGAGGACAGAACAGCAGCCCCCGCATCTTCCCCGTCCGTTCCTATAAATCCATCAAGAGCAAAGGAGGATGAAGATTTTGAAACCGTAGAGTATGTGGTCTCTCATGCCGGTACAGGCAGACAGGGGACCGGAAAGGAGGCAGAGAAAACACCATCAGCAGGGGAGATAATGGAAAAGGCAGTAAGGGCAGAGGATGGGGAAAAAGGAACCGACCCGTATAAACTCTTCCCCAAAGGCGGTATTGTGGTGGGGATGGAAAAGATGGGCAATCGGGAAAAGCTGTACCTGATTGGGGACGATACCCACACCCTGACCATCGGCGCCACCCGCTCCGGCAAGACCCGGTGCCTTGTCATCCAGTCCATCTGCTCCATAGCGCTGTCCGGGGAGAGCCTGGTTATCAGCGACCCCAAGGCGGAGCTGTACCACTACACGGCGGACTATCTGAAAAAACTGGGCTACGAAGTTATCTGCCTGGATTTCAAGAATCCGGAAAAGAGTACCCGTTACAACCTGCTCCAGCCAGTAATTGATGCCATTAACGAGGACGATATGGAACGGGCGGAGATGTATGCCTGGGATATCACCAACATCCTGGTGGGGGATAACACGTCCAATGAGAAGATATGGGAGAACGGGGAAAAGTCCACCATAGCGGCGGCCATCCTCTGTGTGGTGGCGGACAACCGGAAACGGCCGGAGTACCAGAACCTGACGAATGTGTACTGGTTTATTGCGGAAATGAGCAAGTCCGTGGGAGGAAAGACACCCATGAGCGAGTACATGAAGAAACTCCCGGCCAAACACCCGGCACGGGCGCTGATGTCCATTGCGGAGGTGGCGCCCAGCCGTACCAAGGGCAGCTTTGATACGTCCGCCCTGACTACCCTGCGCCTGTTCACCAGCCGCTCCGTCTATGCCATTACCCATAAGAGTGATTACAACATAGCAGACATCGGCAGGAAGAAGCAGGCATTATTCCTGATCCTGCCAGATGAAAAGACTACATACTACCCCATCGCCAGTCTGATGGTGTCCCAGCTGTATGAGCTGCTGGTGCGCCAGTCCGATCTGCGGGGAGGCAGACTGGAAAACCGGGTGAACTTTGTTTTGGATGAGTTTGGAAATTTTACCAAATTAAATGATTTCACCAACAAACTGACGGTAGCCGGAGGCCGGGGCGTGCGGTTCAACTTATTTTTGCAGAGTTTTGAACAGCTGACCCAGAAATACGACAAGGAGACGGCGGCCATCGTCAAGTCCAACTGCCAGACCTGGATTTACCTGCAGGCAGACGATAAGGAGACCCTGCAGGACGTGTGCGACAAGCTGGGGAAATACACTACTTCGGCCTATCAGTTATCCAGTCAGCACGGCAGGTATGTCAATCCCAGCAGCTCCCACAGCATCAGCCTTGTGGCAAGGGAGCTTCTGACCACGGACGAGATACGGCGGATTTCCCGCCCCAGCCAGATCGTCATCAGCAGGGCTCACCCGGCCATGATGAACGCGCCCGATTTGTCACAGTGGTATTTCAACCAGATGTGCGGCCTGGGAGACCCGGAGCATAACCGAAAGGTGAGGGAAGCCAGGGAGAAGGCCCGCCCGGTGCTTTCGGCCAGGACGGAGGAGATCCCCTTGTGGAACATCTGGGTGTATTATACCAAAGATCTGCAGCTGAAGGAGGCACAACAGAAATCGCAGACATTCGGGGCGCAGACCGGCTCCATGTTTTCGTCTGTGAAAGGCTATAGAAGAACAGTAGGAGGTTCAGACAAGAATGAAGAGGAAGATTAAACATGCAGCGGCAAGGATTCGGGCGGTGTGTGCCATAGGCACAGCCGCTTTCCTTATGCTGGCAAACAATACCACGGCGTATGCATCCGGCATCAGCCAGAGCAAAATTGCCACGGGAACAGAAAAACTGATTGCCGATGCCACAACCTGGCTGATGGTGCTGGCCCCTGTGGTGGCGGGGCTTCTGATTATTTATTTCTGCATCCGGCGGTCAGCGGCGGACGAGATGGATCAGAAGAAATGGAACAACCGCATTGTAGTAGCCATCGTTTCCTGTATAGGCGCGGTGCTGGGGAGCGCCACGCTGAATATTATCATCGGCTACTATCAGTAAACAGCCTGTAATGAAACGGGTATAACCTCAGGGAATATTTATGGATTTGCCATATAACCATCAATTTATGCTGCACATCGGATAAGGCTGCAGCTGTCAACCGTATAACGAAAGGCCGCCAGCCGTACTCCTGTCTTGGGCAGAGGGGTAAATCATGGCGGCCTTAAGTATCAACTAAGAAAAGGAGAATGAATCTATGAGGAAACTGACTGACAAAATGAATGATCTGGCGGTGAAAGGTTATGTAAAGGGGATGCAGGCCAAGGCGAAGCTGGCGGAGGTTCTCTCCCAGAAGTCCGGGGAAGGATTTGTGGATACGGCGCTGAAGATCCTGATTTCCGTGGTGGTGGGTGCGCTGCTGCTGGCAGGGCTGTATACGCTGTTCAAGGATACCATTCTGCCTACCCTGACCCAGAAGATCACCAACCTGTTCAACTACCAGGGATAAGGCTGACAAGTGCTGCAGGTTCTGCCCTTTAGGGCAGAACCTGGGCGTTTTATCGAAGATGGCAGAGGATGAAGGATTAAAACAGAACCTTCGTGGATAAACAGAAATGAAAACGTATAAAAATATAAATTTCCCATAAAAATGAGCGTATAAATATAGAAAATATGAAATTATATGTTGATTTTTATTGAAAATAGATTATACTATACATGAGAATGAAATTTGAGTGATAGATGTAAGACCTATAATGAGGAGACTATTATGCTGATCCAATTTAATTTTAAAAACTTTAAATCCTTTCGTGATGAGGTATCTTTGGATTTAACGGCAACGAAAATAACAGAACACGAAGACCATGTGGCAGAAGCGGCGAATGATAAACTTTTGAAGGTAGCCGCCATCTATGGCTCCAATGCAAGCGGAAAGTCCAATGTGTATGATGCCTTTGAATATATGACTTACTATGTGGATGAATCCTTTAAATTCGGTGATGAAGAAGAGCGGCGCAGGAAAACGGGAGACTCTTATTTGAAAGTGACGCCATTCCTTTTTGATGAAAACAGCCGGGACGAAGAAACTACCTTTGAAGTGTTTTATGTTGACAATTCAGAAGATACAGGCAAGACATACCAGTACGGCTTTTCATTGAAGAAGGATGAAGTAGTGGAGGAATGGCTTTATTCCAAGGCAAAGACGGCAAGGAATAAATACCGGACAATCTTTTACCGTAAAAAAGGCGAAGAGCTGGAGATGAACGGCTTTTCCAAAAACCATGTGGAAAATATCAAGGCATCTCTGAACAAGGAATCCCTTATTGTATCTTTGGGGTCCAAGTTGCGGATAACCAGACTGAAAAAGGTGAGGGACTGGTTTTTGAGCAATGAGATTGTAAACTTTGGCGATCCGGCGGAGAATTTCTTTCTTTCCAGAGTCCTGCCGGAAGGGTTTGTAGACCGAAAAGAGGTACAGGATAATGTGGTGGAATATTTTGCGTCTTTTGACGAAGCGATTCGGGATTTTAATGTAGAAGAACTTACACAGGAGGATGAAAAAGACAATAGTAAGAGTTATAAGATTGACGCCCTGCATAAGATGGGGGACGGTGAAAAAATGGCTTCTATCCCGTTAAAACAGGAATCCAGCGGAACACTGAAGATGTTTGCCCTGTATCCCTCTTTAAAGGAAGTGCTGGATCAGGGTTCCACGCTGTTTATTGATGAGCTGAATGCCAGACTGCACCCGTTGCTGGTAAGAAATATTATATTGACGTTTCTTTCCCCGGAAATCAATACCCGGAACGCACAGCTGGTTTTTACAACCCATGATATCTGGCAGTTTTCCAATGAATTGCTGCGGCGGGATGAAATCTGGATGGTCAATAAGAACCGGGACGGAGTTTCGGAACTGTACTCTTTGGTGGAGTTTAAGGACGAAGAGGGGAACAAGGTACGGCGGGACGAGGCTCTTGCTAAGAATTATCTCACTGGGAATTATGGTGCGATTCCGGCATTAAAGCCTATGAAGATGTTGAAGGGGAGGGCAGCGGATGGCAAATAGGGGGAAAGCGGCAGGAAAGAAAACCATTGCCACTGGAAAACCCAGCGACAGCAGAGCCGGAAAAAGGCGGGACAGGAACAAACGCGTGGGAGCCAGGGTTCCCGAACTGGGATATTATCTGATCGTGACAGATACAGAAGAAACAGAGAAAAATTACTTTGAAGGATTGCGGGACAGTATTCCGGCGGAACTGAAAGACCGGCTTGTGATAAAGGTGGAGAAGGCCAGGACGGTGGAACTTGTGAGGAAGGCCCTGGAAATGACAGGGCAGGAATCACAGTACCGGATTCCATGGATTGTTTTTGACAGAGACCAGGTGAAGGACTTTGACGAGATCATCCAGACAGCAGAGAAAAGTGGTGTGGGTGCTGGATGGTCTAATCCTTGCTTTGAGATCTGGATGTATGCGTATTTTGGGAAAATGCCTGTGATCAGGGAGTCTTTTACCTGTTGTAACCGGTTTGCGGAGAAGTTTGAGAAGGTAACAGGGCAGAAGTATTCTAAGAATGACAGGGATATTTATCGGAAACTGGTGCAATGCGGGGATGAAAAAAGGGCGTTTCAGGTGGCAGAGAGATGTTATAAAAGATGTGTGGAAGATGGGAAGCGGAAACCATCGGAGATGTGGCCGGCTTGTAGGGTACATAGGTTGGTGGAAGAGATATTGCAGAAAATAGGCAGCAGGGATAAATAAACTTAAAAGGCTAAAGGAAAAATTTTAATAGTTTACTGATATCTGAATACCAAAGAAAAAAGTTTAGCGAAGAGGTAGTATATGTTTGTCCCACAAGACAATTGGCAATCAAGGAACAAGTAAAGTCTATCCATAAACCTGAATTTATTCAAAGTATAATAAATCAAGATGAAACTGTAAATTCAGGTTTGATAGATTTATGGAGGGGTAAAATGGGGAGTCAGGAGTTGTTTTCGGTAACAGAGTTACAGAGAATGTGCGAGATGTCAGAGTATCTTGATGGAAAAGATATTCATATGAATGATAAAACCGTTTCGTGGGATGGTAATATAATATATTTTAAAAATAAGAAACCATCTGTAACTGGAAATGAATTTCTTATTCCAGTACAAGTAAAAGGGAAAGAGTACGAAATACTGCCTAATAAAGATAAGATTAGCTATCCTGTTGAAACTGTAGATTTGAAAAATTATTTAAAAAATGAGGGGATAATTTTCTTTGTAGTAGCAATAGAAAAGTGTAGTTATAGAACGAAAATGTTTGCAAAAATACTCTTGCCTACGGATCTTGTTAGAATAATGAATGGTAAAGAAGAACAAGGGAGTATTAGTATACATCTGAGTTGCATTAAAACTGTGAAAGAATTAGAAGAAATAAGTGTATTTTTTAATGTGAATAGACCAAAACAGTCGTATATAAATATCCAAGAGTTTAATCCGGAAAGCGAAGATATATCAGAATTTACAGTGTCTGTCTTGCCAAGCAAATATAGAAATCCGGTGATAGCTATTGCAAAAAATCGTATGAAATATCTTTATTTGAAAAAAGGAAATTTAGAGATTCCATTAGTGGATACAGATTTGGTGACATCAAAGGAGGGCAAGATAAAGATACAAATTGATGGAGATATAGAACGAGAATATACGGTTAAACGAACATTTTCAGCGGAATCCACTTCACTTTTAATTGGTCAAGTTATAGAAATAAACTATTTAGAGGAAGAAGGACAAATAAAAATAAGCTGCCTGGACTGCTCAAACATAGACTTTCAAAATGTCTATGAAATCGCCAAGGTAATAATTGCTTTTTCTTCTGGAAAAAAGATAATAATTGAAAGTATGCAATTGAATGAAAGTCATATGAATCAAATTAAAAGTAGTTTTTCGACAGAGTTTATAGAATATTATAAGAAAGTCATCAAAATAGGATATATGTTGGAAGAACTGAAAATTTCAAAATCTCTATTCACAACAAAAGAAATATTAGATGCAGAAAATGTATTATGTTTTCTGAAGGAGGCTTTGCTAGATAAACATATTGTAACATTGCCAACACAAAAAGCTAATTGTGGAATTATAAATCAAATAGTTGGGAAGAAAGTTTTGATTCTTGAATATGAAATGGTGCAGGAAAATAGATATATTGTGCGTGACTATATGCGTGATGGAAAACGAATTTCTTTATTTGGAGAAACTATAGGATATGAACCAATTTTGCTTAATAACTATTTTGTGTTATTAAACAATGATGTTAATGTTGTGATTTTTGAAGAACAGTCTTTCCTAGATGCAATGTCAAAGATTGTGATTGGAGAAGTTTCTTACTTAATAAATTTATTTTTAAAATTTTTGGAGGCATATGATAAAGGGCGAAAAAGAAGGATGCTTTTGCTTGCAGAAAAGTTATTTGACATACTGAAAGAAAAAGTAACCTCTGATAACGAGGAATTAATGATAATTAATAAGTTTCAAATAATAGCAAGGAAAAGAAAACTGAATGCAAATGAGAGAGAAGAACTATTGCCAATTAAATATTCTGCTAATTGTTTGGCGAGATGCTGTGCATGTATTTTATTAGGGCAGAAGACGGAGTTTGAAATGCATTTGGAGAAACTTTCAGAACAGGAGAAAGTAGAATTGTATAGCTGGCCAATAATGTCGTTATTACCGTCCGATTAGTTAAAAGAGTTGAAGATGTTTTATGGGCAGAGATAAAGAATATCTATCTGTATAGGTTCTGAAGACAAGATTTATCAATGGAGGAAAAAGAATTCCGCCTAATGATGTGAAAAAGGCAGTTGGCAATAAACTATGGGTGCAAAGGAAATATGATAGTTTGGGATTATATAAAGAAGCAAAAATATACACGGTTTTGTTACGACAGCTGAAAAAATACAAGATAATACAGCTCCTTTTGAGGAAGACATTTGTTATCTGAGTAGAGAAAAGCAATATAATTGGGCGGAAAGAGTAATTGGTCTTTTGAAGCAGGCATACCGTACCTTTACAGGGGAGGGTGATACTGTTTGGAGAGAGGACATGATAAAGCTGTTTGAGGAAGAAGGACTGACGCCAGAAGATTATATTGAAATGATAGATAAAAAGCATTTATAAAATTTATAATCAATATCAAAACACGGTTGGTTTCTAAAAACAATCGTGTTTTATTTTTTAGACAAGGAGATTGATTGCGGTGGGAAAAAGAAATTATCAAGTGCAATACTGGTATTATATAACTGGAGGATTTATCGAAAGAAAAATGAGTGTTTGTAAACTGTTTAGTGGTTATTGATAATGAGCGATGTTTAGCCAACCTTACGATAGTGGTAGGGTTGGTATTTTTTTATGAAGGAGGCTTTGATGAAAGTTAAGAGCAAGATTGTTGCCCGGTATGAGGACAAGGGCAGGCTGAAAGCCGTTGCCACCGTCTGCCTGGACGGGAAATTTCTGGTGACAGGGGTGCGCGTGGCAGACTGCCAGAAAGGGCTGGCCGTGTTCATGCCCAGCCGGGAAATCCATGCCGGGGAATACCGGGATATCTGTTTCCCTATCACTTCGGAACTGTACAAGCAGATCAAGGACAGTGTGCTGGAGGCATATGCAAGGCCGGAGGATGACGCCCCGATTTATGGGGATGGACTTGAAACAGAAGAGAAAGCGGGGCAGACAGGAGAACCACAGGTGGATGCAGCGGTGACAGCGGAAATGGGGATTCTGCCGTATGACGGCAGACAGGCGGGAAATCCGGAGGGAGACAGGCTGCCGGGGGAAACCATTCATCTGGAAAACACGGCACAGCCCAAACAGGGCAGCCGGTGAGCAGGCACAAAAATAAGATGCCCGGAGGGAACCATCCTGTCGGGCATGGGAGGTGATTGAGTGGAAGTAATCCTTGTGCTGCTGATTGTGGCAGTCTTAAACGGCGCGGTGGCATTTATTGACGAGATGCTCTCCGACCTGGTTCCCATGACGCTCCACGCAGACCAGTACATGACCGGGGCGGGAGGCGGCAGCATGGTGGAGGTGCTGTTTGAGATCCTGCTGGGCTTCGGGGTGTCGCTGATTATCCTGAAATTCCTGAAAAAAGGCTTCGAGTGCTATGTGATGTGGACGGACGGAGATCCGGACAGCGAGCCGGTGTACCTTGTGACCCGGTTTATCCAGGCGGTTGCCGTGGCGGTGTGCTTTCCGGTGATGTACGGGTGGATGGCTGATATCACCACAAGCCTGACGGATGAACTGCTGGCGGCAATCGGGGCGGCTACGGACTATGACTGGATGGCATGGGTGAACGGCCTGTCCTCAGCGGGGATTGTGACGGCCATCTTCGGCCTGGTGTTTGTCATCAGTTATTTTATGCTGTATTTCCAGTTCCTGATGCGGGGGCTGGAGATCATGATCCTGCGGATCGGCGTACCGGTGGCCTGTGTGGGGCTTCTGGATAATGACAAGGGAGTGTTTAAGAATTATATGATGAAGTTCTTCCAGTCCGCTTTTTCCGTGGTGGTGCAGATCACCCTCTGCAAGCTGGGGGTGGGCATGATGATGAACATGAGCGTGTTCTGGGGGATTGCCTGCATCGTGCTTGCCATCAAAACCCCCCGGTTCTTAAGCGAGTTCATGGTGCCGGCCGGCGGTGGCAGCGGCGTGGTGAACAATGTCTACCATTCTGTGCGTCTGGCGGGCATGGCAAAGAATCTCATAAAGTAAGGCGGTGGCGGTATGGTGACGATAGACGATATCTCCATGGCTGTCATTTCCCTTATCCGGCTGGGCGCGGTATTCCGGTTCATCTACTGCATGGTACGGCTGGAGGGTGCGGAGGAAGAGCAGATGCAGTACCGGAAGCGGGCAAAGAATACGGTGCTGTTCTATGTGCTTGCGGAATCCGTCTGGCAGATCAGGGAGATTGTATTTTTCTATTACGGGGCATAGGAGGAAAGCGGAACATGGAGCATGAGATCAGCCTGTACATCCCCACGGGGGTAAAGGCGCAGAATGAGCTTTTCAACGGTTTTGGGAGGCGGGAGCTTCTGCAGAGCGCCGTGGGTTCCCTGCTGGGCGGGGCGATGGCAGCCCTTTTGTGGCTGGTGTCCGGGAATGTGGCGCTGACCGTTGTGGCGGCGTTGACCGGGATTTTTGGCAGCGTGATGATGTGTACCAAAGACCAGAACAACCAGAGCGTGGTAGACCAGATCGGGAACATGGTGCGGTTTGGCCGCAGCCAGCAGATCTATCCCTACCGGATGCTGGATGAATGGGGAGAATGAAGCCGTACCAAGGAGGCAAAGCATATCGTCCAGGTACAACGGAATTTTTTCCATAAAAATTATTTGGGCAATTAAAAAGAACAGAGAACAGGAGGGGATATCTTTGACGTTTCTTGACCTTTTCGCCGGAATCGGAGGGTTCCGCAGAGGTCTCGAAAGAAGCGGGCATGCCTGTGTGGGGCATGTCGAAATAGATAAATACGCAAATAAAAGCTACATGGCAATGTACGGGCTGGAATACTGTCCTTATGGGGCAGGAGGCCCGGATACAAACAGCTGCAGGATGTGCAGGCAGGAGGTGAGGGAGCGCTGTGACGGGACAGGATGGAAAGAGGGATGTAAAGGCGAGTGGTACGCAAAGGACATTAAGCAGCTCACAGCAGGAGAGGTTCCAAAAGCTGAAATCTGGACTTTCGGATTTCCTTGTACCGACATTAGTATCAGCGGCCGAATGGCAGGGCTCCATGGGGAAAGAAGTGGACTCTTTTTTACAGTCACTGGTCTCCTCAAAGGCACGGCTCCCGAAGATAAGCCCGGATACCTTATCATTGAGAATGTTAAGCATCTTGTGTCTAACGAGAGAGGCGGGGATTTTACCACCGTTCTCTTTGAGTTATGGGAGGCAGGGTATGACTGTGAATGGTGTGTTGTCAATTCCAAAGACCACGGCGTCCCCCAGCACAGGGAAAGAGTGTACCTTGTTGGATATCCTGGAGGAAGAGGTGGCCGAAAAATATTTCCTCTCAGCGGAGCAAACCCTGCGCCTGTTAAAAGACTCCTGGACGGACAACAGGGAAAGCGGGTCTACGACACCACAGGGACATCCGTCACCCTGACGGCAAACGGCGGAGGATTTGCCGGGAGGACAGGGCTGTATGCCGTGCCGGTAAATCCAAACGAGGAAATTACAGGGGAACCGGGGCAGCCTGCATCGACAGACAATGATGCCGGGGAATACGGCGGGATATTTACGGCTGGAGATGGCAAAGCGCAAAAGCCCGGCCAGGAGCAGACGGCCGGCTCTGTGAAGATGCCGCCCTGTGCATCTTTCATCGATCTGGGCCGGGAACCAAAGCTTACGGGTCTTTCCCGGAGCGTCATGGCAAAGCAGTATGCCGGGATCACTAACCACAAGGGGGAGACTTCCGGCGTTTTTATCTGTAAGGGACATCCGGAATGTGTGCAGGCAGTGATTACCCCCGACCGCATAGAGAAGCGGCAGAACGGGCGGCGGTTCAAGGAGCCGGGGGAACCCAGCTTCACCCTGACCTGTCAGGACCGGCACGGCATCCTTTTATGCTGTATGGAAAAGGGGCTTGCCATCCGGGAGGCGAAAAAGGACGGATACACCAGGGCGGTGCATGGGGACGGAATCAGCCTTTCCTTTCCCAACAGCACTACCAGCAGGGGCCGGGTGGGGAAGCAGTGCGCCCAGACCCTGATGACAGGCGGGAACATGGGGGTTCTGCTGTGCTGCCGTATCCGCAGGCTGACCCCAAGGGAGTGCTGGCGGCTGCAGGCATTTGAGGATGTTTTGTTTGACCGTGCGAAGGCGGCGGGGATCAGCGATGCCCAGCTTTACAAACAGGCCGGGAATGCCGTCACGGTCAACGTGGTCTATGAGATTGGCCGGAAACTGGCAGAAAGCGGGGTGGCGGATGAAGTTTAACGTATTGTACATCGACCCGCCATGGGCTTACCGGGTCTATTGCAAAAAGGGACAGGGGCAGAGTGCGGAAAACCATTACCGCACCATGCAGACGGAGGACATCTATGGGCTGGATATCGGCGGGATTGCGGCCAGGGACTGTACCCTGTTCCTGTGGGTGACATTTCCCTGTCTGGTGCAGGGGCTGGAGGCGCTCCGGCGCTGGGGATTTACTTATAAGACACTGGGGTTCTGCTGGGTAAAGCGGTGCCGGAAACAGACGGATAAATGGTTCTGGGGCCTGGGATTCTGGACGAGGGCGAATCCGGAGATATGCCTGATTGCCACAAGGGGAAACCCGAAACGGATGTCAAAGGCGGTACACTGCATCGTGGATACACCGGTGGAGCGGCACAGCAAAAAGCCGGATGAGGTACGCAGGCGGATCGAGCGGCTGATGGGGGATGTCCCCCGTGCGGAGCTGTTTGCCAGGGAGGTGCATCCCGGCTGGGTCTGTGTGGGGAACGAGATTGACGGCATGGATATCCGGGATGCCATTGAACAGCTGAAGGGGAAGGAGGTGCAGGATGGATTTTCAGGAACGGATGGATCTTTTGATGAAGCGGGCGGAGGAGGAATACGGGAAGTTACTGAAGGGTGCTGATTTCTCTGATGAGAATATGTTGAAAGAAGCAGGGCGGATTGCGTCCATCGACATGATATACCGGAACCTGGAAGGACTTCTGGCCGGAAGCCCTACAGACGTGGAGGCCATGCTGTTTTATGACCGGCCGCTGGAGGCATTTTACAACAGCCTGCAGGAGCAGGAACTGCTGTTGCTAAATGGGGTTGTGGAAGCACTGAACGGATTTCTGACGGATACCAGAAGGCATATTTATGAAGTCTGGATACAGGGGGAACCAGCGCCTGCGGAAGAGATGCAGAAGGCGCGGGAGTTTTTTGCCATGGAACGGGAGATTGAGAGACAGGCAGAAAGAGAAGAGCGGGAGATGGAATCCAGGGAACGGGTGGATATGGCAGGTTATGGGGATGGAAGGGAGGAAGATGAACTGGAACGCTGATACATGGAATTTGTTTCTTACCTGTATGCTGTTTTCCCTGTTTGCCGGACTGCTGTGTGATATGGCAATGCGCCGGTTTCTGAAAGAAACGGAAGAACTGCATATGACGGCAGGTATCGGCATGGCGGTGACAGCTGTGTTTATAGGAATCCATGGGTTTACTCCGGCTGCATTGCGCTGCATCCTTTTGTGTTATTTTCTGATACTGGCAGGGGCGGCGGATATTGCCGCCCGTGAGATACCGGATGCGTTCCATCTGCTGATTGCCATGGCGGGACTGATTGGATTTCAGCCAGTGTCTGCTTTGGCGGGCTTTTTAGTAGTTCCCCTGCCCTTTCTGATTGCGGCGCTGAAAACCGGGAAGATCGGAGGCGGGGATGTGAAGCTGATGGCGGCCAGCGGCTTTGCCATGGGGGTGTCCGGCGGCTTCTGGATGATGTTCTGGGGGCTTTTGATGGCGCTTTTGTGGAACGCTTCCATGAGCAAAGGAAGAAAGGGCACTTCCCTGGGAAAGAGCAGACTTCCACTGGCGCCGTTTTTGGCATTTGGCTGTTTTGTGGTATTGCTGCCTGGTTCATAGAGAAATCCGGGTGAAGCTTCTGGCATAAAATGAAAAGCGAAATGTAAACGGGAAACAAAAACGCTCCTGATTCTGTTGGTTTAAGCTGGCAGTCTCAGGAGCGCATTAAATTTGACTGGAGGACAAAACGAAATGAAAAATCTTTTAAAGAACCGGATTGTGGTGGGGCTGGTCTGTATCATTGCGGCGCTTGCCATCTGCTTCGGGCTGACGCCCATGTTCAATGATGCCCTGACTTCCACGGTGGAGATTGTCCGGGTGAACGCAGAGATCAGGGAGGGCGACCAGATCACGGCAAAGATGGTGACGAGCGTGGAGGTGGGCGGCTATAACCTGCCCTCCAACGTAGTGTACCGGACGGAGGATGTGGTGGGCAGGTATGCCAACGCCGACCTTTACAAAGGAGACTATATCCTTGCCAGTAAATTGTCAGATACGCCTCAACTGAAAAATGAGTACCTTACCGGCCTGGACGGGACAAACCGTGCCATGTCTATCACCATTAAGAGTTTTGCGGCGGGGCTGTCCGGCAAGCTGGAACGGGGGGATATCGTTTCCCTGATCGCCAGTGACGTGGGAGACCTGCGGGAGACGCTTATCCCGGCAGAACTGCAGTATGTGGAGATTATCGCCACAACCCTCAGCGATGGAACGGACAGCGACATGCAGGAGGAAGAGGATGATGCGGGGCTGGCATCCACCATCACGGTCCTTGTGACCCCGGAGCAGGCAAGACTCCTTGCAGAGCTGGAACAGGAGGGGAGCATCCATGCAGCCCTTGTGTACCGTGGAAACCGTGAGAACGCAGGGAAGTTCCTGGAAGAACAGGCCAGAGTATTGGAGGAACTGTATGCGGAAGAACCGGAGGAAACGGAAGGAGGGGAAGGAGCAGAGGAAGAAAATCCTGCGGATGGTGAACGTGCTGAAGGAGAAAGCAGTGGGGAAGGCAGTGCCGAAGATGGGGAAAATAAACCGACCGGGGCAGAATCAGAAAAAGCAGGGCAGTCAGAAGAGACCGGAAGTGACAAGGCTGATGATTCAGGCAGTCAGGAATAAGGAGGCAGGAGCTTATGGAACAGGACAAAATGCTGACCATCATAGGGAGTCCGGGGAGCGGAAAGACCACCACCTCCGTGAAGCTGGCCCGCACCCTTGCTGCCAGGAGGAAGAACGTGATCCTGGTTTTGTGCGACCCGTTCACGCCTGTAATCCCTGCGCTGCTCCCGGCAGGGACAGTGCATGATACTTCCCTGGGATTTCTTCTGACGGCGCCGGGACTGACACAGGGCAGTATCCTGAACGCCTGTGTCCCGGCACCGGGGAGTGAATACATCAGCCTGCTGGGGTACAAAACGGGAGAAAGCCTGATGAACTATCCCAAGGTGACACGGGATAATGCACTGGAATTGTTTGTGTCCCTGCGGTATCTGGCAGATTATGTCATTATAGACGGAACCACCATCTTTGAAGCAGACCCGGCATCCTTTGTTGCCATTGAAACAGCAGACAGGGTGCTGAAGATGGGGACGGCCAATCTGAAAGGAATCTCCTGGTTCCAGACCCATTCCCCCATGCTGGCGGACAGCCGCTACCGGAAGGACAGGCAGGTGACGGCAATGGGGAACCTGAAAGTGGGGCAGGACTGGGAATCCGTCTCCGGCCAGTATGGGGGAGTGGATTACATGCTGCCCTACACGGCGGAACTGGAACAGCAGGACAATGAGATGGCGCTGTTTGAGCCGATGTTCTCCCAGGAAAGCATGGTATATCAGGCAGAGATCAACCGCATTTTGCTGGATGTGTTTGATTTTCAGGTGGCGCCGGCCCGCCAGACGGGAAAGAGGATGGCGGATGTGAAAAGAGCCGTACCGGAGAGGCTGGAGACAGCGCCCACGCCGGGAAGGGAAAAGCAAAGAGAAAAAAGCAAAAAAGGCGGTTTCAAGGTGCCGTTTGCAAGGAACCGGGGGGAGTTTTGATGGCACAAAAATCAAACGAAAAAGAAAGGGGGAACTTGATTGCAGGAAACGTTTGATATTCACGGCCATGCGGGGCTGTTTGGCGGAGAGATCCGCCTGCGCCCGTTTCCGGAAGTCCTAAAGGAAATACAGGAGCATATCACAAAAAATTATGCTTCCACCCTGAAAGACGATCCGGACGAAAGCCGCGACCAAAGCAACAAAAATCAGTTGCTTGTAAAGTCATACATTCAGAAATACCTGGAAAATAACCATCTGGGGGTAGAGAATACCAAACAGGAAGAATTATGCGAATTGATTTACGGGGAGATGACCGGATTTTCCTTCCTGACAAAATACCTGTACCGGGATGATGTGGAAGAGATCAACATCAACCAGTGGAAAGATGTAAAAATTACCTATTCCAACGGGGAAATTCTGCCCTGTAAGGAGCATTTCAATTCTCCCCGGCACGCCATTGACGTAATCCGGCGGATGCTCCACAAGTCCGGCATGATTTTTGACAGCGCCCAGACCATTGTGGTGGGACATCTCTCCAACAAAATCCGCATCACGGTCATGGGGGACGGGGTGATCGACCGGGACAAGGGACTGTCGGCATCCATCCGTATCGTCAATCCCCGGAAGCTGACAAAACAGCAGTTTGTGGACTATGGGACGGCAACAGCGGAAATGCTGGACTTGCTGGCAGCCTGTTACTGTCACGGGGTATCCATGTGTATCACCGGTGCCACTTCCAGCGGAAAGACCACGCTCATGAGCTGGATTCTGGGGCAGGTTCCCTACAACAAGCGGATTGTTACGCTGGAACAGGGCTGCCGGGAGTTCGACCTGACTGTAGAGGATGAAGCGGGGAACGTGCTGAACAATGTGGTCCATCTTGTGACCCGTTTCTCCGATGACCCCAAGCAGAACATCACCCTTGTGAAGCTGCTGGAGACTACCCTGACCATCAATCCGGACTGTGTGGCGGTGGCGGAGATGAAGGGCGCCGAGAGTATGCAGGCCATCAATGCGGCCAATACCGGTCATTCTGTCATCACTACCATCCATGCCAATTCCTGTGCGGATACTTATTACCGGATGGTGACGCTGTGCAAACAGTCCTATGATATGGAGGATTCATCCCTGATGGGACTTGCCACAAAAGCATTTCCCATTGTGGCTTTTGCCAAAAAGCTGGAGGACAACAGCCGCAGACTCATGGAGATCTCCGAGTGCGAGTATCTGCCGGACAGTACCCGTCCGGGAGAGAGCAGGCAGCGGATGCGGACCCTGTACCGGTTCCATATTACGGATAACCGGATTGTGGAGGGAAAGGCGAAAATTATCGGACACTATGAAAAGGTGGAGCCGCCGTCAGAAGAGCTTCTGAAACGGCTGCGGGAAAACGGGATGTCCTTTAAGACACAACAGCAGCTTTTTGGCATTTAGACAGGAGGTGATGGGAGTGAGCCTTGTTGCCCTGAAACAGCCCTATTTATTACAGGTCATGTACGATACAGAGCCTTTAAATCCCCGTGAGGACTATGACAATTTCGGACATATGATGTGCTGGCACAAACGCTATAACCTGGGGGATGAAAACCGTTTTGAAAATCCCAATGATTTTCTCAAAAACCTGGTTAAGAGGACAGCATCGGAATATGCTATTATCCAATATGCCCGCTTTGGGAGGTCAGATACCATCCGCTTTGCCTATGACAGGTCAGCCAATGGCTGGTCCATAGAAAGCTATGACGGCTATTTTCAGAAATGGCATTATGAGGACTTTGTGGAAGGCCGTCTGGAGGATAAGACCAGGGAAGTGTCAGACTGCCTGATTGAAGTCATGTCAGACAATGACCTGTTAAAAATCGCCAGTGTGGAAAATGTGATATTGCCCCTGCATCTGTATGACCATTCCGGCCTGCGGATGTCAGCGGATTCCTTTATGGGAAAGACACAACATGCAAAGTGGGATTCCGGACAGGTGGGATGGATCTATGTCACGGCTTCAGAAATCCGTGCGGAGTATGGAAGTGTGTCGGCAGAGAACGTGGAAAAGACCAGACAGAAACTGTTGTCAGAAGTGCAGGATTATGATTATTACCTGTCCGGCCAGTGCTACGGATACCGACTGTATGAGAACGGCGAAGAAACGGACAGCTGCTGGGGATTCCTGGGACATCTGGGAGACGTGCTGAAAGAGATTGCCGGGGAAGTCCTGCCGGAGAGCCACCAGGATATGGTGGAGGAACTGCATGAGATATCTGACACAAAAACCATTTACAAGGGGTATGAGGATTTTGTGGAGGAAATGGAGGCGCTGGCAAGATAACCGGAGAGTTTCTGTCGGAATACGAAAGCGGAAGAAAAAATGATACAAGAATTGTGAAAGCGAAAAGGAGGGAATTAACGATTGACGACACTGGTAACAATCGCATTTTTACTGGCGGTAACGGGATGCTTTCTCATACTCCGGTTATCGCCTTTTTCTTTTTTGGAGGGGCTGGCGGCATTTATTAAGCCGGAAAAGCAGTCTCTGAAAAGCCGTATTGAGCAGAGCCGGAAAAGCAGGCAGCCCAGAGGGCTGAAACTTCTGTTTCTGGAAACAAAGGAAGTCCTGCGGGTGACAGGGAAAAGCGGAATGTTTTCCGTACTCTGTATCCTGTCCCTGTTCTTGTTTGTGGTGGGTGTCCTTATGGCGCTTACCATGAAGAATACCTACATGGTCCCGGTACTGGCAGCCGGGCTTGCCCTGCTCCCTTTTTACTATGTGAAGTTTACGGCCGGACGGCATAAGAGGCAGGTGGGCACGGAACTGGAAACAGCCCTTTCCATCATTACCACCAGTTATCTGCGGGGAAAGAATACCATTATCCGGGCCATAGAGGAAAACCAGCCCTACCTAAACCCACCGGTAGCGGAGGTGTTCCGCAGTTTTCTTCTGCAGGCCAAGCTTATCAACTCCAATCTGAAGGAGGCATTGGAGCAGATGAAACCAGGAATTGACAACGGGGTGTTTCATGAATGGGTGGATGCCGTGATTGCCTGCCAGGACGATTACAACTTAAAATCCACCCTGCCGCCCATTGTGGCAAAGCTGTCCGACATGCGGGTGGTGTCTGCGGAATTGGATCTCCTGCTGATGGAGCCGGTAAAGGAGTACATCACCATGGTGGTGCTTCTTCTGGGCAGTATCCCGCTGATGTATTTTCTCAATGGGGAGTGGTATCACACGCTGATGTTTACAGAGTTTGGGAAAATTCTCCTTGCAGTCTGCGGCGGCGTGATTTTTGTTTCTGTGGTGGCAGTGGCGAGGCATACACGGTCCATTGAGTATAAACGGTAGGGGGTGAAGGGATGCACAATCTGATCTTACTTTTCTTTGCCCTGTTTTTTGCCATGGGGCTGTATCTGGTGTTGGCCGCAGTATTTCATGTACCCACCTATCGGGCGACAAAGGCGGTCTTAAATACCGTGAAAAAGAACAAAAAGCAGGCGAAAAATTCCGATGCTGTGTTGATGGAACTGGCATCCAAGCTGGCAAAGGTGCTGCCCATGGACGATTACAAGAGGAGGAAACTGGCTGCAACGCTGAAATCGGCAGAAATTCCTTTGACAGCGGAGCAGTATGTTTCCCTTGCCATGGTGAAGGCCGGGCTGGTGCTTTTGGGCATTATTCCCTGTCTGTTTATTGCCCCCATTATATCTCCGGCTTTTGTTATCGCCGGTATCGGGATTTACTTTTCCGAGAGCAGTAAAGCGGAAAAGAAGATTACGGCCAGGAGGGAGGAAATCGAGTACGAGCTGCCCCGGTTTGTGGCAACACTGACCCAGGAACTGCAGGCCAGCCGGGATGTGCTTTCCATGCTGGAGACTTATCAGAAGAATGCAGGGGCAGCTTTGAAAAATGAACTTGCCATTACAGTGGCGGACATGCGGACCGGGAACTTTGAGGGGGCATTGACCAGGTTTGAGGCGAGGGTATCCAGTGCCATGCTGTCTGACGTAGTGAGAGGTTTGATTGGTGTTTTGCGCGGTGATGATGGCGTGGCATTTTTCCGGATGCTCAGCCATGACATGAAGCAGCTGGAACTGCAGAGGCTGAAAAAACTGGCAATGGAGCGGCCGCCGAAGATACGGAGGTACTCTTTCCTGCTGTTGGGCTGTATGCTCTTACTGTATATAGGAGTGATGGGGTATCAGATTCTTGGCACTATGTCGGGGATGTTTTAGGAGGTGAGACCATGCTTAAACGGATTTTGAAATCAAGACGGGGAGAAGGGTACATAGATGTCGCTGTCGGGATCCTGTGCCTGATGCTGGTGGTGGCGCTGGCCGTCAGCTTTTTCCCTGTCTTTACCACGAAACAGCAGCTTGACCTCTTTGCGGCGGAGATTGTAAGGGAGGCGGAGATTGCAGGGGGAACCAATGTATCCTCCCGCATCAGCACCATGCGCCAGCAGACCGGCCTGGACCCGCAGATTGAATGGGACTGTGACTATTTCAGCGGGAGCCGGGTGCAGTTGAACGGTGATATTTCCGTGACCTTGACAGATAGCGTGGATATCGGGTTCTTTTTCTTTGGTTCCTTCCCCATCCGGATACAGGCAAAGGCATCCGGCAAATCGGAAGTCTATTATAAGTGACGGGGGTGATGGAGTGAGGATAAAAAAGATTCTGTGCAGTAAAAGCGGAAATTCCACGCCGACTATCATCGCTCTTATCCTGGGGCTTCTGTTCCTGGTCTGTGCCATGTCGGAGTTTTTTCGCCTGATAATTATTGCCCAGGGAGTGAGGGACGGACTCCAGCAGGCGGTCATCAGTGTGGCGACCACCAATTATGACGAGACTTACCGGGGGCTTAGGGAGGGATATTCCGGCGGCTACCGGCTTTCCAGGGAGCAGTGGGTGGAGGATCTGGACTATGACGATGTGTATTACCGTCTGGACAGCCTGCTGGGGACAGAAAGGGACGGCAGCTACCATGTAAAGGAGCAGGATGGCGGTTACGAATACCGGCTTTCCGGTCTGCGGGTGGAGATTACCAATACCGGACTGGCGCCGGGGAGTGCATCCAGGAACTTTGAAGCGGACGCACGGATTACCATTGAGATCCCTATGTCTTTTGGGTGGGGCGTGGTTCCGCCCCTGACTATGGAACTGCGGACAAAGGCGGCCTATATGCCCAAATTCTAAGGAGATTCTAAGGAAGTTCCGAGGATTCCGAAAAAAGCCTGGACGCGCAGGGAGAGTCCGTTTATAATGGAATTGGGTAGAAGATTTGGGTAAATAGGGCCGAACCATTCATTCCAAAACAGAAAATGAAAGTGAGGTCCATTTATGAACAAAAATTATAAGAATAAGAAGCGTGTTACAATCGTTATTCTGTCGGTTCTGGCCGTGTGTCTTTTTGCCGGTCTTGTCTGGTATGTGGGGACAATGGGGAAGGCAACGCTGCCTTTGGTGGAGCCGGAGGCACCGGAGACGGAAACAACAGTGACAGTCCCGAAGATTGATACCACCGAGACCATGGAACCGGAGAAAGAACCGGAATCGGAGCAAGAGCAGGGAAGAGAGCCGGCAGCAGAAACAGGGCAGACCGAAATGCAGCCGGAGACAGAGGAACCATCCACAGAGGAAACCAGCAGGGAAGAAACCGCCACGGTTCCGGCAGAACCCCAGCCGGTCCGCACAGACGGAAAGCCCCAGTCTCCGAAGGATGCCGTGCCGCCTGCAGCACCGCCAGCAGAAACAGAAAGTACCGCAGCGGTGGAGAACCCGGACGGGGACGGCAGCTGCCAGCCGGAGCATACAAAACCCCAGGAGAACCAGCCCCAGGGCGGGGACACCAATCCGGCAGGGGCGGTCTATGTGCCAGGGTTCGGCTACATAGAAAGTTCCGGCCCTAATGAGCAGGGGACTTCCCACACGGATGGGGACTGGAACAAACAGATTGGAACGATGCAGTAAGTGAGTTTGCAGCATTTCAAAATGACTATCAAAACATACTAAGAATACGGAAAGGCATGGATCGCAAAAAGGTTCATGCCCTTTTTGTATGTGCAGGAAGGAAGTCTTTGCAGACGGAAACGCCGCTTACAGCGGCAGAATGAGAGGATGGATGAAACAGATAAAAAGACTGGCAGCGTTTATGCTGCTTTTTATGATGTGCCTGACTTCTGTGGTCCCGGCCCATGCCACAGGCAGCGGCAACGTTGACGGCGGAGGCGGTAGCCTGAACCATGGCAAAGATGGTTATTACTGGCCGGATATCGGCTATGACGGGGTGCGGGTAACAGTAGTGGATGCCCAGAGCGGGCAGAGGGTGAGCGTGCCGGTAGATTACACTAACGTGGACGTTGGTACCCTGTCCCCCGATATCTGCCATTTCGGGAAGGTGAGCAAGGTGGACTATAAAAATGGGGCAGGGCTGTCCCCGCAGGTAGGAGGCTATGTGTGTCGGAAACCGGCGGTGTCCATTCCCCAGATTATCTCCGGCAACAGCAGGAAGGCCAGCATCCCGGTTATCCGGCAGTATTTCTGCTCCGAGGCGGCAGCGGTGATGGTGGCAAATGACACGGGTATTCCCTTTGAGGATATCGAAGAGGGGAAGTACAAGCTGGTCATAGAACCCATTATCTATCTGGTGTACCAGCACTTATACTTTGCCATGACTACCACAGAAGCGGGACTTTACAACCAGATGACCGGCGGGGACTTAGGCTCCCATTTCCCTACCGTGGTGATGAAGAACCATGCCCTTGCCCTGTTTCTGGAACGGAGTGATTTGGGATTTGCCGCCTGGACGGGTCCTACAGGGAGCGCACGGACAACCCAGGAGATGATTTCCATTCTGGGGATTGGTATTATCAGCTATCAGAAAGCGCCGGAGACGATTATTGATTATGACAAGGAATATCGGGTAGACACAGATGTGATCATAGCAGTCCAGCTGACTACAGGAAGGGAGAAAACCCCGGATAACCCTGCCTGGGCCAGATTTACGGTGGGCGGGAGGACATATTCCCACAGCAACATTTATATCCCGGAGAACGGTTCCCAGCTTGCCTGGGTGAAATGGCACACGCCTTCCGAACCGGGGGAAGTGACCATTACCATTTCCAGCAACTGCAGTACCAGTACCGGGCAGATCCGGGCGAAGGTTGTGGATATGGATGACAACCCGCCTCCTGACCCCCAGGCAGATGACCGGAATGATGGGTTTTCCGTTCCGGCAGCGCCAAATAAGCAGAACGTGACTTCTCTCACCTGGGGTGAGTGGGACTGTTGGTGGCACGCGCACTGGGTATGGCACAGCAGGGGGGAGGATGACGGCTACTGGTGCGACCATGCGCGCTTCGTTTTCAGTTAATCTGTGTAGAAATGCGCAATAAAGCTGAACAGGTTTCCAGAGGAGACCTGAACTCTGTATTTGAATCGGCAGGTGTGATTCCTGCCTGACCTTGTGTGAAAGGTGACAAAATCCCTGATACTCCGACGTGCATTAGGCGGCAATGAGCCTGGTGTACGAAGCTCGGTGAAGAGCGGCCAAAGCGCCTGTGATGGGGCGAGTAGCCGCAGGGGGCTATAAAACAGTCATGCTTAGTATGTCGAAAGACCGACGAATACTTGAACGTACAGCTCGTAACACCAAGGATACCGAAATAAGAAGGTATTCGCTCCTTTTAGGGGAACTGTCATTGGGAAATATCTGTGATTGTATTTTTCAATAGAAAACCATAGGGAAACCGTGGTCGAATGTCTTTAGCAGACATCACACCAGCTAAAGATGGCAGTCGGGCTACAGAGTAGAGCTAAAACTGTTATGTAAAGCTAGAATGCAGGGAACGAAGGAACCACAGCAGAGAACGGTAGCTACCGTAAAAGAGTTATTGCACTCGCTCTAACAGGCAGGAAATGGCCTGTGAAGCTGTGGGACGGCAGCCCGTAGTAGTGATGAAGCACCGTAATGGGTGTGGAGCGAAGGGGCATAGTCTGTACAGTGGCAACTGTATAGATGGAGCGCCGTGTGAGGGGAAACTCTCACGCACGGTGCGAAGCGGGGGAAAATCCCTCTGACTGCCTGACAGTTAAACACAGTCAGGTAAAAGATGTGGATTACCTATCGCTACGGGTGGTGGGAATATGAGTGGATACCTTATTCCGCATCTTTAAGCGCCGCCTTTTCTACAAAGCCGGATGCCAAAAATCCCACCGCATCGGGAAAGACCATGAAGAGCGGGTATGGGCTGAACGCTGATGTTTCCGCCCGTGTCAGTTCTTCGGCTCCCAGCGGGCATATCACCGGGGCGCAGAACGTGGTGGCGTACTTCCCGGAATTTGACTACGGGGAATACTGGAGGCTCCTGAAACGGAAAAATACCAGCTATTCCAGTACCTTTGAATTTCAGGTGAACCCCTACAGCACTTATGGCCGTCCGGTGCATTTTTCGCCGGTATGGTATCCCAATGGGCGGTATACCACCTATGTGGAGGTGCTGGATGCCTGGACTCCGGCGGGGATGCTGCAGATAAACCTGACGGATGTGATGACGGTCAGAGGTTCTTTATATGATGACTGGCATATCCGCCCAATAAAATAGCGGAGGTGTGTATGGGAAACCGGGCGGTTTACTGCCTGAAAGAGGACAGGAAAGAAACACACTTTTATGCCCATTACGGGGCAAACTCCCTGTCGCCCCTTCTGCGGTTGTGGCAGGCCGTGGAGATCCAGAAACAGTTGCCAGAGTATCAGAGCCTTGCACATATCTTTGAGCATCTGGATTATGACGGCGGCTATCAGGAGGAACGTCTGCCGGATGGGGAAATGTTTTTTGCGGGGATTGAGCAGGGAGAGGTGCAGGCATATAAGGATACTTATGCCAGGGGGAGCCAGCTGGAAATGTGGATCACCCTTGATGTGGAGGAAAACCAGTGTATTTTGGAGTACAATCCTAATTGCCCCTGGTATCGGACAATGGGCAGCTATTCCATAGACCTTGACAAAGGGCTGGAGAATGTCAGGCGGCTGCTGGAGTATGGGGAAGAGCAGGGGATTGCGGATTTCAACAGGCTGCTTGCCGTCTACCATAATAGTACCGGTCTTGGGGAGAAGCTGGAGGATGCCCGTGCCAGTATGCAGCTTTCTGAATATCTGGAATCCCCGCAGGCGGAGGAACAGCGCCGCAGATACCGGGAAATGATGGAACGAGAGGAACCGGAGAGCAGGCAGGAGGAAATGGAGCGATAACAGCGTGTAAAGAACTTCTAAGCGGTCAAGAGGGGGCAGACCCACCTCTTTAGTACGCCCGCTAAGAAGTTCTAAGTTACACGCGGAAGAATGCCAAGTGCAAGCATTCTTCCAGACAACTATAAATGTCTGGAAAAGCAGACAGACAGGAGCGAAAACGAATATGGAAGGACTTATTTTTCCAATCATCATGCTGGCCGTCACTCTTTTGGGAGGCGGCCTTTTGCTGATTGTACTGAAACACAGCAAACCCAAAAACCAGGGAGGCGGGGAGAGCCTTGCCATTCAGACAGCCCAGGAATTTATCAATGTCCGGGACATTCAGGACAAGAACCTTTATACTACGGACGGGCTGATTCTTACTTTTGTACGCATCCACTCCATCAGCATTGACCTGTACAGCAAGGCGGAGAAGAACAGCCTGATCCGCCAGCTGACTGCAGAACTGTCAGATATCCAGTATCCTTTCAAATTTTTAGCAGTAAGCCGGCCGGTGGATATCTCCCCGGTCATCACAGATATGCAGTCCATGCTGAAGGAGGCGGATGACAGACGCAAGGAACTGCTCCGGCAGGAGATTTTGCAGATGTCCGGCTTTGCCCTGTCCGGGGAGATTGTGGAACGGCAGTTTTATGTTTCTCTCTGGGAGAGGGCAGAAGAAGGAGCAGAGAAGGAACTGTTTAAGAGGGCGGCATTGTTTTCGGAAAAGTTTTCCGGGTGCGGCATTCCCTGTGATGTACTGGGGGAGAAAGAGATTGTGCGGCTTTTGAACCTGGTCCACAATCCATCCTATACCCATCTGGAGGATACGGAGTTTTCCGCAACGATCCCAGTTTTAGAGTATGAAAGGCAGGGCAGTGTCTGACTGCCATGGTATCAGTCAGGACAGAAAGCGTTTGATGAAAGCGTTCACGAGTACAGAACAGGAGGAACTATATGCTGAAACGAGAAAACGTGCAGGAACAGGGAACAAGGAACCATGCCCTGCTGAACGTAATCACCCCGGTGGGGCTGGGGTTTTCCAAGAACAGCCTTGAGCTGGGGGAAAATATGGGAAAGGTGTACGGGCTGATCCGTTATCCCCAGAAGGTAGAGGTGGAATGGCTCTCCCGTATCACCAATATCCCGTCCACCATCGTATCCATTGGATGGAGGCCGGTGGATAATGCAACCCTGATCAATGCCATCTCCCACAGTGTGGTACAGCAGAGGGGACTGGCGGAGGGAGCCAAAGACCCTTTATCCAGACAGCGGGCGGAAAAGGCAGCCGATGACGGGGAGAAGATCATCATGCAGATTGACCGGGAGGGTGAGACCGTGGGACTGATGAGCGTGTCGGTCATGCCCATTGCAAAGGACGAAAAGACTTTCAAAAAGGTGTGCCGCCGTGCGGAGAGCATGGTGAGCGTTATGAAATGCAAGATGCGGGTAATCCCCAACCTGCAGAAAGAGAGCTTCCGGCACATTTCCCCGTCCTTTCCCACCAATGCCAAGATTGAGAGTATCCTGCAGAAAATTGTGCCAATCTCCACTTTTGTAGGTGGATTTCCTTTTGCCAGCAGTGGATTCAATGATGGGGAGGGATACTACTTTGCCCAGGATACCAGCGGTGGACTGGTGATTGTGGATACCTGGCGCCGGGGCGGAGACCGCACCAACAGCAATTTTGTCATTATGGGAAATTCCGGTGTGGGCAAGTCCACGGCCATCAAGCATATCATTCTGTCCGAGTTTATGAAAGGAACAAAAATTCTTGTAGTAGACCCGGAATCCGAATATAAAGACCTGTGTTTCAATCTGAATGGGGACTGGATCAACGCTGTGGGAGGTTCGGCAGGCATGATTAACCCCCTGCAGGTTCGTCCTTCGCCCCGTGATGACGAACAGGAGAAAGAGGCCGACCGCCTGTACCGGGACGAGGGGTATGGGATGAATGAGTCTGGCAATGGCCAGCTCAGTGAGCTGGCCATGCATATGAAGAACCTGGAAATCTTTTTCAACCTCTATATTCCGTCCATCACGGATATGCAGAGGGCTGTGCTGAAGAAATGTCTCATTGAATTGTACCGGAATTTCGGAATTATCTGGGAGACAGACATTTCCCTTTTGGAAGCCGGGGATTTCCCTGTGTTTTCCGACCTTTATCAGCTGGTTCAGAAAAAAGCAGAGGAAGAAGCTGACCGCCAGGTATATGCGGATCTGGCATTGCTTTTATACGATATCGCAGAGGGTTCCGACAGTTTTATCTGGAACGGTAAAAGCAGTATCAAGGATGGAGCCGGGGAGGATAACGGCAGTGGTTCCATTATTGTGCTGGATACCAATGCCCTGCAGGAGACCAGCGACCATATCAAACGGACACAGTATTTTAACATCCTGACCTGGTGCTGGGAGCAGATGAGCCGGAACCGGGAGGAACGGGTGCTTTTAATCTGTGACGAGGCATATCTGATGATTGACCAGAAAGTGCCCCAATCCCTTGTGTACCTGCGGAATGTGATGAAACGGGCGAGGAAGTATGAGGGCGCCCTGGCTATCATTTCCCACAGCATTGTGGATTTTTTGAGCGAGAGCATTAAGCAGTATGGGCAGGCGCTCCTTGACATCCCCTGCTATAAGGTGCTCATGGGGACGGATGGAAAGAATCTGAAGGAAACGGCAGACCTTTATGACCTGACGGAGGCGGAACAGGAGCTGTTACTGGCAAGGAAGCGGGGACATGCCCTGTTTATGGTGGGAGCCAAACGCCTGCACATCAGCTTTGAGATTCCGGAATACAAGATGCTCTACATGGGCAGGGCAGGAGGGCGGTAATGATGAAAATGATATCCGGCATTAAATTTTGGCATTTGTGCATGAGAAAGAATGTAGAAGAGAAAGGTTCGGACATGGGCTGGGAAGAAAGGAGTTTGTATGGCAGTTGACCCGGTAACGGCAAAAATACTGGCACAGCTGGCAGTTCAGGCAGCAGCGGATAAGCAGGCGCGGAAACGTCTGCTTATCGCTGTATTGGCGCCTGTCCTGTTTCTGTTGCTGCTCATCGCCTTTATCGTCCACCTGCTCACCAGTCCTGTCTCCCTGTTTGTGGAGTGGGCGCTGTGGGACAGCGAGATTACGGCCATTGAATCCTTTCAGCAGGAATACGGTTATAACCAGAACATCGGTATCTATGATGCAGATTATATCAATGGCAGCGGCCAGTCCTATGAGGGCGTGGTGTTCACAGATGGCGGCATGGAGGTGATGTACTATAACCAGATGGACGAGCGGTGGGCAGACATCATGTACGGCACATCCAGTACCATCGGACAGGGGGGATGCGGCCCCACGTCCATGGCGATTGTGGTATCCACTCTCACCGGGGAGGCTCATGACCCGGTGGAACTGGCCCGGTGGTCCGTGGCAAACGGACATCGCTGTGAGGGCAATGGTTCCTATCACAGTCTGATTCCGGCAGCGGCATCTGCTTATGGGCTGTCCTGTGAGAAGAACCTGGATGCCCAGGAGATTGTGGATGCTCTCTCTTCCGGAAAGCTGGTGGTTGTGATCATGAATAAGGGGCACTTCACCAGGGGCGGGCATTTCATTGTCCTGCGGGGTGTGACCAGTGAGGGGAAAATTCTGGTGGCAGACCCGGCAAGCTATGGCAGAAGTGAACAGGAATGGGATTTATCCATCATCATGGATGAATCCAACAAGGCGGCAGGTTCCGGCGGCCCTTACTGGGCAGTCGGCAGATAACAGGAGGCAGAAGCATATGGTTTTATATTTATCATCCACCCGGCATACCAATCTGCTGGACTTTACCGGCTTTTATGAGCCGGACAGCGAGATGCCCGTCAAGAAGATGGTGGGGAATTTTGTTCTGAAACAGTTCGTAGTCTACGATATGCGTAGTTTTGCCCACTTTACGGATGTAGTCCTTGACCGTCCTGCATTTGGGGACACAGACGAGGAATTTGCACAGGCCATCCAGGAGTTTCTTACCATGTACTCTGCAAGGGTGACGGTCATTTGTGAGGGGCTTATGCAGGCTGACCCGCTGTTTCAGGCGCTGCTTGACTGCGGTGTGGGGAATATCGTGTGTGATACGGAGATTGGGGAGATTCAGAAGGAGATCAGGGAGTGTTTGAGCGACCAGGGTATGACACGGTATGCGGCAAAGGAAAGGACGGACAGACCAGGCGGGCAGGAGCATTACCGGTTTGACTGTAAGAATGTGGCGGTGGCTGTGGTTGGCTCCCAGTCCAGAATTGGAGTCACCACCGCAGCTGTGGGACTAAGCGCATGGCTGGCCCGTGTGGGTGCATCCGTGTGTTATGTGGAAGCCCATGCAGGCGGCCATCTGGCAGCTCTGGCTCGTGGGTATGAGATGGAGACAGAGGCGGAAGGATGGCAGTTTGAAGGGGTATATTACCGGAGGATGGAGCCGAGGGCAGATGTGAACTTTGTGGTGTATGATCTGGGGAGCGACCTTGCAGGCAAGCAGGAATTGTTGGAGCGCGCGGACGTCCGGCTTCTGGTATGCGGCACAAAGCCCTATGAGTTGGGCTTTACCGTCCGCCTGCAGGCATTCCTTTCGGGAGTTTATGCACATCTTCTCTGCCCTTTTGTGGCAGAGGGAATGAAGAACGATCTGGCGGATGCCCTGCAGAATGATTACCATAAAGTGATGTTTTCGGAGTACCAGCCGGAACTGACGGACAGTGACTGTAATGCGAAGCAGTATAAGAACTTGATTGCGAAATATATCGCAGGTTGAAAGAAGAATGGTTTCGAGAGTGGATTAACGAGAAAAGAGAAACCAAAACACGTTGGTTTTATTGTAGAATAATGCAAAAGAAGAGCCATGCAGGGTACGGAAAATACTGACATGGCTCTTCAACATTGATAGAAGAGATTTCGAGCAGGAGGAATTTGAAATGATGACAAAACAGGCGGAACTGAAAAAACAGGCATATGCAAGCACGCTGAAAAGCCGTGCATTATCGGTATTGATTTATCTGATTGACCGTTCCAATAAGGAATTGACCTGCTTTCCGGCCATTCCCACCATGGCGGAACAGCTACATATTTCTGTATCTACCGTAAAGCGTGCCTTACATGAATTGCTAGATTCTGGATATATCAAGAAAGATGCCCGTTTCCGTGAGAAGAATAAAGGGCAGACCAGCAACCTGTATACGCTTGTTTTGTTGGAAGGGCAGCCAACAGCGGATGATGGTTCGGATTCTGCTTCAGGTAAACATGTAGAATCTGAAATGCCTGCGGAGGTTTCACTGGAGAAAGCGGACGGGACAGAAAAGGAAATATGTCAGGTGGAGCATATCAGCTTTGACACATTGAAGAGACAGAAAGAAGAGATTCCAGAAATTCAAATGGAAGAGGTGCAGGAGAATATAGAAGATGCTGTCCGAGAGGAAGATTATCAGGAAATCTGGCAGGAGAGCAAGGCTCATAGCTCCTGCACCCCCGGTCAGATGGTGAAACGATTTTTCATTATGGGGAATGGGGGAAGCGGTTTTCCTCTAATAGTGCAGGACAGGGGGAGAACGATACAGATTATATTCTCTGGAAGGCAAAGCAAATTTCTTTTATATTTGTGGACGGGGGTGGGGGTCAGTTTGAGGCCCCCTTGAATTTCCAGATTTAACTAAAGACCAAAGAGTGGAAAAAGAAGTATTTAAAATACAGATACTCTAATAAGTTATGATTTGGGTAATTAAGATTTGGGATATAGTTCCAGAAAGCGCTTAAGTACTGTGGAAAAAAGCAATAAATCATTATCTGATAACCTTTCGATATCCTTCATTATGCTTCTTATAAGGCTTGGGTTATTGATTGTGGGATCAAAAAATTCAGAGGGTGTTATGTTAAAATAGGCACAAATATCCAGGAACGCATCCATAGAAGGTAGATTGCGTCCAGATGTAATCGACTGGATATAGCCCTGGCTGCGTCCTAATTCCAAGCTAAGTTGATACTCGGATATATTCTTTTTCATGCGTAATTCATTTATACGTTCCTGAATAAATTTATCGTACTGTGAACTTCCTGAAAAAAGTGACGCTCAATGCCGCCATGATAGGATGAAGAATCGCCGAAAACCTTGAAAAATAGGCATTTTAAGCACCATTCGGTCTTGCCAAAACCTTGCAGAAATGGTATAATATTGAGTGTAAAGTTACGCTCAATATTAACGCAAGGAGAAGGCCATGTACTTAAATTACGAAGTGAGGATACCGGACGTCCCTGGCAAGATAAACCAGGTTAAAAAAGGAAAGGCAATTTATGTAAGATATGTGGTCGGGCGCACGTACCATCCGGAGAAAAAATACAATGTGCCGGACCAGAGGATCATTGGGA
>OFFK01000523.1_pt1 | contig 33746 bp, 24 predicted proteins | sample 1521361 | NCBI WGS metagenome assembly OFFK01 (sample SAMEA3504096, study PRJEB24116) | mouse gut metagenome | biome: mouse gut; feature: mouse-associated habitat; material: faeces | place: Denmark | collected 2011 | reverse complement strand
AACCCGTGTTACCGCCGTGAAAGGGCGATGTCTTAACCGCTTGACCATGGAGCCGCTGCAACCTTAACAAAGGATATGATATCATATTTTCCTATGCTTGGCAAGAGGGAAATTTACAATTTTGGAACCTGCCTCCGCCTTTTTGTGCCGGGTTTGACAAGACACGGGGAAATGGTACAATTACCTGTAGATTTGCTATATGCTGGAAAGGATGGATTTCTATGCGTATACCCGAGCAGAAAGAGCGGCATTCCCTGGTCCTCAGTGAACAGACTTTTCCGATCATCGGACAGATTACCGCAGGGATGCCAGGCGGTTTCTTCATATATTATGCCGACGGGGACGAAGGGCTGATCTACGCCAATCATGCCCTGGTCCAATGCCTTTGAGGAGGACCGCCAGGCTGTTCTCTCCGCCGGCATGAACGCCCATCTTGGAAAGCCCATCGATATCGATAACCTCTTCTCCGCCTTGCGGAACCTCCTGGGAGATTCATAGGCATCTATTGTCTCCCCTGCCCCTCGAAAAAAATGTCATATGCTGGCACATTTTCACAGGTCATGGAATAAAATATACAAATGGCCCGAAATTGCGCAGGGAAACGGAGCACCGTATGTGTCAGCCGGGCATGTCAGGCGGGGACTGAAAGCAGTCCTGCGCTTTGAGGAGGAAGGTATGGGAAATCGTTTGGTATGGGATGAACGGTATAATATAGGGGTTGAAATCATCGACAGGGAGCACAAAAAGCTCTTCGGCATTCTGGGCAAGCTGTTCGACTTCGGGAACAGGGCGGAGAAAAGCCACTTTGCCTGCCAGGAGGCGATAAAGTACTTCAAGGATCACGCTATCCAGCATTTCTCGGACGAGGAGGCCTATATGGATTCCATAGATTACCCGGGGCTCAGGGCCCACAGGCGCATCCATAAGGATTTCCGGGAGCGGATGCTCCCTGCCCTTGAAAGCGAGCTGGAGATGACGGGATTCTCCGCCACCTCCATCCACCATTTCCTGGGTGTGTGCGCCGGCTGGCTGATTGCGCATACCATGATCGAGGATCATATGATCGTAAGCGGCGAGCCCGTCATGCACTGGGAAAACCTGCTGCCGGAGGAGGAACAGGCCATGATGGGGCAGACCGTAGCCAGCATTCTACACAGCATGTTCCGGCTGAATCCCCAGTTGATCAGCAATTATTATGCCGGGGAGCAATTCGGCAGAGGCATCTGCTGTCGGCTGGTCTATAGCGACGGAGAGAAAAAGAGCTGGGAATTCCTCCTGCTTTTCGAGGAGCAGCTTGTCGGCAGCATCATCGGCAATGCCGTATCGTCGAAATCGGAAACCACGGCCATGATGCTGTCCAATGTGGCCAGCTATGCGGCAACGCAGCTTGTAGAGCGCGTCAGGCGGTATTTTCCGTCACTGAAGCCTCTTGTTCTGAAGGAGGAACAGATTCTGACCTATGAGCAGTTCTACAGGATGTACGAGAGGCTGAGCCCCCAGTTTAGCTTCCTCTTCGACACAGGCAAAGGATACTTCGCTTATTGCATGGCCGCTTCCCACATGCCCCTTTCCGGGGACGGCATCACGGCGGTCGCTAAGGACGCTGTCGCTGCGCTTGAAAGCCGTCTGCGCCTTGACGATCCCCTGCCGCATCCCTGTCCCGCCAGTGCCGTGGAAGCCGAAGCAGACCGCCGAAAGATACTGGTAGTGGACGACTCGGACTTCATGCGCAGGGCCATGCTCGACCTGCTGGGTCGGGATTATGAGGTGCTGACGGCAGATTCCAGCATGTCCGCCATCCGAAGCATCACCCTTGCCCGGCCGGATCTGGTGCTGCTGGATTACGAGATGCCCGTCTGCAACGGAGGCCAGATGCTGGAGATGATCCGCTCGGAAAAGGAATTCGCGGATATCCCCGTCATCTTCCTCACCTGTCGGGTGGACAGGGCGAGCGTGGAAAAAGCTATCTCCTTAAAGCCTGAGGGCTATCTGTCCAAATCCCTCTCCGCAGAATCCGTGAAAAGGGAAATTGACCGGTTCTTTGAGAAGAGAGAGCGGCGGTGATTGCCGTTCCGTTGTGGCAAATATCAATCATATAAATATCACAGGGCGACAGCTTCATATTTTCGGTAGATAGGCTGGCCGCAAGTTCAGCGGACTTGGTCTTAAGCATTTTTTTGATATCGCCGCCGTCAGCCGCCAGCACCACACGATATCCGGCTTCCTGTATAAAGTCATGCAGCAATGCCTGTATGGATAGATTGTCCTCAACAATTAAAATTTTACTCATAGCGCACCTCTGACTGTAATTATAACAGCGTAATATGAATCTATTGTGTAGATTTGAATTTTTTTCGTGCAAAAAAGGCGGTACAGCCCTTGTAACCGGGGCGATACCGCCTGATTTGAAACAACTTCCCTTTCACCGAAAACCCTGCTTCCGCCCTCAGCAGAAGAAAATCTGCAGGGCGTGGTACAGATGAAGCTGCCATGCCTTCATATCATGGACTCCTCCAGGGATGGTGTAGAAGTCGTAGTTCTTCCCCCTGACAAGTTGAGGGCAGGCCTGCTCCGCCTTCTCCATGATTTCCTTATGCTCCGGGTAGGCAATGTCCTTGTCCCCGTTGCAGCAGAACAGGTAATCCAGCTTCAGCCCCCTGGCCTCTCCCTCCGCCAGGGTCTTCCTGATGCGCTCCACCTCGGGATCCCGCTCGCCCTGGGGGCCGCAGCAGCCGGAGAAAGGCCCGTACCAGGAGAACAGGGCGAAATTATTGTAAAAAGCAGCCCGGTAAGTGGTCATGGAACCCAGGGACAGCCCTGCGAACGCCCGGTGGCTCCGGGTCTTCACCAGATTTTCCTCACTGACATCGCCCTCTGTCCAGGTGGAGAAAGCGCTCTCCACGGCGGGAATCAAGTCCCGGCGCAGCTCATACCGGAAATGCTCCGTGATGTCCATGTCCTTGTCTGCCTCCTCGCCCCGGTAATAGGTGGGAGTGACAATGATGCAGGGCTCGCAGATTTTCTTCGCCATCATATTGTCAAGGATGGTCACGGTATCCGGGTAGTCCTTGAACCACCAGTCCTGATTCGCCCCGCCTCCGTGGAGGAGGTACAGCACATTGTACTTCCGGCTTTCATCGTAGCCGCAGGGAAGGTACACCCAGGCTTCCTTGTGCATGGGATGGCTGGCGTCCCCCTCATAGGTCTGTGTGTCATAGGAAAACTTCCTGACCTCTCCCCGCTTTTCATTTTCCGCCGTCATTTCGGCTGGCATTTCATAAATATATTCCATTCTGGTACATCCTTTCTTCCCCTTGGGATTCCGCCTTGTCCAGGTCTGCGGTTTCCGCCCCGGAGCCTTACAATCTACAGCCCCTCCGGCTCCGGGGCTTTTCCATATCACAGCAGCGCGAAGGACAGCAGGCTGGCTTTCCCCTGTCCTCTGTAGGTAAAATACAGCGCCTGTACCCCGTCCGGCATTTCGATGTCCGCCTCATAGTCCTCCCACACATTGGTGTACACCACCGGGATCCGGGCCAGGACTTCCCCGTCCCATTTCGTCCGCACCTCAAAAGCGCCGTCCGCATAGCCTCGCACCGTGACGCGGATCTTCGTCACGCCCTGCATGTCAAAGTATTTGAATCCCGCCGTGGCCGAATCCGTGATATTGGCGATGTACCCGGGCTCCTCGTCCCCGTCCCTGCCGTCCTGCATCACCCTGGGCTGCTTGTCGCCGCCCACATGGCCCGTGGGCTCATCCGTGAACAGGCGGCACACGATATGGGCCGGATACTCTCCCTTTCCCGCAAGGGGCCCGCCGTTCAAGCCGCAGGATGTGAGCTCCGCCTGGGCAAAGCTCCCGTCCGCCGAGAGCGTCAGTTTCTCCGCGCATCCCTGTCTGCTGTACCAGGTGCCGTTAGTGTGCCTGTGATAAAAAATATACCACTGGCCGTTTATCCCCACCAGGCCCCCGTGGTTGTTGGCCCCGTAGGCCATGGGCAGGTCGCCGGGCTTGTCGTGGTCGATATGCATGTCGCAGTTGCTCACCAGGACGCCGCGGTACACGAACCCCTCCCTGGGATGCTTGCTTGTGGCATAGCACAGCTCATGCATCACCTCCGAGGAGTAGACAAAGTAATAGGTATCCCCGATCTTCCGGATGGAGGATGCCTCGAAGAAGGAATGCCCCTCGAATCCGCTCCCCTGGCAGTGGGTGTAGCCCGGCACCACGCACACTGGGGCTTCCAGCACTGTCAGCATGTCCGCGTCCAGCACCACCGCCATGGAGCCCGAGCGGTCCTTGTCCCATCTGCCGCTGAAGCCGGTGTAGAGATAGGTCACTGCCCCTTCCGTCAGCACCGCCGGGTCGAACTGAGGCTCGTCTCCCTCCTTATCGCCCAGCCTCACGCCGTCCGGATAATGGACATAGCCGTAGAATTCATACCGCCCCGCCGGAGTATCGCACACGGCCACGGACACGATGTGCTGTTTGTCCAGCACATAATAGAGATAATATCTGCCGTCCGGCCCCTTCGTCACGTCCGGGGCATAGAGGCAGGCTTTCCCCTCCCTGTTCAGGGGATCCTCATTCCTGGGGTAGATCACGCCCTCGTAGCGCCAGTCCGAGAGATCCTCCAGCGGGGCGGACCAGCACACATAATCCCCCATGCAGAACACGAATCCATTGTAAAAGTCATGGGAACCATAGACATAGACCCTGTCTCCGAAGACATGGGGCTCACCGTCCGGTATGTACTCCCAGGACGGCAGATACGGGTTGAAGGCTTGTTTCTTCATTTTAGGCTTCCTCCTTTTCGAGTCAATTTTTTCTCAGAATCTTCAGGCCCGATTCAACATGGCTTTCAGGCCCCTGTTACAAAACGTCTGCTTTTGTTGCGAATCCCTGTTTCGAATCCGTAACATGTTCATCGGAACTTCGGCCGCTTCCCAGCCTCCCCTCACGCGCTTGCTCCACCCTGTTTCCCCGTGGAGATCCTCTTGATCCATTTTCCGCTCCTAAGCCGGAACACGCACCACACGGTCTTGGCGATCTGGTCGAATTTCAGGCAGGTATAGATCCAGAAGGCCGGGAGATGCAGCGCGAAGCCTGCCAGCAGCCCCAGAGGGATGGACAGCACCCACAGGAAGATATTGTCCGCCAGCATCAGCATCTTGGTATCTCCGCCGCCCCTTAGGACTCCCTTGGTCATGATGCTGTTAGTGGACTGGAAGATCATGATCAGTGCGATGGCCTCCATCAGCTGTCCGGCCACCCCCGCCGTCTCCTCAGACACATTGTAGGCACCGATTACCGGCCCGCTGATCACAGTGATTACCAGAGCGGCAAAGAGCCCCAGGGCCAGTCCCAGCCCCATGAACGCGTAGCCCTGGCCCAGGGCTTTCTCCCGGTCCCCCTCTCCCAGGGTCTGTCCGGTAACGATTGCCCCTGCCTGAGCCACTCCCTGGGTCAGCACATTGCTCATCTGCTGGGTGACGCTGGTGATGGCATTGGCCGCCACAAAGTTTACGCCCAGATGCCCCACCACCATGGCCACGGTGTTGTTGCCGATGGCCAGGATGCCGTCGCTGACCAGAACCGGGATGCTGATGCGCACATACTCCCCTATCAGATCCCCTGTCTTCATGCCCAGATGCCTTATCCTAAACCCGATGGCTTTATCCTTGAAGAACAGATAGCCGCAGATCATGCCCGCCTCGAACACCCTGGCAATCAGCGTCCCCAGGGCAGCGCCGGCAATCCCCATCCGGGGCATCCCCAGCTTCCCGAAGATAAAGGCGTAATTGGCCACGATGTTCACGCAGAAGGCCCCCATGGACACATACAGCGGCATCCGCACCTGGCCCACGCTGCGCAGCACGATGGTGCAGACCAAAGACAGCCCCAGAAAGAAATAGGTGATGACGGAATACCGGAAGTAGATGATGCCCAGGGAGATGATGTCCTTTTCCGTGGTGTACATCCCCATGATGGCGCCCGGAATGGCGATGGTGGCAATGGCAAAGGCCAGAGCCAGTCCCAGAGTCAGCCTCACCATGATGCAGATGGTCTTCTTCAGGGCCTGTGCCGACTTCTCCGGTTCGCTCTCCCGCATCCCCCAGTACCTGGAGACCATCACCGATGCCCCCATGCCAAGCCCCATGCAGAAGATGTGATAGATATTGATGAACTGGTTGGCCAGGGAAGTGGCGGAAAGCTCCACTTCCCCAAGGGTCCCCACCATAATGGTGTCCAGCATATTGACGCCGATGGTGATCAGGCTCTGCAGGGCTATGGGGAGGGCCAGCGTCAGCACCCTCCCGTAGAATACCCGGTCCCCGGAAAAAAGTTTTTTCATTGTTTTTAACATACTTACCCCCCTGCCCTTCAGGATTTGGGAAGAAGCTTCAGGAACTCCCTCAGGCACTTCCGCCATACCGTCCACTCATGATAGCCCGGACAGGTGTAGGCGGTGTACGGAATCCCTTTGTCCCGGAATTCCCCGAACTGCTCCTCCAACGCGGCCACGATCCGCTCCTCCTGCTCCCCGTACCCGAAGAACAGCAGCTTCACTCGCTCCCGGAAGGCCTCGGAATCTACGAAGGCTTTCATGTAGTCTTCCTTTGCGTACCACCGTCTCTGGGGCGTGCCGCTGAAGATGCCGATATAGGGGAACATCCCCAGATGGTTCAAGGTGGTCATGATTGTCTGATAGCTGCCCATGGACAGCCCCGCCATGGCCCGCTTTCCCGGCTCCACGGTATACTTCCCCTCGATATAGGGCATGCAGTCCTTCAGCAGCATGCTGTCGAAATCCCCTGCCAGGAATTCCTCCGGCTCCGGCCCCGGGCAGTACAGGCAGTTCAGGACAATGAGCAGCTTGGGGCACTCTCCCGCGGCAATCAGATTGTCCGCAATGAGATTGGCTTTCCCCTGCCAGAGCCATCCGCTCTCGCTCTCTCCGCCGCCGTGCTGGAGATAGAGCACCGGATATTTCCTGTCCCCCTCCTGCCCGTATCCCGGAGGCGTATAGACATAGCAGGCCCTGGTCCGCCCGGTGACGCTGCTGGGGAAGTATTCCAGGCGCACCTCCCCGTGGGGCACATCCTTCAGGAAATAGAAATCACCGTCCCCCTCTTTTTCAAAGAAATTCACCGCCTTGTGCGCCCCATAGCCCACAGGGGCCTGGGGGTTTATCACGTTCATCCCATCACAAAAATACTCATGATAGTGAAATCCGGGGGGAATCCCGGGCACAGTGGCCCTGAAATACCCATTTTCATCCTTTTTCATGGGATGGTGTTCATTGGTCATGGCGCTGTTCCCGAACCCTGCCACCTCCACAGACTTTGCCTCCGGGGCGTAGAAGCAGAAGGTCACGTCCCCGTTCTCCTCCACTCTCACCCCCGGTTCCTCCTCAAAATGCCTGGGGCCAATCCCTTCCGGCCCCTTGTGCAGCCGCATCTGCAGATACACCGGGTCAAAGAAGATTCCATGGCTCTCCAGCGCTTCGTTTCTATGGTTCTGCATGAATTCATGCACTCCTTTCCGTCAATGCCATATCCCGCATTCTCCCATCGCTTTCTCTGGCCTCAGCCCCTGCCGATCATGTCACCGATCTGTTCTATGATAAGCCTTGTGAAATCCGATTCCTGATTCGTCTGCGCCACAGGGCCCTCCCCGGTGAAGAGCATCCGGGTCCGATGTTCCGGGGTGTAGCAGTCCCAGTAGGGCATATCGCTGCCGTCCGCGTCTTTTCCGTTGGGATTCCCCGTGGCGATGAAGTTGGCCCAGTAATTGCACATCTGCCTGGCCAGATCGTAATGCCTGCCCACGAAAGGCCTCCAGCATTTGGCCAGGGTCTCAAAGAAGAACCACAGATCCACGGAGTGGAAGGTGCCGGGATCGTCCCAGCCCGGGATGTCCGCCTGGAAGCTGTAATAATAGTTCTTCCTGGGCTTTGCGCCACCGGCGTTGGCCAGGAACTCGCTCCTCACCGTACAACTGATCCCGCTCACCGGGGCATAGCCCCTCTCCGTCTTCACCCGGGACTCGGGGCAGGCCAGGAACCGCTCTGCCCGCTCTCCCAGAAGCTCTCGGGCCATGCGCTCCAACTGCGCCTCATCGGCGGCCGGGATTTCATTGTGGAACTCGTCCCCTGTGTTCCCTGCCATCACCGCCACGTCCACGCACTCTCCCTTTGCGTACAGCACCAGGGGATCCCCCACGCAGAAGCGGTTATCCAGCACCGTGAACATGGCCGGATGCTCTCTGGTGTACTCGTCGTAGCGGTCTCGGATGAATGCGGCGTCCAGCTTCCGGGCCTCCTCCAGGGTCTTCACCCCCAGGAAGTCGAAAAAGGCCGCCCCGTTACGCTCCGCGCTGTCCAGCTTCTCCGGATCTCCGATTCCCCCTTTCCTGTAGGGGCTGCGGATCATGGCGCTCATGATGATGGCTTTCTGGAACAGGCCCCCATTGTCCTTACAGGACATCTGACTCAGCACGCTGCCGCCGCCTGCGGACTGCCCCGCGATGGTGACATTGCCCGGATCGCCGCCAAAGGCCGCGATGTTGCGCGCCACCCATCTCAGCCCCGCCTGCTGGTCCAGGCTGCCGAAATTGGACGGCGCCTCCGGCTGCTGCGCGGTGAGGTCCGGATGGGCCAGATAGCCGAACACATTCACCCTGTAATTCACGGACACCACCACGATGCCCCTCCTGGCCAGGCGCTCCCCGTCGAACTCCATCTCCGCGGGATACCCGCACTGCAGCCCGCCTCCGAAGAACCACACCAGCACCGGGCGCTTCTCCTGCGCATCCTTCGCTCCGGTCCACACATTCAGGTACAGGCAGTCCTCGTCCATGTCGATCTGGGGATCCACATGCCATTCCCTGCAATAGATATCGGTTCCAAGGCCCGGAATGCTTTGCATGGAAATCGGCGCGAAACGATATGCCTCTCTGACGCCCTCCCAGTCCGCCGCGGGCTGCGGGGCGCGCCATCTGTTCTCCCCCACCGGAGGGGCCGCAAAGGGAATCCCCTTGAATGCCGTGATCCTGGGGTCCGCCGCCTCGATTCCGCGCACCATGCCGTTTTCTGTCTTTGCTGTTCTGATCATCTATGCCTCCTTGCTCCTGTTCTGCTGCCCCGGGGCACGCCGACTGCTAAGCTGCCGGGCCCTGGGCAGCCCATAGCTCTATTGTCTCTTCCTGGGGTCGATATGGCCTGATGCGGGACGCCTCCATGACATCCCGTCCGCCATAGAGCGGCGCCTTATTTACCCGCTTTCCTGAAAAGAATCACATTCCAGGACAGGGGCTTCACATGGGTCTTCAGCACGCCGTCCTCAAAGGTTCCGCCCGGATTCTCCACAGGCCGGATGGCGTCCGGTTCCTCGAATGTGTTCCTGGCGTCCAGGTCGGCGGTATGCATCTCCTGATGTCCCGCGAACACATAGTCCTCAAAGCCCTTTACATCCAGGGTCAGAGGATACTCTTCCTCCTCGCTGCGGTTGATGGCGAACACCGCCAGCTGCTCCCGCTCCTTATCCCAGGCGGAGGCGGCGTCGATGTAGTTCACGCCCTCCTTGCCCGTATACTGGGAGGTGTCGTCTATGGCATAGCCGGGCATGTCGAAGGTCTCGCTCTCCACCGCGGTCTCCATGGAGGTGCCCCTGGCGTATTCCATCATCTGGCAGAAGGCGTAATGGGAAGCCGACTTCCACACATGGTCGTGGTCGGAGGCACACAGCGCCCCCAGGCCTCCCGTCATGCAGCCGATCTTCACCCTGTCCGCATGGCGCAGGAACGCCAACTGGATGGAGAGCATGGACAGCATCTGCAGGAGATCCCCGCCGGGCCGGAAACGCTCTTCCATATTGTCGGGATCGTGGAGGATGTATTTCCTCTCCGGGTCGAATCTGTAGTGGGCCCGGATCATATTGTGGTAGCCGTAGCCCGGGTGCAGGGGCGTGTTGGGCCGGATCATGGCTCCGTACTCATCGAAGGAGAGCATGATCTTCTTCGGGGAGCGGCATTTCGCCCCGATCAGGTCGCAGAGCGCCACCTCCGTATTGATGAAGTCCTCGTAGTAGACGGAACCGCCCAGCAGCGCTTTCACGTCTCCAGGAGGCGCGCTGTGGTAATGGTGCATGGAGAGATAGTCCACGGAGTCATAGCATTCCTGGAGCACCGTCTCCTCCCACTGGGGATAATGGTCCATGAACAACGCCGAGGAGGCGCACACTGCCGTCTCGATGCGTCCGTCGATCCACTTGATGGCCTTGGACACTTCGTTGGCCCGGACGCCGTACCCTCTCGGATCCTTGTCCCAGGAGCCCAACTGCCAGGGGCCGTCCATCTCATTGCCCAAGTACCAGGTCTTCACATCGTAGGGCTTCTCATGGCCGTTCTTCCGGCGCAGGTCGGACCACCAGGTTCCGCCCTCATGGTTGGTGTACTCCACAATGTCCATGGCGTCCCGCATATCCCCGGTGCCCAGGTTGATGGTATAGAGGGGCTCCGCCCCCACCTTCTCCGTCCACTGCAGGTACTCGTCGTGGCCTACCTCATTTGTGATGTACTGGTGCCAGGCCGGGTCCAGCCTGACCTTCCGCTCTTCCTTAGGGCCGATGGAATCCTTCCAGCTCCAGGCAGACACGAAGTTCCCGCCGGGCAGGCGCACCGCCGGCATGTCCGTGGCCTTCAGGGCATCGATGAAGTCCCGCCGGAAGCCCTGTTCGTCAGCGGTGGGGTGTTTCGGGTTGAACATGGTGCCGTTCACCATGGTGCCGATGGGCTCCAGGAAGGTGCTGAACAATCTGGGAGAGATCTCCCCTGTCTCATAGCACGGATGGACCGTGATTCTTGCTTGTTTTGCCATATGTTTCCTTTCTGTCGTCTGTTCTGTTCTCTATAATCTGTTTTCCACGCTCTGTTTTTCACGCACTTTTAAATGGTTCTGCGGTTCTTTCAGGCGTCTGATATAACGCCGGATCCCTCCCGCCCCCCGCCGCTTCAGCGAAACAGCCTGGGCAGGAAATCCTTGGCGCAGTGCCGCCAGAAGGTCCAGTCGTGGTAGCCGTATCCCTCAAAGGTAACGATGGGCACTCCTGCCGCCAGGACGGCCTCCTCATTCTCCTTCGTGCTCTCATAGCTCCACTCCTGCGTCCCGCAGGCCACGAAGAGCATCGCGAACCGCCTGGAGAATTCCTCCGGATCCATGAGGATAGCGCTGTAGTCCGCCTCCTCGTCGCGGATGGTCAGGCCGCCGGAGAAGATGCCCGCCCACCGGAACAGCTCCGGATGGGCAAAGACGCATCTCTGGGTCTGCATGCCGCCCATGGAAAGCCCTGCCATGGCCCTGTGCTCCTTGTCGGGAATCGTCCTGTAAGTCCTGTCGATAAAGGGAATCCCGCTGCTCACCAATTCCTCCGTAAAGGCGCTCATGGCCGGATGATATGCCCCGCTGTCCGGGAACGCATATCCTGTGCCCATGACCACGATCATCTCTTCCATCTGCCCCGCGGCAATGAGATTGTCCGCCAGATTGGCCAGCTTCCCCTGCCAGATCCATCCCGCCTCGTTCTCTCCGCCGCCATGCTGGAGATAGAGCACCGGGTATCTGCGGTCAGGCTCCTTCTCGTAGGAGGCCGGGGTGTACACATAGCACAGCTTCGTGCGCCCGGTCTCCTCTGACCGGTAGTAGTTCAGGTGGACGGTTCCGTGAGGGTTCTGCCGGATTCTGTATTCCTCAAAATCCGCCTCCGGCATCTCCAGGTAGTTGACGGCCCGGAACCCGCCGTATCCCACAGGCGCGTTCCCGTCCAGGACGTCCACGCCGTTGACCTTGATGCCGTAGTAGTGGAATCCCTTCTCGATCCCCCTCACCTCGCAGGTCCACCAATCTTCTTCCGCAGGCTCCAGAGCAAAACATCCCATGCCCCAGATGTCCGCCTCCACGGTCTTGGCACCCTTTGCCCTGATCCAGAACCTGGCCTTTCCTTCCGCCGCGTCCACCACTTCCGCGCCGCAGTGCTCATCCTTGTATTTCCCGGCAGGCCTGCCGTTCTCGTCAAAGGCATGGATCAGTCCCTTATAAATGGGGTCGAACATCAATATATGCTCCGCGAAGGTCTGGCGGTCCATCTGTTCCGTGTCCAGAGGCGCCTCCTGATACGTGAAATCCGCCTCCCCTGTTCCGGAGCCTGTCTGAGCCTGCGCCCCGCCCCGGAAGATCAGCTCCGCGAAATCCCGCAGGCTGGCGCGCCACACATGCCACTCATGGTATCCGGGATAGCATCTCTGCCCTCCCGCCACGCCCAGGGCCCGGAAGCGGTCCGTGTAAGCCTTCTGGGCCTGGTCCAGCCCTTTCTCGCCTGCTCCTGCGGTCATCAGCACAGTCTCCATGGGGTATTCCTCATGCCTGCTCAAAATCTGCTGCGCCTCCTGGTCCCGCATGCCGGAGAAGACGCCCAGATGGGCGAACAGCTCCTGGAAGCGGGCAACGAACTGGGTGGCCTGGGCGGATCCCAGGGAAAGCCCGGCCATGGCCCTGTTGCTCCGCCCCTTTGCGGTGCGGTAATGGTTCTCGATAAAGGGAATGACATTCTCCGCGATCTCCCTGCCGAAATCCCCCGGGAAGAAGACGGGATCCTCGTCCTTCAGGAAAGCGTAGCCGCAGCACATGACCACGATCATCTCCCTGGCTTTTCCCTCCGCGATCAGATTGTCCAGGATGAAGTTCAGCTTGCCGTTCCAAATCCAGCCCGTCTCGTCCTCGCCCACGCCGTGCTGTACATAGAGCACCGGGTATTTCCGCCCGGGCTCCCTGTCGTAGGAGGGCGGCGTGTACACATAGCATTTCTTCACATGGCCGTTGACGCCGGAGACATAGGTGCGGATCTGGACATCCCCGTGGGGTACATCTTTCAGGAACCAGAAATCCTCCCCCTCTCCGGGCACTTCGAAAAAGTTGGTGGCCCCAAAGCACCCGTAAGCCACCGGCGCCACCGGGTTGGCGACCTGTACGCCGTCCACATACCAGAAATGATAGTGGAAGCCCGGCGCGATGCCGGACACGGTCTTCGAGAAGTTTCCCTCCCCGTCCCGCTCCAGGGCGATGCGCTCCCGCCCCATACTGCCGCCGACCCCGGCCACCTCCACTGTCTCCGCCGAGGGGGCGTGCATGGTGAAGGTCACGTCCCCATTGTCCTCCAGCCTTACCCCCCAGATGTCGTCCCGGTATTTCAGGGCAGCCTTGCCGTCCTTTTCCTCCCTGTAGGCCGTCCTGTAAATGGGGTCGAAAAACAGCGGGTGCATGGTCAGTGCCTGATTTCGTTTTGTATGCATATATAACCTCCTATTCCAGTTCCGCATGTCTCACAAACGATGCCAATCATTATCTCTCTCGATATACAAACTCGCTGAATGCCGCGCTTCCGCCGGCCTCTCTGGTGGAGTACACCGTCAGGCCGAAACGGCAGCCGCAGAAATGTTCCATGCTGAACCGAAGCTGATGCTCCGGCCCGATCTTCTGCCAGCGGCTCCAGAAGCTCCTGTCCTTATAATAGAAGGAACATACATCCTTTCCTTCCGAGAAGTCCGCTTCCAGCTTCAGGACATAGGGCTTCTCCTCCACGGGCACTGCAGCCCATTCCTCCTCCGGCCTGTTCTCCGGGGGAAATTTCCGGAATTCTCCCGGCTCCACGGTCCGCACCACCATCTGCAGCTCCCCGTTCCTGCGGGTCAGCCCCAGGAATCCGAAGCAGGACTGCAGGGCGCAAAGTCCGGCGAAGTCCCCCTCCCTCAGACCCCCGCCGTCCACGGTGACTTCCGCGGCGCAGCCAGGCATCAGCATCCGCTGGGTCAGGGTATTCCTGGCCTGCAGAAGGGAGGCGCACACCTTGTCGGTAGCGACCTGCCAGGTTCCGGCCTCTCTGTCATGGGCGATCAGGGACAAGTCAGGCTCATGGTTGAATTCCCAGTGCGTCTTCAGATCCCCCTTAAAGTCATCGCTGCCCACCAGAGGCGCATAGACATATCCCGGCCTTGTGCTCTCTACGGGGAAATCCTGGGGAATGGTCCCCCGGTCTCCGAAGACGGGATAGTCATCTTCCCATGTCACAGGCATGAGGAAGGGCACCCGCCCCACCGCCCCGCTGTCCTGGAACTGGATCGCGTACCATTTCCCCTCTGGCGTATCTACGATAGGGCCCTGGGCCACGCCTCTGTTCGGAAGCCCGCAATCGTCGTCCAGCACGTCTCCGCCCAGGAACTCCCCTTCCAGGGAATCCGCCACGAAACAGCTTTCCGTCCTTCTCCACATATCGGGCCTGGAATGGATCAGGAAGAGATAATATTTTCCGCGGATCTTATACAGGTGGCTGCCCTCATAGCCCAGGTGCGGATTGTCCTTATCGCTTACGATCAGGCGATGGAGCCCGCCCTCCAGAGGAGCGCTTAAGTCCTCTTTCAACTGTGTCAGCCAGATCTCCCGGTTCCCGTACACGATGTAGACCTTGCCGTCATCATCGAAGAGCAGGGAGCAGTCGTGGAAGAACCCTTCTATATAGCGCTTCTCCCAGGGGCCCTCCGGCCGGGAAGCCGTGTAGAGATAGGTCCTGTGGGTATCGTTCGCCACGAAGCACACATAGTAGGTGCCATCGTGATACCGCAGGGAAGCCGCCCACATGCCCTTGCCGTAGATGTTCTCCTCCCCCTCCAGGGTCTGCCCCGGCGTGCTGTCCAGCTTCTCATATACATAGGAAAGATGTTCCCAGTTCCGCAGATCGTAGGAGCGCAGGATCTCGCAGCCCGGCATGAAGTGCATGGTGGTGCTCACCATATAATAGGTATCCCCCACCCGGATGGCATCAGGATCCGGATAATCCAGCCTGGTGATGGGATTGATCGCCGGATATTGCGCGGCGCGCCCGTAGGAATATCCTCTGTCCGACACGACCTTCCCCGGTCTCCACTCAAAGTAGGCCACGCCGTTTTGCTCCACAGGGAAAGAGATCTCCAGCCTGCCGTTCTTCGGCTTCACCCGCCTGGTCTCCACGAAAGGACGGGCGGCGTCCCGCAGCAGCCTGCATTCCTCCGGGGACAGGTTCGCCGGTTCGCCCATGTCATGCCATATTTTCAGCGGATTGCAGCGGGCCTCGTCCACCGTTTTCGTCAGCAGGCATCCCTCCCGCTGCTCCTCCATCTCCAGGGTCAGCAGATACTTCTCTCCTGTCCGCCTGTCGGCCACATTCCATGCCACACCGCGGTAGCTGCCGTCGTCCATGCTCATCACTACGGCATTGTCGTTTTTCAGGATGCAGTGCCCCTTCCCTTCCTTCAGCTTCTTGAAGAAGGCAAAGCTCCAGAAGGTGGGCTTGGGGATACATCCGTTGGCCACCAGGCCGAAGCCTCCGTGGAAGGGCGTAAAGGGCACGCCCTGCTCCTCGAACACGTCCCCGAAGGTCCAGTAGGAATAGGATTCATTGTCATCCCCCAGCCTGGATAGCTGACGGGCTATGTAGGCCGCATTCTGGTTGGTGTCATGCAGCGGCGCATTGGGGATATAGGAGGTATTGAACTCCGTGATGTGGATTTCCCTTCCCCGGTATTCCGGGAAGCTGTCTATGATCTCCCTGGTGGTGTGCAGATTGGCGAAACCGTCCTCGGCCCGCATCAGCTCCGGGTAGCCGTAATGCCCCACCCGCTCCGGCACTTCGGTGGTATAATGGTGCCTGGTGACAAAGTCCGGCGCCAGCCCATTGTCCCGGCAATACTCCAGGAACGCCCTGATCCATACCTCATCGCTGCCTCCGCAGACTGCCGGTCCGCCTACCCGAAAGCCCTCATCCACTTCCTTCACTGCCGTAAAGGTCCGGTGGAACAGCCTGAAATATTCCTGCATGTCGGCGTGCTCCCAGAATCCCGGCAGGTTCGGCTCATTCCATACCTCGATGGGCCAGCCCACCACCTCCTCCCGTCCGTAGCGCCCGCACAGATGTACCAGCAGCGCCTTCACCATCTCCGTCCACTTTTCGTAGGAAGCGGGGGGCGTGGTATTTCCCTTCCAGTAAAAAATCGTCTGTCTCCCGCTGGCCATTTTCTCCGGCATGAAGCCCAGTTCCAGGAACGGCCTGATCCCCAGCTCCAGATAGCTGTCCATGACCCTGTCCAGATAGGTGAAATTATATTCCGGGACGCCGTCTTCCGTCTCCTGGTAGATCGCCATGTCATCGCAGAACAGCCCGTGCCCCCTGATATACCGGAAGCCGATCTCCTCCTGCACCAGCTTCAGCTGCTCCAGATACTCCCGGTGGAGGGCCAGGCCCATCCGGCCGGTCCCCACGCAGAAATCCACCTGATTGCGGAATTCCGCTCTCCCTTCCGGCGCCAGTACAATCCTTTTTTCTTCCATATTTATGTCCTCCGCATGCTATTACGTTTTAGCACGATTTATAAAAACAGCGGTTCCAGAACAGGTTTCCAGGAGCCGCTATTCCTTTTCAATTTACCGCTTCCCCTCTCCGTCCTGAGGCAGTCCCCCGCTGCTCTCCCTGATGCAGTAGAGCGGCAGATGCTCCCGCCGGATGGGGATGTCGATTTGGCTGTTGCAGGCCAGCAGCATGATGTCCAGCGCCGTCTCCGCCATCTCCATGGAAGGAACGTCCACGGAGGAGAGCGGAGGCCTATTGTATTTCAGAATCCCCGATTCCTCAAAGAATATGATCCTTACGTCCTCCGGAACCCGGATGCCATTGTCCTGGCAGTAGTCCATGATGCCGCCGGCCAGCCTGGAATCCGCCACCAGCCAGGCCGAGGGCAGTTCGATTTTGGAGAGCACTTCCCTGGCCGCCCCATAGCCGTTCTCATAACTGCTGCACCCCAGGTACACGTTCCAGTCTTCCTTCACCCGGATGTTGCGGCTCCTGCATCCCACCATGAAGCCTGCCTCCATCTTCCTCTCGGCACGGCTGTTGTTGTCAAAGCCGATGAACGCCGCCGTCTTGATCCCCGGAGCGGCCATATAGGCAATGCACTGCTCCCCCGACCGGTAGCTGTCCATCATGACGCAGTGGAATTTCGTGCTCTCCCTGCCGATTAATATGATGGGGATGGTATAGTCTCCTGCCTCCAGCGCTTCCTGGTCTTCCGAAGACAGGCCGCTGATGACGGCCCCGCTGATCCGGTTGCCGGACAGCATCTCCCCATGGCGCATCAGCTCCCCCGGCCTGTAGGGCTGTATCATCACTTCCACCCTGCATTCCCGCTTCTCCGAGGCCTCGTAGACCCCCCGGATGAACCTTCCCACGCGGGAATTCAGATTGTCGGTCCTCCAGAATATGGCCAGCACATAGGGGACTTCCTCCTCCGCCTGGCGCAGCCGCCTGGCGTAGATGTTGGGCCGGTAATTCAGCTCCCTGGCCGCATCCCACACCTTTTTCTGGGTCTCCTTTGAGATGCGGATTCTGTCTCCCCTTCCGCCCAGCACCACCGAGACCGTGCTCTGGGATACCCCCACCTTCTCGGCTATCTCTTTGATCTGCGCTCCTGCCGTCTTTTTCGTCTCCATATCACGATCCCCTTATCCAATCCAGCTTTGATGAATAGTATCAGTTTATCCTCTCCCCTGCATTCTGTCAATGGTTTAATACAGCTATCTCTCCCGGCTTTCGTGAATGGAGCTTATTTGACATCGGGGACCGACATCGCAAGCTCTATGACGGTCCCCCATGCATTACACCCTTAATTCCCTTTTCTTACATCAATCACTTTCTGGTACTTCTGGCAGTCGAACTCATACAGCTCTTCGAATCCCAGACCGTTCATCTTGTCCTTCATTTCGGTCCACATCTGGTCAAATTCCGCTTTGTCCTTGGCCATGATCATCCTCCAGGAAGCATCCTTCAGCTCCTGTCCGCACTGGCTCCTGACCAGGGCTATGTCCGTGGTATCGCTCTCCAGCACCACATTCACATTGGCCACTACCTTCATCAGGCCATTGTCCTGATAGTACTGCGTCTGATTGTCCGTGCCGTATTTCTCGGCCCATTCCACCCATCTCTGCTCCTTGGGCTTCTCCTGCTGGGAGGACCAGTAGCCGAAGCTGTAAGGCTCGTTGGTCCTGGGATTGATGGCCATGGAGCCCACGATATACTGGTTCAGCTTCTGGGTTCCATCATTGAAACTTCCGCCGCCCCACTCTGCGGGCAGTTCCTTTTCACCGTTCATATACGCGGTCGCGTCCTCCGGCTGTACGAAGCGGCCGTCTTCCATCACGTAGTTGATTCCCTCGATGCCGTACCACATGGTGGCCACGCCCTCAGCGCTGGCCATCCAGTCCAGCATGTCCATAATCCTCTTTTCCTTCTCTCCCTCCACCTGGGAGCCTACGCCCCATACGCGGCCGGAACCATAGTAGGAATCCGCCACCTGGTAGATATTCATATCGCTGATAGGCACGTTCACGAAGCCCTTGCCGGCAGCTCTGTCCTCATCGGTGAGGTTGATGCTGGCCAGGCTCATCTCCCAGTTGTACCACAGCAGGAATTTCCTGTAGTTGCGGAGCTTCTGATTGTCCGTGGTGGCCCAGTCCTGGGTGCTGGAATCCGGATCGATCAGCCCTCTCTGGTTGGCCTCGAAAAAGAAGTTCAGCAGCTTGTAATAAGCGCCGTTCTCGTCGATGATGGACATCATGGTGTTGTCATTGCCCAGCAGCACGGAGTCTCTGCCTTCCTGTCCGTACCATTTACAGGTCTGCAGGATGTTCTCCATCCCGAAGCCGTCCCAGTCCTTCCAGAGGGAGATGGCGTAGGCGGAATCTCCGTCCTTGTTGGTAGGATGGTTCTGCTGCATCTGCTCCAGCACATCCAGCAGCTCGTCCAGGTTCTTGATCTCCGGGGAGCCCAGCTCCTTATAGTAGTCCCAGGGCAGGCACACGGAGGAGAAAGGAATGCTCTCGGAATAGGTGTCCGCGGAAGTGTTGGTCATCTCGCTGGGGATGCCGTACACCTTGGAGCCGTCCCCCACCTGGCCGTTCCAGGCATCGATCTGGTCCTTGAACACAGCCAGATTCTCGTAATTGTAAATGGAACCTGTGATATCCTTCACCAGCCCGGCTTCCACGCACTCGATGAAGTCGGCATTGTCCAGCAGTATCACATCTCCCAGATTGCCGTTGCTGACCCTTGTCTGGTACAGGCCGGCCCCGTCGCCGGATACCTGCGGCGCCAGTATGCTCAGCTCCAGGCCGAACTTCTCCGCCATCATCTTGGCGTACCATCCGCTCTGAATGCCGTGATAGTTTGCCGCCACATCGTACACTTCAATCTGAATCAGGTCGTCGGCCGCATATCCTCCTTCCGGAGCGCCTCCCTCCGGGGCGCCCGCCTCCGAATCCCCGGGGTCTGCGTCCTCCGAACCGGAAGCCTCCCCGCCTGCGGGCTCCTGCTCTTCACTGCCGGATTCTCCGGGCGTCTCCTGGGAGCTTTGTGCCCCCCCAGCCTCTTTGTCCCCGCATCCCGCTGCTCCCAGGGCCATCATGGCCGCGAGGCTTAATGCAACTGCTTTTTTCCACTTCATAATAAATCCTCCTTATATTGTTTTCGTGGCTTATATCTGTTGATCCATGGTTACCCTTTTACCGCACCGATCATGATTCCCTTGACGAAGAACCGCTGGAAGAAAGGATACACCAGCAGAATCGGCGTCACTACGATGATCGTCACCGTCATCCGGACGGAGGTGGCCGTCTGGGCGGTGGACAGGGCCTGCTGTATGGCGTCGCTGCCCGCATTGGAGGTCAGCAGCGAAGCCAGCGAGTTGGCTTGGTTGATATACTGGTACAGAACGAACTGCAATGTGTGGAGCTTCGTATCCGTCATCAGGAGCAGCGTATCCTGGAAGGAGTTCCACTGTCCCACGGCGGTGAAGATCGCCACCGTGGCCAGAATGGGCTTGATGATGGGGAGCACCACGGAGGCAAAGACCCGCAGGGTCCCCGCGCCGTCAATCTCCGCCGCGTCCTGCAGTTCCCTGGGCGTGGATTCCACATAGGTTTTCACCAGTATCACGTTGAAGGGCGACACCAGCGCCGGCAGCACGTAGGCCAGGAAATTGTTGGTCAGGTGCAGGTTCCTCATAGTGATATACCAGGGGATGATGCCCGCGTTGAAATACATGGTCAATATGATGAAACGATACCACAGCTTCCTCTTCCACATGGTCTCCCTGGTGAACATATACCCCAGGAAGGCTGCCATCAGCACCGTGAGGGCAGTTCCGATGAACGTCCTGGCCACCGAAATCTTGGCCGCCTGCAGCAGCCCCGGAATCTGGATGGCATTGACGTAATTGGTGAAATGGACGCCCTGGGGCCAGAAAAGAATCTTCCCCTTGTCGCTCAGGTCATTGGCGCTGATGGTGTTTACAAATATGTAATAAAACGGATAGGCGCAGACCAAAGCGAACAATGCGTACACGATGTAGGTAATGACGCTGATGGCGTAATCTCCCACGCTGCGCTTCATCTTGACTTTCCTGCTCTTCTCTTTCATCCCGATCTCCTCCTACATAAAGCTTTCGCCGCGGACCAGTTTCGCCAGTTTGTTTGCCACACACAGCAGCACGATGCTGACAACGCTCTTCAACATACTCAGCGCCGTGGAGACGGAATAGCTGCCGCTTCCCATGGCCAGATTGTACACATACAAGTCGAGCACCTGTATCGCTTCCTTATTAAAAGAGTTCTGGAATACAAAATACTGCTCCATGCCGTTGGAGAGGAAATTGGAGATGCTCAGCATCAGCAGTACCGTGTATGTAGGCAGGATGCTGGGGATGGTAATATGCCAGATAAGCTGCATCCTGGTAGCCCCGTCCACCCTGGCCGCCTCGTAAAGCTCCTCGTCGATGCCCGATATGGCCGCTATGTACATGATCGCCGACCACCCCAGGCTCTTCCAGGTGCCCCACAGCCACATGGTGCTCCACACATGCTTCGAGGACTGCAGGAACAGAATCGGCTGATCAATGATCCCCACCTTCATCAGCATGCTGTTGGCCATGCCGTTGCTGGAAAGCAGATTGTAGGCTATGGAGAACACCAGCACCCAGCTGACGAAGTTGGGGAGCGTGGTGATCGTCTGCACGGCCTTCCGGAAAGGCATGCACTTGATCTCATTCAAAAAGATAGCGAAGATCATAGGCAGCCAGGAGGTGAGGATCGACAGGCCGCTCATGGCGAAGGTATTGCGCATGACCAGCAGCGTCTGCTCCAGCCGGATCGGATTGTCCACCAGGTACTTGAACCACTTCAGCCCCTGGAAATCATCGAAGGAAAAGGGCCTGGGCGGACGGTAATCGAAAAAAGCATAAATCCATCCGTAAAGCGGATAATAGGAAAACACTGCCACCAGAATCAGGAAGGGCAGTATATAGAGGAACTCTCTGTAGGACCTCAGTTTCTTCTTGTTGTTCATCATACCTTTCTTCCTCCTAAAGCCGGACATGCCTTTGTCTGCTTTCGATAAGTTCTATATTGCTATCATACTGCTATTCCGTTGTAGCTGTCAATAGCAAATTAAATTATTTTTATTTTTTAGTTATTTTCCACAAATCCCAGACTGCCGTCAGGATTGCGCCGAAATTGCTTCACATACTCCCATCCCAGCGCCGGGTCCATCTGGGCTATGTCATGCCCTTTTTCATGCATGATCACATAATTGTACAGATTCAGCCGCCTCTCGTCCGCCGTGTAGAACCGCTGCACGTCATAGCAATGCCCCGGATGCCTCTCCGAAGGGCGGATTCTCTCCTGCACCTGGCCCGGCACGCCGCAGCCGCAGACATCCGGCTCCTCCGCGGGCGGCGTCTCCTCCACCGCGATGTGGTTGTAGGCCTTCCAGAAGTCATACTGGTACTGCTGGGTGGACTTGGCGCAGACCGGATAGGAGGGCTCCCTGGTCCCGTAGGTATACCACACCGGCATGAGATAGTCGTACTCCTTTTTCTTCTCCATGGCCAGGCGGAAAGGGACTATATCCTGATAGTCCACCTCGCTGGGGCCCACGCGCTTCCCGGGCCAGTTGGAGTCGATATGGCAGATGGCGGCAATCCTGTCCGGGTGCAGCAGCGCCACCACCTGGGCATGGGCGGCCCCATTGCTGAAGCCCGAGAGATAGACCCTCCGGGGATCCACCGGATAGCGGGCGATCATATAGTCGATGAGAGCCATGGCGAAGCCCACATCGTCCGCGGCCTCCGGATCCTCCAGGGAGCTGTTCCACTGGGTCCGGTTGGTCCCCCAGGGGTAGACCGTGATGAAGCCCTCCCGCTCCCCCAGCTCATGGAACTTGCTCATCTCCGCAGCCTCCGCCGGATTGTCGGAGGCCCCGTGGAAGAACATCAGCAACGGCACCTTCCGCTCCGGATGCTCCTTCACCTGCCGGGGCACGCTGGTGAACCAGGTGTGGGGCGTCCTCACAGGTTCCTCCAGCCTGGTGTCCTCCAGGAAGATTTCGAAGCCTGCCCCCTGAAAGTCCATCCGGGGCTCCATATCCCCGTATGCATCCGTGTCCGGGCGGCGCACCCTGGAGAAAAGGAGCTTCCAGGCATCCGCAATAAGCTCCCCTGTCCCTCTCCCGCCCTTCTCCTGCAGGATCCGTCTGGCGGGATTCCTCTTATCGCAGTAGACCGCCGCCTCCCCCTCTTCTCCGGCAGGGGACGCTTCGTTCACGATCCGGAAATAGTTCAGGGCCTCCCGGCTGCAGTCCACCAGATAGGCCGCCATGGGCGCCCACAGGGCCTTCCTCCTGGCCGCCTCGCACAGATGGCCGCCCACGGACAGGATGCCGGCGATGTTCCTGGCCGTACAGGCCGCCAGGGTGCAGACCATGGAAGCGCCGCTCCCCAGCCCGATCAGGTATCTGGTATCGTTCATGGGATGCCAGACGCTCATCATGGCCTCATGGGTGGGGATTCCGCCGGGATGGCACTTCAGGGGCTCCTCCGTCTCCCGGCTGCAGGCGTCCTGGAAGCGCCGGAATGCCGTCAGGTCGTCCTCCCCCTCTTCCAGCCCGTAATTCCAGCCGCCCCTTACAGGATTGGGAAAGGCCAGGATCGCCTCCTTCTCTTCCGCCAGCTCCCGCATGCCCTGCTCCTCCAGAAGCTCCCGCACCGAGGCCTCGTCCTCCCCGTCCCGGAGCACGGTGATCAGGCTGCGCTTAAAAGCGGTACGCCTCTCCTGGTCCGGAAAATACAGATACATGCTCCTGCCGATGTCCTTCAGTTCCTTGTACACAAGTCCCATTCCTGCACCTCCATGCTGCGCCCTCTTCGGGAGACCTTTCCCGCCCCCTTGGGCAGTTTGCTAAATCGTTATTGCAACTTAAGCGTAATCTAATCTACATGCTTTGTCAATGTGCATTGTGCAAAAAGGAAAGCTCAAAATTTTAGCACATTTTTTCTTTCTCATTCTGACTATGTCCTTATTTATCATGGCATTTTTGCTTGCTAATTCGTTATAGTTTTCTGTTGACAGAAAATCCTCCCCATGTTATACTGCATAACGCTGAATCCTGCCTAATGTAATCATGCGATTGAATCAGCCAGCGTTATGCAGTCTGGTTTCACGGCAAGTGAAATCGTTAAGCAGTATAATATGCAGAGCAACAGGAAAGGAATTTGCATATGGACAGGACAGACAGAGAGAAACCGTTAAAAAGGACCCTGCTGGAGCAGCTGGAGCCGGGCACCGATGAGGACCTGAAGGTACAGAAGATCTCCCCCGGCCTTCCCGAGGGCGTATCCTCCCGGGATGTCTACAGGGACATCCTGCGGATTGCGCTGCCCGCCAGCGTGGAGCTGATGCTCTCCTCTCTGGTGTCCATGGTGGACCTGATGATGGTGGGAGGACTGGGTACCTGGGCCATCACTTCCGTGGGCCTTACCACCCAGCCTAAGTTCCTGCTGATGACCATGGTCATGTCCATGAACGTAGGCGCCACGGCCCTGGTGGCCCAGTCGAAGGGCGCGGGCAATCAGGCGGCGGCCCGAAAATATGCCCGCCAGGCCGTGACAGTCAATCTCCTCATGGGCGCGGCCCTCTCCCTTCTGGGGCTGCTCACCGCGGGTCCCCTGGTCCGTTTCATGGGAGCGAAGACGCCCCGAATCCTGGACGCGGGTACGGCCTATCTCCAGATCCAGATGGCCAGCTTCCTCTTTTTTTCCCTGACCTCCACCCTCACTGCCGTGCTCCGGGGCATCGGCGATTCCCGGACGGCCATGTACTATAACTCTGCGGCCAATCTGTCCAATATCGTCCTGAACTATCTTCTGATCCACGGGCATTACGGCTTTCCCAGAATGGAAGTGGCAGGCGCGTCCCTGGCCACGGCCATCAGCCAGGTGCTGGCCTGCGGCCTGGCCATAGGGGCGGTGTCCAGGCAGAAATGCTATCTGCACATGAGCCTCAGGGACGATTTCAGGCCCTGCCGCCGGGAGATCGGGGAGATTGCCCGCATCGGGCTCCCCGCCGCCCTGGAGCAGTTCATGATGCGCATCGGCTCCCTGATTTTCTCCAAGACCGTGGCCTCTTTGGGCACCGTGGAGTTCGCGGCCCATCAGGTCTGCATGAACATCCAGTCCCTGACCATGATGAACGGGCAGGTATTCTCCATCTCCGCCACATCCCTCATGGGCCAGAGCCTGGGCAGGCGCAGGCCCGACATGGCCCAGTCCTACACCACCCGGTGCCGCCGCTGCGGCATGTCGGTGGCCGTCCTCATGGGCCTGGCATTCGTCCTCTTCGGGAGGCCCCTCTCCGGGCTCTATACCGAGGACGCCGCCTGCATCCTGATCTGCGTGGAGATCCTGTGGATCGTGGCCTTCATCCAGCCCTTCCAGTCTTCCCAGTTCATCGTAGCCGGGGCCCTCAGAGGGGCCGGGGACACGAAGTTCGTGGCAAAGCTCACCTTCTACACCGTGCTCCTGCTGCGCCCGGGCCTGGCCATCCTGGCTGTCCGCGGATTCCACATGGGGCTGCCCGGCGCCTGGCTGGCCATCACCACGGACCAGATCCTGCGCTCCGCCCTCATCGCCCTGCGCTACCGCTCCGGCCAGTGGAAGCAGCTCCCCCTGCTGCGCGCCGGGAAGACAAAGGCATCTTAGGACAGCGCGGCCTCGCACATGTGGCAGACATGAAAAAAGAACTAAGAATCAAATACATAAAATGCAAATCAGATTCCCGGCCGGCATCTGCCCAGGCAGGCGCACCGGGAACCGGGACAGGAGGTAAAAAACATGGCAACAGCAAAAGACATCGACAGGCTTCTGGAAAGCTTTGTGGAGAGGGGACTGCCCGGCTGCTCCCTGAAGGTCATGCAGCGGGGCGAGACCCTCTACGAGGGGTACTTCGGGGTGGCGGACAGGGACACCGGGGCCCCTGTGACCAAAACTTCCCTCTTCCGCCAGGCATCCATGTCCAAAATCCCGCTCTACACCGCCATGATGATGCTCTATGAGCGGGGAAAGTTCCTGCTCTCCGACCCCGTGGGGGATTATCTCCCCCAGTGGAAGGCCAGCCGGAAATATGTGCGCCAGCCCAACGGGTACGTGAAGGTAGTGCCCACGGAGCGGCCCATCACCATCCGGGACACCCTTTCCATGAAATGCGGCCTGCCCTACTGCAATTCCGCCGCCCCCACGGAGGACATCACCCTGCGGGGCATGCAGGAATGCATGAAGCCCCTGTGGGAAAAGGGCCATTACACCTTACAGGAACAGCTCTCCGCAATGTCGGAGGCTCCCCTGGCCTGTGAGCCGGGCACACACTGGATGTACGGCTTCTCCAGCGAGCTGGCCGCGGGAATCCTGGAGAAGGTCTGCGACAAACCTGCCAACGAAGCCCTGAAAGAACTCCTGTTCGACCCTCTGGGCATGGAGAACACCGCCGCCCTGTTCTTCGGGGACGCCGAACAGCGCATGGTGTCCCTCTATGCCCTGGACGAGAAGGGGGAATATGCCCCCGGCCCCGGATTTTTCGACAAAAAGCACCGCCCCGGGGAGGAGAACGAGGCCGGGTGGGCCAGGCTTTTCTCCAATGTGGAGGACTACTCCCGCCTGATGCAGATGCTGGCCTGCGGCGGCGCGTATGGGGGCCTGCGCCTCATGAGCCCCGGGACCATAGACCTGATGCGGGCCAACGGGCTGGACGCGGCCCAGCAGCGGGACTTCCCCGAAGAGGGCTACGGCTATGGATACGGCGTCCGCACATTGACGGACAATGCCGCCGGGAACCTCAACGGCTCCCCGGGAGCCTTCGGCTGGACAGGCGGCTTCGGCACCTGGTGCGAGGCGGATCCAAAGGAGGGCCTCTCCATCGTCTATATGCACAACCTGATTCCAAACGATGAAGGGTATTACCACCCCAGAGTCCGCACAATCTCCTACGGGCTGCTGTGAGAGAATCCTATACAGGCTACAGGCTGCCGCTTCCCGGGACTGCCCGCGCCCCGGGAGGCAGGCTGCGGAAAGGAATGGATAGAAAATGGCTGATTTCAGAGATTTAGACAGACTGCTTCAAAAATATGTGGACGACGGGCTGCCCAACGCAAGCTGCGTCATCGCCAGAAAAGGGGAGATTCTCTACGAGAATTATTTCGGATGGGCCGATAAGGAAAACGGCATCAGGCTGGAGGCCAAACATGTGTTCCGCCAGGCCTCCCTGACCAAGATCGCCATGTACGCCACGGCCATGATGCTCTATGAACAGGGGAAGTTTTTGATGACGGATCCCCTCTACGAATATTTCCCGGAATACCGCAATTCCACCAAGCTGGTCACCATGCCAAACGGCTCCCTGGAGGTGGTCCCCACGGAGGGGCCCATCCTGGTGAAGCATATCTTCAACATGACCTGCGGGCTGCCCTATGAGATGATTGTAGGCGGCGTCCCCGTCCAGCATCATCCCACGGCCCTGGCCATGGCCAGGGAGATGAAGGAACTCCGGGAGAAGGGATACTTCACCCTCCGTGACCAGATTCGGGCCGCTTCCAGGGTCCCTCTGGCCTTTGAGCCCGGAACCCGCTTCCTCTACGGCTTCGCCAGCGAGCTGACGGCAGGGCTTCTGGAGGCCCTCTGCGGGAAGCCTGCGGAGCTGGTCATCAGGGAAATGCTCTTCGAGCCCCTGGGCATGGACAGCTCGGCCAACTTCCTCTTCGGAGACCTGGAGAGCCGCCTGGTGAAGGACTATTATCTGAAACGGGGGAAGAAGCTGGGGGACGAGGATCCATTCTTCCTGCCGGAGCCGGAGCGGGAGGCGAAATTCGTGGGGCCCCTGGGAACCGTTCCGGGCTTCTCCCGGGTCATCACCAACTGCCGCGATTACACCAGGCTGATGCAGATGCTGGCAAACGGCGGCTCCTATAACGGCGTGAAGCTCCTGGGACGGAAGACCATCGACCTCCTTCGGACCAACACCCTGTCCCCCCAGGTGCTTTCGGAGGACTTCTCCAATACTTACCTGGCGGGATACGGATACGGCTACGGGATGCGGATGCTCCTGGACCGGTATGCCGGGCAGCACAATGGCTTCCCGGGGCAGTTCGGCTGGACCGGCGGCTCCGGTACCTGGGCGGAATCCTCCCCGGAGGAGGGCATCTCCATCGTCTATATGCACAATCTACAGCCCAATCTGGAGGAGTACCACCATCTCCGGATGCGGGCCGTGGCCTACGGATGCCTGTGAGTTTTCCCGTTCCGTGGGAAGACCGGCAATTGCCGAGGGGCTGTCCCCAGGAAGGATTCTTCCCGGGGGCAGCCCCCTTTCAGTTCAGGTTTCGGTTCCAGTTTTGGTTCCAGTCTCAGTTCCGGTTCCAGTTCCGGTTTCAGTTTTGGTTCCAGTCTCAGTTCCAGTTTCGGTTTGGTTCCGGTTCCAGTCTCATTTCTGGTTCCACTTTCCGCCCTCACAGGCACATGCATCACCCTGCGGAAACGCTAGTTCCGGACCACCGTAAATGTAATGCATTCCTTCCCTGTCAGCTCCCTGGTGCGCTCGTCCGGCTGTCCCAGTCCTACGCTGACCCGGAATTTCCCGCCGTCCACGATTCTGTCCCCCTCCTGGTTGACTACGGTGAAGGCGTCCTTCCCAATCGCCAGTTCCACCTCCGCGCTTTCCCCGCCGTTCAAAAATACACGGGTAAACGCACACAGCTTTCCGTTGGGCGTGGCGTGATCCGACTCCAGCGCCTCCACATAGGCCTGCACCACTTCTCCCGTGGCCGCCTGGCCTTCATTCCGCAGCCTGACTTTGACGGTCATGTCCCGGGCCACGTCCCATTCCACGGTGTCCGCCTTGCCCGCGGCCAGCTCCCGGCCGCCGCACGCCGCCGACTCCGCCTTCACGTCCCCGTAGGTGAGGCCGTAGCCGAAGGGATACAGGGGCCTGCCCTGGAAATACCGATAGGTCCGGCCCTTCATGGAGTAGTCCTCGAAGGCCGGCAGCTCCTCCGCGCTGTTGTAGAAGGTCACGGGCAGCTTTCCGGAGGGCGATACCTCCCCGAACAGGGCCTTCGCCACAGCCACACCGCCCCTGGCCCCGGGATACCACACCTGCAGCACCGCGTCGGCATGCTCCTGGGCATACCGCAGATCCATGGCGCTGCCCGTCATGTTCAGCACCACCACAGGCTTACCCACCTTCACTACCGCTTCCATCAGCTCCCTCTGGGACTGGGGCAGCAGCAGATCCGCCTTGTCGCCGGAGGCGTAGCTGTTGCCCGTATCTCCTTCCTCCCCCTCCAGGGTCTCGTCCAGCCCCACGCACAGGAACACCACATCGCTGTTCTTCGCCACGCTCACCGCCTCGGAGATGCGGTCCTGCCGCAGGCCCAGCCCTTCCACCTTGTCCTGGAAGAGATGGCAGCCCTCGGAATAGTACACCCGCACGTCCGGCAGGGCATCCTGGATTCCCTCCAGGACAGTGATGTACCGGGAAGCGGTTCCGTGGTAATTGCCCATCAGCGCCCTGCGGCTGTCCGCGTTGGGCCCGATGACGCCCACGGCCTTCAGGCCCTCTTTCTTCAGGGGCAGGATGCCATTGTTCTTCAACAGCACCATGCCCTCCGCCGCTGCCCGCTCCGCCAGCTCCAGATGCTCCCTGCACTCAATCCGGTCATAGGCGGTGTCGTCATAGGGCGTCTCGTCAAATAATCCCAGCAGGAAACGGGTGGTGTAGAGCCGCTCCGCCGCCTGGGTGATCTCCTCCTCGGTCACCAGCCCGTCCTGACAGGCTTTCAAAAGATGCAGATAGGTGACGCCGCAGTTCACGTCGCAGCCCGCCTTCATGGCCATGGCCGCGGATTCCTCGGGCGTGTCCGTGACCCTGTGGAAATCATGGAAGTCCTTTATGGCCCAGCAGTCGGACACGTAATGCCCCTGGAATCCCCATTTCTCCCGCAGGATGTCCCGCATCAGGGTCTTGCTGCCGCAGCAGGGCTCCCCGTTGGTCCTGTTGTAGGCACCCATCACGGCCTCCACCTCAGCCTCCTTCACCAGCTTCTCAAAGGCGGGGAGGTAAGTCTCCCACAGATCCTTTTGGGAGACCCTGGCGTCAAAGCGATGGCGATCCGCCTCAGGGCCGGAGTGCACGGCGAAATGCTTGGCGCAGGCCGCGGCATGGAGGTATTCCCCGTCCCCCTGGATGCCCTCCACAAAGGCCTTGCCCAGCTCCCCGGTAAGGTAAGGATCCTCCCCGTAGGTCTCGTGCCCCCGCCCCCACCTGGGATCTCGGAAGATGTTCACATTGGGCGACCAGAAGGTCAGGCCCTTGTAGATGTCCCTGTCACCCTCTGCACTGTAGGCATTGTACTTGGCACGGCCCTCATCCGCGATGGCCTCCCCCACCTCTTCCATCAGGGGCGCGTCAAAGGCCGCCGCCATGCCGATGGCCTGGGGGAAGACCGTAGCCACCCCCGCCCTGGCCACACCGTGGAGCGCCTCGTTCCACCAGTTGTAGGCGGGTATGCCCAGCCTGGGGATTGCCGGGGAGTCGTACCTCAGCTGGGAGGCCTTCTCCTCCAGGGTCATCCTGCCCACCAGCTCCTGGGCGCGTTTTCTTGCTTTCTCTCTGTCTCTCATGTCTGTTCCTCCTCTAAAAATATCACTGGGCATACAGAAAATGGATACCTGCCCGAATCCCTCTGGCCCGTCTGTCCGTGACGCCTAATACTCCGGCAATGGCCGCCGCTGTACATGCCTTATCCCCGCGGATTCAGCTTATGATTAGACGCTCCTGATTCGACAACGTGGAGTGGCCAGACTGCCTGTCCTATGCGTCCATTCATGGTAGATTTCAGGCAAGCCGCCCGGACTTCCGCGCCCCCACGGGGACAGACTCTAGAATTTTGAAGTGTTTTTATCATAACACAGGGACCGGGAGATTGCAATCATATGGGCCAAAAAATCCGGGGGCTTTGCAGGGAATCGGGAAAAGTCCCACAGGCCGGTGAATTGTCCCCCTTGTCAAGGACTTTTATACTACATAACGCCAGAATTTACCGTACTGCATTGGTTAAACGTACATGACTGGCGTTATGTAGTCGGGTTACTCGGAATTTTTAACTGTTAAGCAGTATAAAAAAACAAGGGGCCGACAATACACCCATCCTCAGTACCCATACCTCCCCCTGTACCGGAAGAACATAAAGGCCGACAAGGCAAGCGCCATCAATTCCGCCACAGGCGTTGCCAGCCAGATTCCGTTCACGCCGAACAGGAGCGGCAGCACGATCATCGTGATCAGCATAAATACAAAGGACCTGGAAAATGCCAGGACGGCGGAAACCACTCCGTTCGATAAAGCGGTAAACATCCCGCTGGCAAAAATATTGAATCCGATAAAGAAAAGAGCCACTGTGCATATCCTGTTCCCTGTCACCGCCAGCTCATACACCGGATTCTCCGGGCGGGCAAAAACCGAAACCAATGGCTCCGTCAGCAGGAAAGAAGCCGCTGCCGTCACAAGGGAAATCCCCGCGATCACTTTTAAGCTCACCGCTACGAGCTTTTTCAGTTTTCCGCCGCTCTGCTCCCCGTAATAGTAGCTGAGCATGGGCGCTACGCCATAAGAATATCCTGTATACAGGGAACTGGCGAACATCAGCACATACATGATGATCGTGACGGCCGCCACCCCATCCTCGCCCACATAGCGCAGCATCGTCCAGTTGAACATCAGCGTGACGATTCCGGTGACAAGCGCAGTCGCCATCTCCGAACATCCGTTCGTCGCGGCGGACCCGAGAACCCTGAACCGCAGCCTGGGTTTCCTGAAATGCAGGAGATTCCCTTTCCGGCTGAAGACAAACAGCCCCACCACGGCCGTCACAGAATAGCCCAGCCCCGTCGCGACGGCCGCCCCGCCGATTCCCATGTCCAGCACGGCTATGAATACATAGTCAAGCGCCATGTTCAGGACGCCGCCCGTCACCGAGCAGGCCAGAGAAAGGGTCGCCTTTTCGCTGGCAATCATGTAGAGCGTGAAATTGTTCATCAAAAGAATCGGCACGGTAAACACCAGATAACGGCTTAAATATCCCACGCAGTATGCCTCCACCTCAGCCGAAAGCTTCATGCCGGAGAAGATGGAATCCATGGTCCTGTATCCCACCGCGCACATGACGATGCCCACTATGACATTCACCAAGATCAGGAACGTGAAATCCTCCTTTGCCTCCTCCGCTTTCTGCTCCCCCATCTTTTTCATGATGACCGCGCTTCCCCCTGTGGCGAGCATGGTGGAGATTGCCGTGACAAGCTGGATGACCGGCGCCGTCAGGTTGACAGCGGAAAGCGCGTCCGTGCCGATCAGGTTCGATACGAACAGGCCGTCTACCATTGTGTAAAAAGACATGAACACCGTCATCGCAATGGTGGGCACGGCAAACTTCAGGATATTCCCAAGGGTTACAGGCCTTTCGTATGCAGTTGTGTTTGTGTTTGCATTTTCCATGAATTCTTCCTCCATATATCTTGATTTTCCTGTCCATATATGGCATCCTATACCATACAGTAACTGTACGGTCAAGACAAATATTGAATTTTTAGAGGTATACTGCATAACGCTGAATACTGCCTAATGTAATCATGCGATTGAACCAGTCAGCGTTATGCAGTCTGGTTTCACGGCAAGTGAAATCGTTAAGCAGTATAAATCATGAATCGACAGAACAAGCTGCTCACAATCGGCCAGTTTGCGGCCATGCACGGCATCAACAAGAAGACACTCATGTGGTATGACGAGATTGGGCTGTTCAGGCCTGCCTCCGTCAATCCCGAAAACGGATACCGTTATTACGATTACCACCAAAGCCCTGTCCTTGAAACGATCCTGCTGCTTCGGGACCTGGACGTTTCCATCCATGAAATACAGGATTTCATGAAAGACCGGTCTGCAGGCAATCTGAAACAGCTTCTGGAAGAAAAAATGGCAGACCTCGATAAACAGATTGCCCACCTGCAGGCAGTCCGTACAACGCTATCCGCCCACCGCCAGAACATGGACACCCTGCTCACCATGAATCTGTCCGAAATCAGCGTCGTGGAGAGGGAGGAGCGCTGTCTGGTCACTGTAGAGATAGACCGGGACACCTCCTTTGAACGGGAAGTCGAACTGATCACTGCCGAAACGGAGAAATACCAGCTCGGCCGCCTCCACAAGGCCTCCTATGGCTCCATGATCTCCGTTTCCAGCCTCTTGAGCGGCCGGTATGACGACTATTCCCGGCTCTTTATCGAAATCCCCTTCCTCTCCTACCGTGCTGGCCTGCACATGGCTCCCGGCGGAAAGTATTTAAGGGCGTTCTGTAAAGGGGAATGGGACAGGCTTCCGAAGCGGTATCAGGAAATATTCGATTACGCCAGGGAACACGGCCTGACCCCTTACGGATATTCCTATGAAATGGGCATCAATGAGAATGTCATCGAACGGATTGAAGATTATATCGTACAGATTGAGATTCCGATAACGTTACATCCCGCAATAACACAGGAATCATCCCGGAGGTTTGGTTGACCGCAGCCTCCGGGATGCATGATATGGCTTTTGTGGATTTATATCTTGAAATATCAGGTGTAGACCAGGCTGGCACTTACATATCCCCAGATTGTGTGAATCTGCTCTGGCTGGTCTGCCGTTGAGGAAAATACCAGCATCAGCCTTGTATTCTTCTCTACCGTTCTGTTCGCCCTGACCTCGCCTCTCAGCATAGTCCCGGTGGGCGTTTCAACAGTAATGGATGGCGTCAGGGTAATCAGCGTTTCTTCAATAGGTGAAAATATTTTGCTCGTCTCCCCGGCTTCGTAAAGCTGTGCTTTTATCGTGACAGTAGAGACACTCCCGGCGGGCAGGGGAAAGACGTTCATAAAAGCAATCAGGCTATTAATCTCAATAGGGAAAGGAACCGTAAAGCAAAAACCGCTAACAGATCCCATCAGCTTTTCCACTTCTATCGTGGAGCTTAAAGGCCATGCCGGCTGCCCGCTGGCACCAAAACCGATAAAAGACGGCCTGCCTGGGAGCCCCTCCTCAGTCGTTGACATCGTAATAGGATTTCCCGAAGCAAAGAGGAGCATTTTTTCTGCTGACGCTATGCCTGCGGGCCCGGTAGCTCCGGTGGCTCCGGTTGGGCCTGTGGCTCCAGTAGCTCCGGCTGGGCCTGTGGCTCCGGTAGCTCCGGCTGCTCCCGCCGGA
>OFFK01000522.1_pt1 | contig 33852 bp, 30 predicted proteins | sample 1521361 | NCBI WGS metagenome assembly OFFK01 (sample SAMEA3504096, study PRJEB24116) | mouse gut metagenome | biome: mouse gut; feature: mouse-associated habitat; material: faeces | place: Denmark | collected 2011 | reverse complement strand
GGATTACGATTGGGTCTGTTTTAAACCAGGCTCTTTCTGATTTGCTGGGGGAGCCGATTGCGGTGACCGGGGCGAGCAGGACGGATGCGGGGGTGCATTCTATGGGGAATGTGGCGGTGTTTGATACGGATACGCGGATTCCTGCGGAGAAGATTTCGTATGCGTTAAACCAGAGGCTTCCTTTGGATATTGTGGTGCAGGAGTCGAAGGAGGTGGCGGCGGATTTTCATCCGAGACGCTGTGAGAGCAGGAAGACTTATGAGTACCGGATTTTGAACCGCAGGTTCCGCGATCCGCTTAGGCGGTATGATACGTATTTTTATTATTATGATTTGGATGTGGAGCGGATGAGGCAGGCTGCTTTGTATCTGGTGGGAGAACATGATTTTCGGAGCTTTTGTTCGGTGCATACCTGTGCGGAAACGACGGTGCGCACGGTTTATACGCTGGATGTGGACAAGGCGGGAGATGTGATTTCGATCCGGATCTGCGGGAACGGGTTTTTGTATAATATGGTGCGGATTATTGCCGGAACGCTGATTCAGGTCGGAAGCGGAATGATCGCGCCGGAGCAGGTAAAGGATATTTTGGAGCTGAGGGAGCGGGCGGCGGCGGGGCCGACCGCCCCGGCCTGCGGGCTTACGATGCTGGGGATTGTATTTTAAAATAATTTGGCTTAGTCGGTATAGCTGACGTCAACGCCGATACTTTTTATATAATTGTATATATCACGCAATGCCCCGCTTCTGCTTTTATGCGTTTCAATATAGTAATCTCTGACTTTAACCGGTGAAATAAAGCGGTCGCCGTTAATGTGATACTTTGTCCAGTTGATCAGATAACGTTTCCTGCCGGTTGCGTAAGGTATGTTGCCGTGCAGGTCAAATTTGTCATCTAAATGTTCAAAGATTTTTTGATAAAATTCTTTTACGGTATGGGCGCTTATGATGTTGTCTTCAATTTTTATTTCTAGAGGCGCGCGTTTTTTCTGGTCCGATTGGAGAGAAGGAGCCAGCTTTAGTTCCAGCAGGTTTTCAATTTTGATATTGAGGAATCCCACCTGACGGTTTTCGTCTACAAACCATTTGTTTTTTTTATGGTGTTCAATGTCCATACATGTGTGATATATTTCTGCGTTAAGCCCAGTCTGTTTTACCGTCAGGTTCTGGACGTTAATATCGTACCTGGAATAGATAATGCCGGCAAGGATATAAAAGGAGTGGTATTTGCTTTCTAATAAATCCGTATTCTTTTTTTTCAGTTCCCTTATGGCAATTTCGACGGCTTCTATAATGATATTGTTGAGCTGTTCGATAAAGTGGCTGATACTTTCATTATTATTATGCCGGTAAACGGAATCGATTGCTTTTACAATCTGGTTTGGTACGTTGCATAAAAGCATGGAATATATTTCAAAGGCTATACTGTCGTTTTCGTAATATTTTGTGATTCCTTTTTTGAAGCTTATAGGCTTTGACAGTTTTTTAAATCCTGCGAACCGGAAAATAATGTCACATTCTTCTTGGCAGCAGATAACGTGGTTTAACCCTGCAATATTTTTAAAGATATCGAATATACCGGATTCTTTTACAGCGTCTATTTCATAATCGTTTCGGATTAATTCCAGTTCTCGGTAAAATGCGTCGCAGGTTTTTGAAACAAGACTTTTGTCTAAAAGATAGCTGTTCCAGACGGATTGCAGGATCTCATATTGCGACAGGGCTACGCTTCCGGTATTTATGTTTTTAAATAGTTCGGGCAGATCATCCTTGCTGCCCCGGTAAATAATCAGGGCGATATCGTCATAAGCGATTTCAATCTTGGCTTTCAGGATTTCTAAAAGTTCTTCAACCAGTTCCAGATTTTCAAATGCTTTTGCAGTTTTTGCGTCGCTATTTTTTAATACGGTGTATAGGACGCTTACTTTTTCAAATTCGTATAGGTGGCTTAGTCTGCCGTACCATGTTTTAATCTGTTTTTTTAAGAATGGTTCTATATCTGTTAATTGTTTGGTTTCTAAGAACAAATGAATATCTGCTTCTACCTTTTTGTAAAATGGATCAAATGATATAATAGAGCCCGGGCGTGAAAGGTATTGGTTCAGCGTGTTGATCCGCTGCAGGCCGTCAATAATATAGTAGGCGTTTTTATCTTCATAAAGCGTGATTGCGCCGATGGGAAACCCACGGAACAGGGAAGATAACAGCTGTTCTTTTTTGGATTTTTTCCAGACAAAATTTCTTTGGAAATCCGGGATGATAAGCTTAAAAATGGTCAGAAGTTTTTTGATTGTGGTCTGATCCAATGTGAACACCTTACTCTCCATTTTCTTCTTTACACCTCCTATAATATGTAAATACAGATAAAAATATTATGTTTTGGCTTGACTTGTCCAGTTTTTTTAATTTGTTATAAAAGACGTCGTCTGATATCAGATCTCGCATAAATTCGCGCCTTTTGCAGACAAGCCCTATTCGGTTTAATTGGTATAGCCGAATCATATATTCTGCTTTTGCCTGTTCTTGTTTTGTTAAGGTTTTGTTTACAGTAATCATTCCATCCAACCAGAAACAGAAGTAGTTTTCAATGTTTTCTATTTTGGAAGGATCCAGATATTTTGTAGGATCGTGCGCGCGTGCGCTTCTTTTGGTATTGCATGTTGCACAAGCGCATAGTAGGTTGCTCCATTGAAATATCTTCTTTGGATAATCTTTTTTTAGCTGAATGTGTTCAACTGTCATTGCGTCGTCAAAATCTTGTATCAGTTTTGTGCAAAAGGAGCATCTCTCCTGGTTCATTTTTCGAAAATGCAGTTTGGTTTCGGCTGTATTGTAACAATATTTTCTCTTATGGGATTTATAAAAATCATATGCTTCTTTTGTATTCATACCTGCGATTGCAGTTTTAAATTCTTTATTCGTTTTGGATAACGCTTTGGGAGCGTATGTCCGGTTTAATTTCATCATTTTTTTCTCCAATATGCAATGCTTTTGTAATAATTTTGTTGTATCTTCTGAATAAATTGGGATATCCTTTTTTTAGTTTGCCCACAATAGTGTTGATTCGTTCGATGTCTGTATTTTGAACATTCATAATTACTGTTCCAAGATAATTAATATCTTCTCTGATATCCGCCGGCAGTTCTTCTACTGCGAATAGCTGTTCGTATATTATATCCAAATCTTCATAGTACATAGTTTCTTCAATTTGTTCTAAACGGCCGTTTTTTATGTTGTATATCATGCAGTCCTGATATCTTGTCAACAAAAGAGGGGAGTGCGTGGTCAGGATAAATCTGCAACTGCAAAAATCTGTTTTCATGCTGTTTATCAATTTGGATTGGATATTTACGTGCAGAAACATTTCGATTTCATCTATCATTACATAGATCTGCTTTTGGGACAGCAGCTTGTGGAAGGAGGTGTCCGTCAAAGAGGAAACGTCTGTATCCCAGGTCATCGCCCATATTATGTTTAGATAAATATGGATGATATTTTCAATTCCATCGCTGTGCCGGTCAAAGATTTCTTTGATATCAATTCCAAAAATCCTGCGGATGGCATGGCGGATAAAACGGCGTATTGCTTCATTTGCCAGAAGATGATCGCGCAGCCGTTTTAGATGGAGGCTGTAATCTTTATAACTGTCTTTCTGGTAATGGATGAACTCTTCGCAGTCCCTTAACCGCAGTTTATCCGTGTTATTTTCGCTAATAATAATCCGGTTGGTTGGAATATATATGGCCAATGCGCCGATTTGTCCCTGGATAAACTGTTCCATCAGCCGGTTTTGAAAAACTTGGTCCAGCGCTTTTAGGATTGTGGTTTTTCCACAGTTGTTGAAGCCGTATAGGATGGAAACATCTTGTTTGATTTCAAAACTTTGTTTTTTTATTACGCCTGTTTCGGGAATATTTAAAAGCATGATTTTTGTTTCCTCGTTCTTTCGTAAGTTACTTTAAATTTTAACGCTAATGGAAGATTTTCTCAACTGCTTTTAATAAAATTTCATTGCCTGTATTTCATGCAAAATCAGAATGAAACAAAAAACGCTTCATAGAATGAAATAAGAGAATTTTTGGCAGGTGCTTATGAAATATAAGAAAACACTGTTGATACTGCTGCTGTTTCTGGTTATGTATGGAGCGGGGGCGGGCGCCGCTAAGATCGTAGAGGTGTTTGGCGGAGCGAAAGCGCTGAAAAATGCGACGGATAACTGGGGGTTAGGCTTTGGGGAAGAAGGGACGACGCCCACCGGGAATGTCAGCGCCGCAGAACTGGAAAAGGAAGACGCTTATTATGTGGGGGACGCTGAGAAAAATGTGATTTATTTAACGTTTGACTGCGGTTATGAAAACGGCAATACGGAAAAAATTATGGACGCCCTGAAAAAACACAATGCGACAGGCGCTTTTTTTGTCGTTGGGAATTTTTTGGAAACCGCGCCGGAGATCGTAAAGCGCATGGCAGAGGAAGGCCATTTGGTCGGAAACCATACTTACCATCACCCGGATATGTCCAAAATCAGCGATAAAACGTCTTTTGGGAAGGAAATGGAAGATGTGGAGAAGCTGTATCAGGAGATTACCGGGGAAGAAATGGTAAAGCTGTACCGTCCTCCGCAGGGGAAATTTAATATGGAAAATTTAAAAATGGCAAAAGAGATGGGATACCATACGTTTTTCTGGAGCCTTGCATATGTCGACTGGTATCAGGACGACCAGCCGACGCCCGACGAAGCGTATGCAAAACTTTTGCCGCGGATACATCCGGGGGCGATTGTGCTTTTGCACAGCACATCTTCGACAAATGGGCAGATTATGGATGAACTGCTGACAAAGTGGGAAGAGATGGGATATACGTTTGGGTCGCTAAACGATTTTTTGTAAAGCCGGATTTTGACCATTGAAGATACCAGACGGATAGACTATAATAAAAGACAGAACCTGACAAAAAGGAGAACAATATGAAATCACTCGTAATTGCAGAGAAACCATCCGTGGCCAGGGACATTGCCCGCGTACTGCACTGTACCAAAAAGCTTCCCGGCGCCATGGAGGGAAAAGACTATGTTGTCACCTGGGCGCTCGGCCATCTGGTGACGCTCGCGGATCCGGAAGAATACGATAAAAAATATGCGCAGTGGAATCTGGAAACGCTGCCGATGCTGCCGGGGAGCATGCAGCTCGTCGTCATCAAGCAGACCGCAAAACAATATAAAGACGTCAAAACACAGCTTTACCGTAAGGATATCGGCCAGATAGTCATAGCCACCGACGCAGGCCGGGAAGGCGAACTTGTGGCGCGCTGGATTTTGGAAAAAGCCGGATGCAGGAAGCCGTTAAAGCGCCTTTGGATTTCTTCGGTTACCGATAAGGCGATCCGTGAAGGCTTCGCCAACCTAAAGGACGGGCGCGAATATAACAATCTCTATGCCGCGGCCGAAGCGCGCGCCGAAGCGGACTGGCTCGTTGGCATCAACGCTACCCGCGCGCTGACCTGCAAATACAACGCGCAGCTTTCCTGCGGCCGCGTACAGACGCCTACGCTTGCCATGATTGCCAGGCGGGAAGAGGAGATCCGGAAGTTTAAGCCGCAGGAATATTTTGGCCTGACCATGCAGGCCGGCGGCGTAGTCTGGACCTGGCAGGATAAAAAAACGAAAAGCAGCCGCACATTAAAAAAGGAGCGTATGCAGGAACTGAGCCAGGCGTTAAACGGTAAGAAAATAACCGTTACAACAATCGAAAAGTCCTCCAAGAAATCGTTTGCGCCGGGTCTATACGATCTGACGGAACTGCAGAGGGACGCCAACAAGCGCTTTGGCTATTCGGCAAAAGAAACGTTAAATATCATGCAGCGCCTGTATGAAAACCACAAGGTGCTCACTTATCCCAGAACCGATTCTCGCTATATCGGCACGGATGTAGCGGAAACCATCAGAGAACGATTAAAAGCCTGCGCCGTAGGTCCTTATAAAAAAATGGCGGGCAGCCTTTCCATGAAGCAAATCAAAACGAACGCATCCTTTGTGGACAACAAAAAGGTCAGCGATCACCACGCCATTATTCCGACGGAGCAGTTTGTGCAGTTCGAGCATATGACCGTAGAGGAACGCAGGATTTACGATTTGGTTGTCAGGCGCTTTATGGCGGTTTTATATCCGCCGTTTGAGTATGAGCAGACGACGATGCAGGGCGAAGCTGCAGGGGAAATTTTTGTGGCAAAGGGGAAAATCGTCAAAAGCCAGGGCTGGAAGGAAGCGTATGAAACGACGCAGGATCTGGACGAGGAAGAAGAGGAAGAGAGCGGCGTAAAAGAACAGGCCCTGCCGGAACTCAAAAAGGGAGCGGCATTTTTCGCCGGGAAGGCGAAGCTGACAAGCGGCAAGACGAAGCCGCCTGCGCCGTTTAACGAAGCGACGCTTCTTTCTGCAATGGAAAACCCGGTCAAATACATGGAAACAAAGGATGCGGCGGCGGCAAAAACGCTCGGCGAGACGGGAGGCCTTGGTACGGTTGCTACGCGCGCGGATATTATTGACAAGCTTTTTAACACCTTTTTAATGGAAAAAAGGGGCAAGGACATTTTTATTACATCCAAAGCCAAACAGCTTTTGGAACTGGTTCCGGCGGATCTAAAGAAACCGGAACTGACGGCGGCATGGGAAATGAAGCTTTCCGGCATTGCAAAAGGGCGGATCAAAAAAGAAGATTTCTTAAAAAGCATTCGGGAATACACCGTGGAAATTACCGGGGATATTAAGACGGGGCAAGGGACGTTCCGCCATGACAACCTGACCAATAAAAAGTGCCCCGTCTGCGGCAAGAGGATGCTTTCCGTCAACGGCAAAAACAGCAAAATGCTTGTATGCCAGGACAGGGAATGCGGCCACAGGGAAACGGTTTCGAAGGTGACAAACGCGCGCTGTCCCAAATGCCATAAGAAGATGGAAATGTACGTAAAAGGCGAAGAGGAAACTTTTATCTGTGCATGCGGCTATAAAGAAAAACTGTCTGCGTTTAAAGCGCGCCGTGAAAAAGAAGGGGCGGGCGTAGGCAAAAAAGACGTGCAGCGGTATCTGGACAAGCAGAAAAAAGAGGCCAAAGAGCCGATCAATAACGCGTTTGCAGAGGCGTTTGCAAAACTGAACTTAAAATAATGCTTTGGAAGGCCTGTTTTTCGCGGCTGTGCATGGGGGTGCGGGATGAATATTTTTTTGAAAATAGGATTGTTTATTTTTGCAGAACTGCTGATAAACCGGGTTGTGAACCTGGTATTTAAGCTGATGTCAAAAAAACGCAATTCCGTGCATCTGCGTTTTATGAAAAGTATAGCAAATGTGATTGTTATGATTGTTGTGCTTTACACGCTTGCGCAGCAGTTTGAAGTTACAAAGGATATCAGCAAGACGCTTTTGCAGAGCAGTTCTCTTTTGGTCGCAATTGCAACGTTTGCCGCGCAGCAGGCGCTTTCTAATGTGATCAGCGGGATTTCCCTTTCCATGTCAAAGCCTTATAACGTGGATGAAAAAATCCGGGTGGTACAGGGCAGCAGCGTAATAGCGGAAGGGATTGTAAAGGATATCACGATACGCCATACGGTAATCCGGCAGTTTAACGGGGAAAGCTGTATTGTGCCCAATTCCGTAATGGACGCCGCGGTGATTACAAATACGAATTTTACGGAAAATATCGGGAATTTTATGGAAATTGAAATAGCATACGATTCCGATATAAAAAAAGCGATGCAGTGTATGCAAAAAATCTGCATTGCGCATGAACTGACATTGAATACAACGGACAATAAAGTTTTTATTAAGGGCTATACGCAAAACGGGATTATATTAAAAACAACCGTGTGGACGGAAACGCTTGACGACAGCTTTCTGGCGTGCAGCGATATCCGGGAACAGTTAGTGGAAGCGTTCCGGGAAAACGGAATCCGGATCCCGTTTCAGACGGTTACGGTATTGGCACAAGAAAGGCGGGCGCCGTAAGCGGAAACGGCAAATGAAAGCGAAATGTTTTGGGGCGAAACAAAAACATTTCGCTTTTTTTGTTGACAATTTGGTTTACATGATGTAAACTGAATCTGTGGTTTACAATGTGTAAACCAATGAATCCTGCCAACGCGTTTGCAGATACAGAAAGGAGGAAATTATGGCAGAATATAGATTAGGAGAGGTAGAAATGCGGTTTGCCGAGTTAATATGGGAAAACGAGCCAATTCCGTCCGGCGAACTGGTAAAGCTGTGCGCAGCCAGGTTAAACTGGAAGAAATCCACAACGCATACGGTTTTGCGCCGCATTTGCGAAAAAGGCCTGTTCCAGAACAGGGACGGCCAGGTAACGTCTTTGGTCGGCAGAGAGGATTTTTTGGCGGGACAGAGCGAGCGGTTTGTCGAAGAAACGTTTCACGGTTCGCTGCCCCGCTTCCTGGCGGCTTTTACATCCAAAAAAAAGATGTCGCAAAAAGAAATTGAAGAGATTCAAAAAATCATTGAGGAACATCAAAACAGAGGGGAGGAAACGTAAATGGGGAACGGTATTTTATACGGCATTTTTTCACGGGTAGTGCATATGAGCATGACGGCCGGCGTCATTATCTGTATGGTTTTGGGAATCCGCCTGTTTTTAAGAAGAGCGCCAAGACTGTATTGTTACCTGCTCTGGAGCGTTGTGCTGTTTCGGCTGCTGTGCCCGGCTGCCGCAGCGTCCCCGTTTTCTGTTTTGCGGATATGGGAATCTTCTGCGGTGCAAAACCCGGTTGAAGCAAAGACGCAGGCTTTGGGGAAAACGCCTGTTGCGCCCGGCGTACCTTCTGTCCAGGATACAAAGGGCGCGCCGAGCGGCGGGGCGGCCTCTTTGCCGGAAAAAGGCGCGCAGGCAGACGGACGGAAAGAAACGGCGTTTTATGCGGCGGCTTTTATCTGGCTGCTTGGCATGGCGTGCATGGCAAGCTATGGGTTTATTTCTGCCGTCCGGCTGAAAAGGAGGCTTCAGGGAGCTGTCTGTATCACAGAAAATATTTATATTTCCGATTATATCGATACGCCGTTTGCTATGGGGGTGCTGGCTCCTAAAATCTATTTGCCCGGTTATTTGTCCGAAACGGAGCAGGAGTATATTGTTCTGCACGAAAAAACGCATATCAAACGGGGGGATCCGTTTATAAAGCTGCTTGCGTTTGCAGCGCTTACGGTTCACTGGTTTAATCCGCTGGTATGGATTGCATTCCTTGCGTCGGAACAGGATATGGAACTGTCCTGCGACGAAACCGTGATGAGGCAGATAAAGGAAGATATCCGGGCAAAATATTGCATGTCCCTGTTAGCCCTTTCCGCCGGGAAGGGTGGATTTCGCGGGACGCCGACGGCATTTGGGGAGGGAAATACCAAAAGCAGGGTGAAGCATATTATGTGTTATAAAAAGCCTGCGGCATATGCGGCGGGTCTGGCGGCTGTTTTGGTGGCTGTCTGTTTGGTTGGGTTTGGCACCAATCCGGGCGTCAAAAAAGCAGCCGGAGGAAATGAGGGGGCATATTCCGTGACGGAAACGGAGGAGGGAACGGAAGCTGCACTAAAGGAAGATTCTTTGCATAAGGATATGGCAAAAGAGGATACGGATACAGAAAAAGCGCAGGAGAGCGGCGGGCACAGCGCAGACGGCATGCTCTTTTCAGAATATGAGTTTTTGGGCGCTTTTGGGGGCGTAAGAAGCTGGATGGGGGAACAAGAAGGAGAGGAGCAGGTAATTTATTCGGAAACGGCCGATGTGACGCACGACGGGATAGAGGACAGAATTGATTTGCTGATCGATACGGCGGATGCGGTGGGGTCCGCGGAACAATATCTTGGAGGAATGGGGCTTGCCTATATCAAAGTATATGAAGGAAGGCCGGACGGCAGCTTTTGCGAGGATGCGCTTTATGTCAGCGGTGAAGTGACGCATGCCCATGCGGGGAACGGCCAGATTGGGCTTGTACGAAAAGACGGGCAGGAGTATCTGCTGATAAGCCATATCTGGGAAGGCCAGGGGTCTGCGGAGTACCGTTTTTCCGTGTTTTATCTGGATTCAGGGCAGAAAACAGCCGTTTGTGCAGACGAGGGAGCGGCAGAATTTTGGATTGGGGATTCGGAAGAATCGTCCGGGCGCGCGGAAGCGCTGGAGGAGGATGCGGTTACGGCATTTCGGGAGAAGCTGCATGCGTGGACGAGGGACGCCGTTTTGTTTGTTTCCTGTGATTTATATTCCGATCCGGTGATTTGCCTTTCTGAGCCTGGAAACGCGTATCCGGCTTCCGGTTTTTATGATAAGATATGGGAACGCTAGAGCGTGTGGTCTGAGAGTTTACCGTAACGGACCGCGCGAAAAGGGAATACAAAGGTTTTTTTGAATTGGGCAGGCAGCCGTTTGGGCTGTCTGCTATCTGTTTGTCATAATAATCCCGTTCATTATCGACAGAAACAGCGCATTTTTGTAACAATAACATGTTAAATATAATCAGTAAGCTTTGATATGCGGGTAAAAAACGGCGCAAAGAGAGCGCGTCAGGTACTAAAAACAATCTTTCCGCATATAGTATTGTAACGAATCGAAATGCCGTCGATGTACAGTTCGCCGGGGCAAAAGAACCCGGAAAAGAGGAAGGGAGAAAAATTCATGGCAGATAAAATTTTTGAAAACAACCAGGTATCTATTGTAGGGACAATTGTGTCCGATTTCCGTTACAGCCACGAGGTTTATGGGGAAGGTTTTTATATGGTGGACGTTTCCGTGAACCGACTGAGTGATTTTGTGGATATCATTCCTATTATGGTATCCGAACGGATCGTAGATACGACGCATAATTATGAAGGACAGATGATCTATGTAACCGGGCAGTTCCGTTCTTATAACCGGCACGAGGAAAAGAAAAACCGGCTGGTGCTTTCCGTGTTTGCAAGGGAACTGGAATTTGTGGAATCGGAATCGGAGGAATACAAGTCCAATCAGATATACCTGGACGGCTTTGTGTGCAAAGAACCGATTTACCGCAAAACGCCGCTTGGCAGGGAGATAGCGGATCTTCTGATAGCGGTGAACCGATCTTATGGGAAATCGGATTACATACCCTGCATCTGCTGGGGAAGGAACGCGAGATTTGCTTCCGGTTTTGAAGTGGGAAGCCATGTGGAGATTTGGGGAAGAATCCAGAGCCGGGAATATGTAAAAAAGATAGGCGAAAACATTACGGAAAAACGGGTTGCATATGAAGTATCCGTCAGCAAAGTCGAGCGTTTGGAATAAAAGTTGCTTTTTAGGGAATAATGTGTTATCCTAATGAAATATGGAAACAGGGAACCGTCCGGCAGGAACAGATAGAAGCAGGTAAAACTGTTATAACAAAAGACAGAGGAGGTTACTATGGCGGCTGGAAGCGTACAGGTATATTATGGCGAAGGCAGGGGAAAGTCACCTGCGGCGCTGGGCAGGGCGATACGTGCTGCTTCTGAAGGGAAGACCGTTTTTATCATTCAGTTTTTGAAGGGGAAAACAGACGATGAAATGGAGTTTTTAAAAAGGCTGGAGCCGGAGATTAAATTTTTCCGTTTCGAAAAGTCCCAGGAATATTTCAGCGAACTTACCAGGCAAGAGCAGCATGAAGAAGGCAAGAATATCAAAAACGGCATCAATTTTGCCAGAAAGGTATTGGCGACCGGGGAATGCGATTTGCTGATTTTGGATGAAGTGCTTGGAATTATCGATCACGGCCTGCTTGAAGTGGAGGAACTGACGGAACTAATCCGTGCAAGATCAGACGAAATGGATTTGATTCTGACCGGATGGGTGCTGCCGGATAAGCTGCGGGCGGACATTGACGAAATTTATCACCTGATACCGGAAAATTAATCTGCGCAGCTATTGACAAGAAAATGACAGAGTGTTATATTGCATATAATGGAAAACCAAATAATACCGGATAGAGGTCGCGTAATCCATCAGTAGCTTACCGGATGCAGCAGGTGCAGGGGAGGGCAAGCGAAAGGGGAGAACGCCGAAAGAGGATGTTTCCTGCGGATGTTCTCTTGGGCATATGTTCAAGAAATATATGACTGTCATCTTAGGATAAGATGGAGTGCTATCATATGGAAGAACTTTCATACCGGCTCATAAACAGAGCCGGTTTTTTTGCGGATGATACTTGTTTTTTGGCATACTGTGACAGGGAAATTGGGATTCTATAATATTTCATGAATTTAGGAGGAAAAAATATGGCAATTTTCAAAGGGGCCGGCGTAGCAATTGTAACGCCGATGAAGGATAACTTAGATGTAAATTATGACAAATTGGAAGAACTGATTGATTTTCAAATCAAAGAAGGAACCGACAGTATCATTATTGCAGGGACGACCGGGGAAAGTTCCACATTGTCGATGGAGGAACACAGGGATGTGATTGAAGCTGCCGTGCGTTTTGCAAAGCGCCGGGTTCCGGTTGTGGCAGGCACAGGCTCAAACTGCACTAAGACGGCAATCCAGCTTTCCAAAGAGGCGGAGGAAGCCGGGGCCGACGGCCTTTTGATTGTGACGCCATATTACAATAAGGCCACGCAGGCCGGCCTGATTGGGCATTACACACAGATTGCAAAGGAAGTAAAACTCCCGATTATTATGTACAATGTGCCCGGACGGACCGGATGTAATATTTTGCCCGAAACGGCGGCATACTTATGTAAGAACGTAGAAAATATTACCGGGCTGAAAGAAGCTACCGGCAATGTGTCGCAGGCTGCAAAGACCATGTATCTGACCGACGGCAGGCTGGATATGTATTCCGGCGAGGACGGGATTGTTGTACCGCTTTTGTCAATCGGGGCGGTGGGCGTGATTTCCGTATGGTCGAACGTGGCTCCGCGGCAGGTGCATGATATGTGTATGAAATTCTTTGACGGGGATATCGCAGGCGCCGCTAAAATGCAGCTGGAAGCGCAGCCGCTTGTAGAAGCGCTGTTTAGCGAAGTCAACCCGATTCCGGTCAAAAAAGCATTGAACCTGATGGGAATGGAAGCCGGGCCCGCGCGCGCTCCCCTCTCGGAAATGGATGAAGCGCGCGCGGCGAAGCTGGCGGAAGCAATGAAAGCGTACGGTTTAAAGCTGGCTTAACGCGATAGTACAAACGGATTTTACGAAACGATCAGAGCCATTATCGATTCGGTAAAGGCAGGATACAATGGAGGAAATCATGATAAATATTATATTACATGGCTGTAACGGCAGGATGGGACGTATGATAGCGGATATCTGCAGGGAAGACGAAACGGTTTCCATTGCCGCAGGCGTTGATGTGGCGGATCCCGGGAATACTCCATTCCCGGTATTTACGGATATTACACAGTGCAGCGTAAAAGCGGACGCCGTTATTGATTTTTCAACTGCAAAGGCAGCGGACAGCGTGCTTGCGTTTTGCGTGGCAAGGCGGCTTCCCCTGGTATTTTGTACGACGGGGCTAAGTGAGGAGCAGCTTAAAAAAGCGGAAGAAGCGAGTAAAAAAATTGCGCTGCTCAAATCGGCCAATATGTCGCTTGGCATCAATACGCTGTTTGACCTGCTGCAAAGAGCGGCGAAGGCGCTTGCTCCCGCGGGCTTTGATATTGAAATCGTGGAGAAACACCATAACCAGAAGCTTGACGCGCCCAGCGGAACGGCGCTTGCGCTTGCGGACGCAGTGAACGGCGCGATGGGGAATATATATGAATACAAATTTGACCGAAGCACGGAACGGAAAAAGAGGGATGCAAAAGAACTCGGGATTTCGGCAGTACGCGGCGGTACGATAGTCGGCGAGCATGAAATTATTTTTGCCGGAACAGACGAGGTGATTGAAATCCGGCATGCCGCATATTCGAGAGCCGTATTTGCAAAAGGCGCGGTGGAGGCCGCAAAATTCCTTGCAGGCAAAGAACCGGGATATTACGATATGCGCAACGTTGTCTGCGCAAAATAATTTGTATAAATCTTTGCTGTGTGGTATAATCTTCCTGAATCATACAAGACAGGAGGTGTGAGGATGGACATTCCGGGATTATCAATGGCGTTGTCGCAGGTGAAAGTACAAAACGACTTTAGCGTGGCTATGTTGAGCAAAGCTATGGATCTGGGCGAAACGCTTGGAGAAGGCATGGTGGATATGCTTGACGCGGCTGCCATGGAGCGTTCTGTTATGCCGCATATCGGCGGTAATATCGACCTGGCAGTATAATTCAGAAACCCGCGGCCCCGTTGGGGCCGGCGGGTTTCTTTTTGCTTTAGAGCGGTTGGAATTTAGCGTTTTTTCCAGCCCCTTTTGCTTTGAATATAGATTTATAAACGCTGAGTTTCTTTCCCGGAACTCTGAAAACGCAGTTCTTTTTGATATTCCGAAAGGCGTTTGCGCCTACGTTGTTCTTTTTGAGTTTTGTCGTTTTGAACCGTATGGAAGATAACTTTTTGTCGCCGGAAAACGCGCCTTTGCCAATGTAGGAGAGTTTGGCGGACATACATGAAAATGATGTAAGCGCTTTGCAGCCGTTAAACGCATTGTTTTCAATGCGCACGATATTCTTGCCAAGCGTAATGCTTTTTACTTTTTTATAGTTTTTCAAGGCATTTGCCGCAACGGAGGTTATCTTGTACTGGATTCCCTGGTACGTAACGGTGTCGGGAACCGAAACGGAGGACGCCTTTTTGTCTGCGGCCTGGCGGTATTCCAACGTGTTGTCGGATTTGAGTTTATAAATGCCGCCGGAAATCGTAACGATCTGGCCTTGGGCCAGTCCGGAAGGACTTGCGCCGTCGGACGGTTTGGGGTCTTTCGGATTATTGTTGACAGGCGGATCCTGCGTGTGGGGCGGATTGGGTTTATCGTCCGAACCGCCTGAGCTTTTGGTAATGGTAAACGTAAGCGTCAGGACGCCCTGGTAGTTCTTGATTCCGGTAACAAGAACGGATGCGGTTCCTGCGTTGATATTGTTCTGGTAGGCTACGGTAAAATCGCGGTTTAAAACCATGCCGTCTATATGGACGTCCGGGCATTTGGGTTTCCCGTTGTACACATAGGAGTTTTGTGAAAGGACAGCCGTTTTTCCGGAGATGGGCTGCGGTGCAATCGGGAAGGAAGTTGTTTCCGTATCCGTATAATTCCCAAGCCCGATCACGGAAACCGACGCGGTTCCGGCATTGGTATTATCTGCATAAACGACGCGAAAATCCGTTCCTTCGGCCAGCCCGTCTATGGAAACAGCCGGGCATTTGGGGGCGCCGTCATAGGTTAAGCCGGTTTGTGCAAGCGAAATCGCCATACCTTTTAAAGATTTTGGCAAAATACGGAAGGTTTTGGATGCGGTTCCGTCATAGTTGCCGATTCCGGTTATGTTTACCGTGGCCGTTCCGACTGCGGTATTATTGGAATAGGAAACGGTAAAGTCCACATTTTCCGTAAGCTCCGACCGGACGGCAGGTTCTTTGGGCGTGCCGTCGTAGGTTTGCGCACTGTCTGGCAGCGAAAACATGGCAGAAGAAAAATATGCGCGGTGAATGGTAAACGAAACCCGTATGGTTCCGGTATAATTGCCGGTTCCCGTAAGTACGGCCGCCGCCTGGCCGGCATTGATATTATTCTCATAAGAAACCGTATAATCGCTGCCCTTTCTTAATCCCGAAATGTAAGGAGAGGGCTCTTTTGCGCTTCCGTTATAGGTATAATTAAAAGTATCCGGAAGCGTAACTTTTTTGCCCGCTAAGGACTGCGGCGTAATGGTAAAGGTAAGGGTCATAGTTCCGGTGCAGTTGCCCTTTCCGGTTACGGTAACGGTGGCTGTGCCGGGAACCGTATTGTTGGCATAGTTACAGGAATAGTCGGTTCCAAAAACCAGGCTTCCTATGGTAACCGCCGGATTCAGGGGGGAGCCGGTATATTCAGCCGTTTCATATTCCAGCCTGCCCTGCATGCCGGAAATATTTTTTGGGGTAATGGTAAACGTGGTTGTTTTTATCCCGGTGTAATTGCCGATCCCGGTTACGGTGACCGTGGCGGTTCCCGTCCGGTTGTTGTTTTTATAGGAAACCGTATAATCCGTGCCGGGTTTTAAGCTGCCCATTGTAACGGAAGGCTCAAGCGGCGTTCCGGTATATTCGGCAGAGGAGTATTCCGTCACAGGGTTGATGGATCCAAAGGAAATCGGAAGAATGGTAAACGAATCTTCCAGGGTTCCCGTAAATTCGCCGATTCCGGTTATGATGACACGCGCTGTCCCGGCGTTTGTGTTATCTGCGTAAGCGACGGTGTAATCTGTATTTTCTTTTAAAGAACCGACCGTAACGACAGGGCAAAGCGCTTCTCCGGTGTAGGAAGCGCGCCTGTAGGATAAGGTCGGCGTCCAGTAAGAAATGGAAGGCTTTCCGATGGAGTGAAAGGTATAACCGTACAAATCCGCATAATCATAAGCCGTGGATTTGCTGCAGCCGTACACGGTAATGCTGTCAACGGAAACTATCGCGGTTCCGATTTGGCAGACGGGGTTCGGGATAGTAAGTTCCCGGAAGGCCGGACAGTCGTAAAAGGCATAGTCGCCCAGGCGTGTTGTGTTCGCCGAAAGCGCGGCGGAAGTTAAAAGAGAACATGCCCGGAACGCATTGTTATCAATCGTAACGACGGACGCCGGAATCCGGATGGAGGAAAGGCTGCCGCATTCAAAAAACGCATTGGCTCCGATTGCGGCCACGCCGTCCGGAAGGCTGACAGAAGAAAGGCTGCCGCATCCGGCAAACGCATAGCTGTCAATTGCGGTAACGGCGTCCGGCAAAGAAATCCCCGTCAGCGAACTGCATCCGCGGAACGCATGATCCGGAATCCGTGTGATGCGGGACGGAATATTGACGGAAACCAGGCTGCTGCAGTTTCGGAACGCGCCGATTCCGATTGCGGCGACGTTGGTTGGGATATTGACGGAAGTAAGGCTCGTGCAGTCCTTAAACAGGGAGCCTGAAATTTGGGTTACGCCGTCCGGGATATTGACAGAAGTCAGCCGCGCGCATCCTTCAAACGCGGAATCGTCGATTGCGGTAACGGTATCCGGAATACGAAGAGACGTTAAATTGCCGCACTGATAAAACGCCTGCGAGCCGATTTTTAAAAGGTTCGGAGAAAATGAAACCGACTGGAGCGGGCACTTTGAAAAAGCTTTTCTGCCGATTGTGGTCACGCCGGGCAAATCAATGGAAGTAAGGCCTGAGAAGTAAAAGGCTTCGTCCCCGATTGCAGTTACGGAAGACGGAATTTGTATCGTTTTCATGGCGCTGGAATTAAACGCGCCTGTCCCGATACTGGTAATGCCTTCCGGAAGCGTTACGGTTTCCAGGTTCTGAATGTACCAGAACGCGTAGGCGCCGATGCTTGTAATACCCGGCTCTATCCGGATAGATTTAACGAGGGATTTGTAGCCGTTCCATGGGGCGTACCGGTTGGTTTCCGGATTCCAGGACTTCATAGTTCCTTCTCCGCGTATCAAAAACAGGCCGGTGTCTTTGGAAATCGTCCATTTTAGGTTTGAATCAACGCCGGGGATGTCATTTAAGTTGTCGCAGCTGGCAAAAGCCTGTTCCCCGATTGCGGTAACGCTGTCCGGAATGGTGATTTCGCAAAGGCCGCTGTCCAAAAAGGCTTCGTCCCCAATCGACGCCAAAGCTTTTGGCAGCGTAATGCCGGTTAAATTTAGGCAGGATAAAAAAGCGCCGGAATCAATGCGCGTCACACTTGGCGGTATGGAAACGTCTGTCAGGTTGTGGCAGTCCCAGAATGCGTAACTGCCTATGCTTGTCGCTCCGACGCCGATTTCGACGCGCTTGATTTTCTGGCGGTGCGCATTCCAGGGGGAATAGCTGTTCCCGGGTGGATTGTAACCGTACATGGAACCGGTGCCGCTTATGGAAAAAAGCCCGTTCTCATAAAGGACATATTCCATCTGGGCGCCGCATTTGCCGGACGAGATAACCGTGCTATCCGCCTGCTTTGCCCCAGCGGCGTCAGGCCAGGCCAGGAATAAGACCAGAAACAAAACGGCGGATATGTAAGAAAGAGTCATTTTGTGTTTCATGATGCGTTCCTCCTATAGAAAGATATTCGATATCAGTATACATGTAAAAAGGCGGATTTGCAATGAAAAAGTGGAAAGACTATTGACAATGGCCGGGCAGGGCGTTATAATAAATTTGCATAAAACCTACTATATCAATAGGATAAAATGGGATTTCACAGTCCGATTGTATCCGTGATTTTATATTTTGGAAAGGAACTGTAATGGACAGATTGATTTATTTAGATAATGCCGCCACAACCCCGGTAAAGAAAGTCGTATTAGAGGAGATGCTGCCGTATTTTGGCGAGGCGTACGCAAATCCTTCGGCGCTGTACCGCTTTGCGGGCGAGGCGACAGACGCGGTAGACAAGGCCAGGGATCAGGCGGCGGCGTTAATCGGCGCAAAGCCGGAGGAAATTTATTTTACAGGCGGCGGGAGCGAGTCCGATAACTGGGCCATAAAGGCGGCGGCGCAAGCCTATGCGTCGAAAGGGAAGCATATTATTACCAGCCGGGTCGAGCACCATGCCGTTTTGCATACCTGCGAATATCTGCAGAAGCAGGGATTTGAAGTGACTTATCTTGGCGTGGATGAAGACGGCAGGGTTTCCCTGGAAGAATTAAAAGCGGCTATCCGGCCGGATACCATTCTGATATCCGTAATGGCTGCCAACAATGAAATCGGTACAGTCCAGCCGGTTGAAAAAATCGGGAAAATCGCACGGGACGCGGGCGTTTTGTTTCATACCGACGCCGTACAGGCATACGGGCATATTCCGGTTCATGTGGACGAAATGAATATCGACATGCTTTCCGCAAGCGGGCACAAGTTAAACGGGCCGAAGGGAACCGGTATTTTGTATATCCGCAAAGGCGTAAAAATCCGTTCTTTTATCCATGGAGGCGCGCAGGAGCGCAGGCGGAGGGCCGGAACCTTAAATGTGCCCGGAATTGTCGGGTTTGGCAAAGCCGCGCAGCTTGCGCGGGAGACGCTTGCGCAAAGAGCCGCGGCGCAGGAAAAGCTGCGGGATCATCTGATTCGGCGGACGCTTGCGGAAATTCCGTACGCGAGGTTAAACGGCAGCAGGACGGACAGGCTTCCGAACAATGCGAATTTCTGCTTCCGGTTTATAGAAGGCGAATCTATGCTGATTTTGCTGGATCAGCTGGGGATATGCGCTTCGAGCGGATCGGCCTGTACCTCGGGCGCGCTGGATCCGTCGCATGTGCTGCTGGCAATCGGGCTGCCGCATGAGATTGCGCACGGCTCCCTGCGGCTTACACTGTCCGAGGATACGACGGAGGAAGAGATTGACTATGTGGTGGATGAATTGAAGAAAATCATCGCCAGGCTGCGCGACATGTCCCCGTTGTATGAAGATTTTATAAAAAACCAGTAAAAAAACGCCTGGATGCAGGAGAAAGAGGTAAACTATGTACAGTGAAAAAGTAATGGATCATTTTAACAATCCCAGGAATGTCGGCGAACTTCAAAATCCGAGCGGGGTCGGGACAGTCGGGAATGCAAAATGCGGCGACATTATGCGGATTTATTTTGATATAGACGATCAGGGCGTCATACGGGACGCGAAGTTTAAAACCTTTGGCTGCGGGGCGGCCGTGGCGACAAGCAGTATGGCGACGGAGCTTGTAAAGGGAAAAACGGTCAAACAGGCGCTGTCGGTTACGAATAAAGCGGTTATGGAAGCGTTAGACGGCCTGCCGCCGGTTAAGGCGCACTGCTCGCTGCTTGCGGAAGAAGCCATCCATGCGGCTTTGTGGGATTATGCACAGAAAAACGGAATTGTAATAGAAGGGTTAAAAAAGCCGGTGGAGGATATTGAGGAGAAAATAGAAGAAGAATATTAAGACGGCGTTTCGATGAAATCAGAAAAAGGAGGAGGACAGAATGAAGCGTATATTAGAAGTCTGCGTGGATTCCGTGGAATCTGCGGTTATTGCGGCAAAGGGCGGCGCGGATCGCCTGGAGGTATGTTCGAATCTGGTCATTGGAGGGACGACGCCGGGCGTAAGTATGTTTCGGCAAATCCGGAAGGCCTGCGATATTGCGCTGCACGTTTTAATCCGGCCGCGGTTTGGGGATTTTTTGTATACGGATGCGGAATTTTTGGCCATAGAGGAGGATATCGGCCTGTTTCGCAGTCTGGGTGCGGACGGGGTTGTGGCCGGATGCCTTTTGCCGGACGGGAACCTGGATAAGGAACGGATGAAGCGGCTTAGGCAGGAAGCGTCCGGGATGCGCCTGACGCTGCACCGGGCGTTTGACGTATGCAAAGATCCGTTTCGGGCTTTGGAAGAAGCGGTTTTACTGGGGGCGGATACGATTTTAACATCCGGGCAGTCGGAAACCTGCGTAAAAGGGAAAGGGCTCTTAAACGATTTGATTTTAAAAGCGGACGGCCGGATTGAAATTTTAGTCGGAGGAGGCGTGGACGCGGCGGTAATCCGCGCGCTTTCGGAGGAAATAAATGCGGCGAGTTTTCATATGTCCGGCAAGAAAACGCTTGGCAGCGAAATGGTTTACCGCAACGATAAGGTGCATATGGGCCTGCCGGGGCTTTCGGAATTTGAAGTTTACCGTACGGATTTAGAGAAGATAAAAGAAGCGAAAAGCGCGCTCGATGGATAAGGCTTACATGCTTTCAAAAACGGGCGGCTCAGAAAGGATGCCGGTGGTATGCTGTATATTTTTACCGCCACGTATTATGAGGCGGACGCATGGATTTCACATTACCGTTTAAAAAAAGATACTGCGGTTTTACGGTTTCAGGTGTTTTACAGCGAAGAAGCGTCTATCCGCCTTACCGTTACCGGTTGCGGCATGATAAGCGCGGCTGCGGCCGTAAGCGGCGTCTGTACGGCTTTTGCGCCGGGGAAACAGGATTTTTTGCTAAACGTGGGGATATGCGCGGGGATTTTAGATGGGAAGGACTGCATGGGGGAATTGTTCCTCTGCCATAAAATTACCGAAACGGCGACCGGAAGGACGTTTTATCCGGATATGCTCTACCGGCACGGTTTAAAAGAAGCGGGGCTTTTGACCGGGGCAAAGCCGTTTCGGTCAGGTATGCCGGCGGGAGCCGGCGACTTTTTATACGATATGGAAGCGTCCGCCGTTTACCAGGCGGGCAGTTATTTTTTTGCGCCGCATAAGATGGCGTTTTTAAAGATTGTGTCGGATAACGGGGACGCGGGCGCGGTTACGCCAAAGCGTATAAAAGAACTTTGCGCTTTGCATATGGGCGATTTTACGGATTTTGCCGGAAGGCTCCTGGCGATAGGGCGTACGGAAGGGGATACGGGCGTATTCCGGGACGAGGAGGAAGCCCAAAAGCTGTGCGGCGATATGCACTGTTCGGTTTCTATGGCCTTGGCGGTAAAGCAGCATATCCGTTATTGTGAACTGGCAGGAGTAGATTATCGGGCGGCTGTCCGGGATTTGTACCGGGAAGGAAAGCTGCCCTGCAGGACAAAAAAAGAGGGGAAGCGCTGTTTTGAAGAGTTTCAGGCACGATTATTATAATCCGTTCTTTTCTCATATTTATGTAGAAAAAGCGGTTATGGATCATCCGCGCGTAAAGCGGATTTTAAAGCGTTTTATGGATGCGGAAATAATTGAAATAACGCATTATAAGGATGTTTTTTGCCGTAAGGGACAGGATGCGGTACGCCAGGGATGTTCGCGGAAGCTGATTTTGGCAAAGAAGCAGGGAACTTTGATTTATCCGGGCGCGCCTGTCTGTCAGGATTTTGGGAATGCGAATTTTTATTATACGTCATGTATCATGAACTGTATTTACGGGTGCGAATACTGTTATCTCAAAGGGATGTATCCGTCTGGAAATGTGGTTTTATTTGTAAATATTGAAGATTTTTTTGAGGAAACCGAAAGGATGCTTGCCAGGCATCCCGTTTATCTTTGCGTGTCGTACGATACGGACTTGCTGGCGCTTGAACCCGTCGCCGGGTATGCGTCGGAGTGGGTGCGTTTTGCGGAAGGTAAGCGGGATTTTTATATGGAAATACGGACAAAATCGGCAGATAGAGCCTATTTTAAACAGATCAGCCCCGGTTTTGGCGTGATTTTTGCGTTTACCGTATCGCCGCAGGCGGTGATAGACGCGTATGAGCATGGGACGCCGTCTTTGGCGCAGCGGATTGCCTGTGTAAAAGAAGCGGCGCAAAGGGGATGTTCCATTCGCCTGTGCTTTGATCCGATGATTTATGTGCCGGGATGGGAAGCGCAGTATGGTGAAATGGTAACGCAGATTTTTGACCAGATTCCTGCAGGGCTCGTCAAAGACGCCAGCATCGGTTCATTTCGCGTGCCGCAGGATTATTTAAAAAAGATGCGACGGCAGGAGCCAAAATCTGCCGTGGCGCAGTTTCCGTACCAGAATATCGGCGGCGTATATCAGTATCCGAAGGAACTTTCGGATAAAATGGAAGGGTTTTTGGCCGGAAGGCTGACGGAGTATCTTTCCGGCGAAAAGCTGTTTTTTTGGAAGGGGGAGTAAAAGATGGATACGGCAATTGTAACGGGGGCGTCTAGTGGTATCGGGCTTTCGGTAAGCCGGACGCTTTGTACGCTTGGCTATGAGGTCTATGGTTTTGGGCGGGAGTTCGGCACGGATGTATTCCTTACGTCCGGGCTGACAGAGCGGGCCTTTCATCCGGTTGCCTGCGACGTAACGGATACCCAAAAGCTTTTGCAGGCCGTAAAGCAGATTTCTGCGGATCAGAGAGTCCGAGTATTGGTAAACAATGCCGGCACGGCGTATTACGGCCTGCATGAGGAATTAAACCCCAAAAAAATACAGCAGATGGTCAGGACAAATCTGGAAGCGCCGATGATTTTGACGCAGCAGCTTTTGCGCCAGCTTAAAAAAAACGCCGGGTATATTATCAATATTGCTTCTGTGACGGCGTCTGCTGCAAATCCGCACGGGTGCGCGTACGGGGCTACGAAAGCGGGACTTTCAAATTTTACGCACAGCCTGTTTGAAGAGGCCAGGAAATACGGGGTAAAGGCAGTTGCCATTTATCCGGATATGACCAAGACCAATCTGTACCGGAATGCGGATTTTCTGGAAGGGGAGGAGGAGGAAGCGTATCTTTTGCCGGAGGAAGCGGCGCAGGCGGTGGAGTTTGTGTTAAGCATGCGGGAAGGGGCGGTAGTGACGGATATTACATTAAGGCCGCAGCTGCACCGGATTCGGAGAAAGAAATCGTAACAGTGAAGCCGGAATGCGGAACTGTTACAAGAAATAATACAAATTGCACAAAAAAACTTGCTTTTTTCTAGTAACAGCCATATAATTTGTTATGTAATGTGATTGTCAGAGTATGAAACAGGCAATCAGAATGCACAAATAGAACTATGGTATTTCTGGAAGGAGAGAAGCATTTTATGAAAAAATGGAAATTATGGACAGCGCTTTTATTATCTGCGTCAATGGTTTTACAGCCGTTTGGTATGGCGGGAAATCCGGATAAGTCTGTAAAAGCTGCCGGGACTATGGTAACGGACAGCCAGTTAAGCGGCAGGCAGGTAGAAGGGCCGGACAGCTGGGGCGCCCTGCCCAATGACGAACAGCTTCATTATATGAAGGCCGGTCTGGCTGCATTTTGTCATTTTGGGCCAAATACATTTAATAATGTAGAATGGGGTGAAAATTACGGGACAAAAGAGCCAAGTGAGATTTTTCATTTAAAATCCGGCTTTGATGCGGAAGGGCTGGTGAAAAGCGTAAAAGACGCGGGGTTTAGCCGTCTGATTTTAACGGCGAAGCATCATGACGGGCTATGCCTCTGGAACAGTGAGACGACTACGACATACAATGTGGTTACGGCAGGCTACGACGGAGATATTCTGGAAGAATTATCGGACGCGTGTACAAAGTATAATCTGGATATGGGATGCTATTTGTCCCCATGGGATATTCACGAAGATAAATACGGCTGTTTTGGCGACAATAATCACAGGGCAAATTCAAAAGGGTATACAGATTACAACAAGCTTTATATTGATCAGATCAAAGAAATCTGTACGGCCAAAAAACCAAACGGAGAATATAAATACGGGAATAATAACCCGGACAGGAGATCCGACCGCTTTGTTGAGTGGTGGATGGACGGCGCCCAGGGCAGCGCATCAAACAGGCAGACGTTTGACTGGAAAGGTATTTTAACCGAGATTCGGGAGCATAATCCCAATTGCCAGGTGTTCGGGACGCATGCGGCTGTAAACGGAATCAACGGCGAGGAAGACAAGGCGCTTGCCGCTACAGGCGGAATCCACTGGATTGGAAATGAGGAAGGAAAAGCGTCGAATACGACCTGGGCAAAATTAATAAGAGGAAAGAGTTACGAAGATCAGACGTTGTATCCAAGGCCGGAAGGAGCAATTGAAGGAAAACCGGACGGGGATCAGTGGTCTGTCCCGGAAGTGGACGCAAGGATATTAAGCGGATGGTTCTGGACGGACGGCGCAAATGAAAATACTTTAAAATCCGAAGAAAGACTGGCAAAGATGTATTTTGAGTCGGTGGGGCGCGGAGCGACCTTTCTGTTAAATCTTTCTCCAAATAAAACAGGCGCCATCAGCGAGGCGCAGAAGAACCGGTTTTTAGAATTGGGAGAAAATATCAGAAATACGTTTGATGAAGATTTGGCCAAAGCGGAAGGCGTAACGGTATCCGCAAGTTCCGTATGGAAAAATGCAAAAGAGTTTTCGCCGGATAACGTTGTAGATACGATTCCGGAGAATAAAGTCTATGACGAAACCTACTGGGCGCCCGAGGAGGGAGAAACAACGGGAAGCATCCAAATCAATCTGGGAGGAATCAAAAGGTTTGACGTTGTTTCAATTGAAGAATACATACAAAAAGGCCAGACAATCTCTTCGTTTTCAGTGGAATATAAAGACGCAAGCGGGAGATGGGAACTGTTTGGGGAAGGTAAGACGGTTTCTGCAAAACGTTTGTGCAGGAGAAGCCCGGTAGAAGGGAGTGCCGTGCGTATCAATATCCTTTCCGCATATTCTACCCCTATGATTAATAACATAGGCGTGTTTAAGGCAACGGAAGGCTTTGAAACAGAAGAGGCAGGCACATCGGTAAGGCTTCCGAGCAATCTGGCGCTTATACCGGTTGCAGACTTTGTACTGGACAGTTCCTGGACGATGGAAAATAACAATGCGTCCGCATGGTCAAACGCAGAGAAGAATGGAAGGGCTTCTTTTACATTTACCGGGACACAGGCATGGATTATGGGTACAAAAGATCCGAACCATGGCACAATGGACATTTTAATTGACGGTGAAAAGGTTGGTTCCGCGAATACTTACTCTGCAACCAGGGCGATGGGGCAGCTGCTGTATACTACGCCGGAATTGGAGTACGGCAGCCATACCGTGGAAATTGTCTGTACACAGAACGCGATTGGCCTTGCGGGGGCGAATTATGCGGACGGTACGGGAATTTTTGAAATGAAGATTTCCGACGGTACGCTGTTTTATGGCGATACGATGGAAGTGGAAATCGTCCGTAAGGCCGGTTCCATGGGAGAAGCGGAGATCTCTTATATTACAGAGTCATCCGGAGCCGAGCAGGGAGTCAATTACCAGCATGTGCAGGGGAGCGTAAAATTTGCAGAAGGAGAAACGTCGAAGAAAGTCACGTTAAAAGCCTATGACAAAAACGGCATACCTGAGCACGATGACAGGATTGTGGACGGAAAGGATTTTTATTTTACATTATTAGCATCGGATACGGCTTCTATCGGAGTGGATTCTGTTATGCATATCGTTCTTTATAACGTCAACCCGAAAGATATCCTGGATGAATGCAAAAACATAGATCTGGATCAGTATTCAAAAGAAGGCAGGGAAGCTTTTGAGACTGCCGTAGCGGAACTCGAAGCATATATCAACAGCGGCATCGCTTCCGAACAGGTTTTGAAAACAGCGGCAATGGCGGCGTTTAAGGCGAAAAACAATCTGTCGGCAAGGGAAGGCTATACGGCGGAGGATCCTTATGAACTGCCGGTTTCCTACAATCAAAGGAAAGAGATTGAGGCGGAAAAGTTTATCCTGGACGCATCCGGCGTGGTGAATCCGGAGCAATATGTCCGGATTGCAAAGAAAAATGACGCTACGGTGGTCGACTGGTTTGAAAACGGAAATAAAATCAGGCTTCCGTTCTATGCTGCAAATGAAGGGACGTATAAGGTTACAGCGACATATCTTAGCGGAAGGACGCAGGAAAGCGGTAATCCGAATGCATTTAACTGGGGCGGCACAAATGTGGAAAGCGGCTCTGTGGATGTATACGGAGAGGAAGGGGCGACGACGTTCCATACCGTAGATTTTACAGTTCGCGTAACGGCTGCCGGAAACGGGGAATTGGTATTTGCCGCGGATTCCAAAGGCGGGCCTGTCATTGACAAGTTTGTAATCCAGAATACAAATGCAGACGCAAAACCGGTGGCAGTAGAAAGCGTCAAATTAAATAAAATGGAAATGAAACTGACTAAAGATAAGAATTATGATGTTTTAGTTGCAACCGTTCTGCCGGTGAACGCGGCAAACAAGCAGGTGGCGTTTACCAGTTCCAATACGGCGGTTGCACAGGTAGACAGCTACGGCCTGGTAAAAGGCGTGGCAAATGGAAACGCGGTGATTACCGCAACGTCTGTGGACGGGGCAAAAACAGCTGCATGCAGCGTTACGGTTGATTTGGGGCAGGCTCCGGTTCCGACGCCGCCGGATCATAAGGAAGAACTGCCGGTAGTTACCGCATTAAGCGCCCCGGCAGGCGTAACGGCAAAGAGTACGGTGACAGGAGTAAAAATTACGTTCCAGGCATCTTTAAACGCGTCTTCTTATGACATTTACCGCAAAGAAGGAAACAAGGCCGCACGTAAAATTGCATCTGTTACAAATACTTCTTACGTAGACGAAAAAGCGCCCGCCGCAAAGAAGCTGACGTATACGGTAACGGCAGTATCTGCAAATGCATCCTACACAAACAGCGCGCAGAGCGCAGGAGCAGGCGTTACGCTTCCCAAAACAGTGTCAGGGCTGAAAGTAAAAGCTGTAAATAACGGCGTGCAAATCAGTTTCAAGCAGGTAAAAGGGGCGAAGAATTATACGATTTTGCGTGCCCGAAAGAAAAACGGCAAATATACCAAGGTAAAAACATTATCTGCAAAGAAGACTGCTTATGTGGATAAGAAAGCAAAGAAGGGTAAGAATTTTTACAAGGTAGTTGTGAAAAAAGGAAAGCTTTACAGTCCGGCAAGTTCGGTGAAGCAAGTAACGGTCAAAAAGAAATAAATAGATAAGATAAGCGGTTTCCAAAGCATGTTTGAAAAATGCTTTTGGAAACCGCTTTTTTGGAATGCGTTTAATATTGGATCAAAACGGAATTCGTTAACGTATCCCCCTGGTATGACAGTTTCAGCGAAAAAAAACCGGAATCTTTTAGCAGCAGGCGGAGGAATATTTTATCCCCTTCCCAGATGGGAAGCTGTTCTATGCGGTCTTTTGGAACCCATTCCAGATGTCCCTCTCTGCAGTCGGTAAGCGTTCCTTCGAATTTGTCTGCCGTAAACAGATGGATATATTCGCTTTCCCATCCGTCGGCAATAAATGTTAAAATGCCCCGGAAACGGTAATTTAAAAGCGTAAGCCCCGTTTCTTCCCGGACTTCCCGAAGCAGGCATTCTTCAGGCGTTTCGTCGTCTTTGAATTTGCCGCCGACGCCGATCCATTTGTCGCGGTTGACGTCATGCGCTTTTTTGATGCGGTGGAGCATCAGATAGCATCCTTTTTGTTCGATATAACAGAGTGTGGTAAGTTTCATATTACAATCCTTTCGTAAAACGGGCGGATAAGGCGCTGTCCGCAAGGTGCGGACGTGGCGGGGGAACGGATAAAACGGCGTGCACTACCGCCGGCACAGGATTTTTTCAATATCCTTTTGCAGACCGATGATCATCAGGTGTTCATCCGCTTTAAACGTATAGTCCGCTCCGGGCAGAATGCGCGTATGGTCGCCGTATTTCACCCCAATAATGCTTAAATGATATCTGGCGCGGAAATTAAGGTCAAGCACGCTTTTGCCAACCCATTCCCGGCGCGGGGCAATTTCGTAAATAGAATAGCCGTCTGCGAGGTTGATATAGTCAAATACATTGTCTGCGCTTAAACGTACCGCCAGTTTGGCGGCAACGTCCCGATCCGGGAAAATAACTTCGTCCGCCCCGTTGCGCTGCAGGAATTTGGCGTGAATATCACGGTTTGCCTTGCTTAAAATATGCTTTGCGCCCAGATCCTTTAACAGGCTTGTAATCTCAAGGCTGCTCTGAAAATTACTGCCAATGCTTACGATACATAAATCAAAGTTGGAAACGCCGAGGCTTTCCAATACTTTGACATTGGTGCAGTCGCCGATTTTGGCGCTGGTAACATAGGGAAGCAGATCCTCCAGGCGTTCTTCGCATTTGTCCACAATCATGATTTCGTTGTCCAGGCGGGACAGATTCATGCATAAATGCGTACCGAAGTGACCCATTCCGATCATTAAAATAGATTTCATAGCGGTATCCTTTCTGTGCTATCCGATATTTATTTTTTCCGAGGGCTGCATAACATGGGCAATTTTCTTCTTGTCCGTAAAGGACATAGCGAAGGAAAGGCTTCCGACGCGGCCCAGATACATCAGAAGAATGACGATAAGCAGAGACGGCGTATTCAGCTTTGTCGTAAGGCCGGCCGACATACCTACCGTGCTGATAGCCGAAAAAACTTCCACCAGTACGTCTATGCCGTTCAAATCCGAAATACCGCACAATATGATGACAGCCGTCATGGCAAGCGTTAAGTTGGTGCAGAAGACGGCGGCGGCTTTGCGCAGCGCTTCATCCTCCAGGCGCCGGCCGAATATATTGTAGCCTACTGTGCGCGTCAGGTTTGCTTTGATGTATACAAACAATACGACAATACTTGTCACCTTTACGCCGCCCGCCGTAGAACCGGGCGCGCCGCCGATAAACATAAGCACTACCGTAAAAAGCTTGCCTGCGTCGGAAAGGGAGCCTACGTCTGTCGTGTTAAATCCGGCGGTTCTGGGCGTAACGGCGCAGAACAGGGAACTAAGCAGCTTGCCGGTGAAATCCATTTCCGCAAACAAGCGGTTTTGTTCGAGGCAGTAGAATACGAGCGTACTGCCCAAAATCAGGGCCAGCGTGGAGGTGAGCACGATTTTCGTATGTAGGGAATACTTACGAAAATGCAGGCCGTGGTCGTACAGATCGCTCCACACAATAAAGCCGATGCCGCCGATTACGATAAGGAGAACAATGGTAATGACGACAACCGGATGGCTGTAGTAAGAAGTCAGGGAAGAAAACGCCTCGTAGCGCCCCATTAAATCAAACCCGGCATTGCAGAAGGCGGAGACAGAGTGGAACATCCCGTAATAAAATCCCTGTGCCAGCCCCATGTCCGGAATAAAACAGGCGGCAAGGATACAGGCCCCGGCTCCTTCAAAAAAAAGCGTGCCTGTAATCACCCGCTTAGTCAGGCGGACCATACCGCGCAGTTCTATTACGTTAAAGCTTTCCTGTATCAGTCCGCGTTCCCTTAAGCCGATTTTGCGGCGCAAAAGCATGGATACCGTGATGCCGATGGTAATAAACCCAAGCCCGCCTATCTGGATCAAAACCAGAAGCACAATCTGCCCGAAAAGCGTCCAGTGCGTAAAAGTATCTGCGACAATCAGGCCCGTTACGCAAGTGGCGCTGGCAGAAGTAAACAGCGCGGTTAAAAATGAGGTGTGTTCACCGGATTTTGTAGCAAACGGCAGCATCAAAAGCAGCGTACCGGCCAGTATGATCAGAAAAAATCCTCCGGCGATCATCTGCATTCCGGAAAAACGTTTGTATAATTTGGGAAACATAAAATTTATTTTCACTTCCTTTTCGTCTTATTATAGGGTTCCTTTGCTTTTTTGTCTATATTTTTTGGGAAAGTTGTGGTACCATGATAGAGAAGAAAGTTACTGTGAACGCCATGGGTGTGAACAGTAACGAAAGAAACGGAAAGGGAAGTGATTGATATGGACAGACATATACCAAAGCCGGGAGAGCGGTATATGCATTTTAAGGGGAAATTGTACCAGATTATATGTGTGGCGGCGCATTCCGAAACAGGAGAGCAGATGGTGGTTTACCAGGCGCTTTACGGTTCCTTTGCCTGCTATGTAAAGCCGCTTGCGCTCTTTATGGATAAAATGGAACATGTGGAATATCCGGATGCGGGGCAGGGGTACCGTTTTGGTCAGGATCCTTTGGATATGCGGATGCAAAGCGGCTCCGCCGGCCGGGCGGAAGATAAGGCGGTGTGCGTTCGTTGTGACGAAAACAGCGAGTTGCAGGCGGATCCGGCGTTGCTGCGGTTTTTGGATGCGGATACATTAGAAGAGAAGCTTCAGATTTTGAAGTCGCTGGAACATTCCATCACAGACCGCCTGATAGATGATTTTGCCGCCGCGCTTGATCTGGTAATTCCCGATGGAAGCCTTACGAACCGGTATACACAGCTTTTAAGCAGCGTGCGTACCATGCAGAGGTTTGAAAACAGCAGGTTCCGGTAAATTCCAAAACTTTATAGGATAGCAAAAGGGCTGTCGCATTCAGAAGTAAACATACAAGATACAATATTTTGCAAGTACGAATGATACCATATCTTGTTGTTGTATTTCTTAATGCGACAGCCTCATTTGTCTGTTACGGCATTTGTTTTGCCTGGCTTAATACGCTGTTATGGTATTGTTTGGTAAACGTGACGTCTTCTGCGAACCAGTCCGGCGGGACAAAGCGGTTTGCTTCCTCTTCGGTAGGAAATTCCACTTCCGCCAGTATAAGCGGAGCTAAGCTGTCCAAAAATATGTCCAGTTCAATCGTGTACGTTTCCTGGTACGGAATATTATAGCGCACCTTGCGGATCAGTATGCCGTCTGCCTTGGGGCGGAGGTGCTCGTAGGATTTTTTATCCAGAGGCAGGTTGTATTCTTCACGTACCATAAGTCCCCCGCCTTTGTAGGTCAGAATATAATCCTCGCCGGATTTGCGGATGCGTACGACCGGGGAAGTGGACAGGTATCCCTGTTCGATTTCCCGGTGCGGGTACGAAGCATAGTCCGGCGGCAGGCGTTTGATTAGATATTTGCGTTCAATTTCCATGGCGGCTCCTATCGGTAAACGAGTTTTTGCTTCAAATCGGCAACTGCGTCGCTTCCTTTTTGGTATTCCACTATAGCAAGGGCAAAATCAATTGCAGTGCCCATACCGCGGCTGGTAATGACATTTTGATCCGTTACGACGGTTTCTTCCAAAAATTCGGCTCCTGAAAGCTTCTCCTCAAAGCCGGGATGGCAGGTAGCGCGTTTGCCTTTTAAAATCCCGGCGGCGCCGAGAACGGAAGGGGCGGCGCAGATAGCGGCGACAAGTTTTCCGGATTCTGCAAAGGAACAAATTGCCGATTGGACGCCGTCGTGCGCGCCTAAATTTAAGGTCCCGGGCATCCCGCCCGGAAGCACGACGGCGTCATAGCCGTCCAAATCTGCCTGTTCAAAAGTCAGATCCGCCTGGAACGTAATGCCGTGGGAACCGGTAACAGAAGCGGAACCGGTAATGGAAACCATATCAATGGTAAGGCCGGCGCGGCGTAAGATATCGACAACGGTAAGCCCTTCGATTTCTTCACAGCCGTCCGCCATAAAAATTGCTGTTCTACACATAAAAAACCTCCTTAATCCGTTTGTTTACAGAAGTGCAATGCCGTTTTTTTCGCATTCCAGGCACATATCTTTAGGCCACAGGGAAGACTGCACTTCGCCGATATGCGCTTTCCGCAGGAAAAACATGCAGATTCGGGACTGTCCGATCCCGCCGCCGATGGTAAACGGAAGAGCGCCGTCGATAACCGCTTTCTGGAACGGCAGTTCCGCCCGTTCCGTGCAGCCTGCTTTGCTTAACTGGGACAGCAAGGCGGTTTTGTCTACGCGTACGCCCATGGAGGATAATTCCAGGGCGATATCCAAAACCGGATAATAAACGACAATATCTGCATTCAAAGCCCAGTCGTCATAATCCGGGGCGCGCCCGTCATGGGGCTTGCCGTTTTCCAAAACATCTCCAATCTGCATAATGCATACGGCGCCTTTTTCTTTGGTAATGATGTACTCGCGTTCCTTTGGAGAAGAATCCGGATACATTTGTTCCAGTTCTCCCGTAGTAATAAAAAAGATGTCATGCGGCAGAATTTCTTCAATATAATCATATTGGATGGACATATATTTTTCGGTTTTACGCAGGCATTGGTAGACGGTGCGTACGGTGTCCTGCAAAAAATCCATAGTGCGGTCTTCTTTTCGGATTACTTTTTCCCAGTCCCACTGGTCTACGAAAATAGAGTGTATGTTGTCGGTATCCTCGTCACGCCGGATGGCATTCATATCCGTATAGATGCCCTCGCCTGCGGCAAAGCCGTACTTGCCCAGGGCATAACGCTTCCATTTGGCAAGGGAATGGACCACCTCGGCCTGCCTGCCGTTTTGTTCTTTGATATCGAAGGAAACGGGGCGTTCCACGCCGTTTAGGTTGTCGTTGAGCCCGGAAGCCGGATCGACAAAAAGCGGGGCGGATACGCGGGAAAGCTGCAAACGCGTGGATAACAGGTTTTGGAAGAAATCCTTCACCGTTTTGATCGCGATCTGCGTATCGTGCAGGTTGAGTGCGGAATGGTAATCCTTAGGAATAATCATTGTTCCCATATTTAACAGCTCCTTTATATTTGTTGGAATCTTTTGGCAGCCGGTGAAAACTGCTGTAAATTATTGTAGCACACCCGCGATTTTTTTCAATAACAATGTGCGGAAAAAAATTCGTCCAGCAGGGGAAAAAGTTTGGGGCTTTTGACTACATAGCTTGCGTGCGTCTCGCCCGGTAAAATCTGCAGAGAAGCGTCCAGGACAGACGCGGCAATCCGCTTTGTCTCGCTTTTTTTAACCATGTCTTTTTCCCCGGCCAAAACCAGGGTGGGAACGGTAATCCGTGCAAGATCTGCTTTTGTAATATGAGGTTCTTTTTGCATCAGGCGGACGAGCGGGTCTTTGTCTGCCAAAGACTGAAACCATATCGAAAGCCGGGGAAAGAATTTAAATCCTGAGGGGGTCAGGTTTGCCCCGCTTACGGCAAGTGCGGAAAACATAGCCGGATACCGGGAAGCGGCAATCAGGCCGATAATACCGCCGTCGCTAAAGCCGTAATAGGCGGGGCGGACCAACTCAAGCGCGTGGACAAAAGCGGCGACGTCCTCCGCCATGTCGGAATAATGGTATTCATTTACGGCGGAACTAAAACCGTGCCCGCGGCTGTCTAAGGCGTAGACGGTATGTTTTTTGGAAAGTTCCGGAACCAAAACTTGAAATATCCGATGTGTTTCTTTATTCCCGTGCACTAAAATGACAGGGGAACCTTCTCCGTGTTTTTCGTAGTAGATAACTTGTCCGTTTAATTGAATGTACATATTTGGATGTTGCCTCCTCCCGTTTGGATTGTATGATGAGTATAGCATATTGGAAGTAAATCTTGAAGAGTAAAAAGCAAATGTGTTATAATACCGTTATCCGGAGGCTACTGTTCACTCCTGGGCCGTGCACTGCGCTGC
>OFFK01000520.1_pt1 | contig 33911 bp, 23 predicted proteins | sample 1521361 | NCBI WGS metagenome assembly OFFK01 (sample SAMEA3504096, study PRJEB24116) | mouse gut metagenome | biome: mouse gut; feature: mouse-associated habitat; material: faeces | place: Denmark | collected 2011 | reverse complement strand
GAACAGTCCGTTTAGTGGCAATATAGTCTTACCAACACACTTACGGACTAACACCTAACAAAAATATTGTCTTGAAATCCGTATTCAACGTACTCTGTCAATGCATAAACGGACAGAATATCATCTTCCTTGAAAGTTTCAATAATCTTAAATCCCACACCATGACATTCTCCGGGAAGATAACTCCCCTCATTTGCTTCAACAATCGCTTCCCTTATTGCTTCCGAAAGCGGGTCAGTCTCTAAAGAAGATTCCGATACTTCGTTTGATGTGGTATTGGGAACATCATCTGAAAAATTCGCTTCGGTAGAAACGTGAAAATCATTATCACTGTTATTTTTCTGTATGCCGCAAGCGGTACATAGCAAAAACAGTGCGGATAATATGACGAAAAATCTTTTCACGATGAATCCCTCTTTGTTCTTTCTACTCATACAACTTAGCTATATAAGATACTAAGGATTCTGTAGTTTCAACATTCCAGCAATCCCCGTCTTGGGTAATATAATCTCCGGCAATAATATAATTTGCAGTCTGGTTCTCATCTTCACTCAAAAAACGAATACGGTATTGATAGCCGCTCCTCAACTCGTCGCTCTCATTGATGTAAGTAATATTAGAGAGTATTCGGATAATGTCGCTGATTATTGTAGAATCCGCAACTTCCAATTCTTGCCCGTTATTACCGTCTATGATTTTGATTTTACTCACTTCGTCAACTGTATATTTTGTGGAAATATTATTGTTGTTAATATCAGTTGAGGAATCATATTCGTTGCTATTTTCATTTGATATTATTTCTGGCTCATTCAGTTCGCTATCTATGCCTTGTGCAGATATATTTTGTATGGCTTTGCCACTTGCAACTTCTTCGTTATTGGACTCCGTACCAACGTTGCTTTTTTGAGCAGAACATCCTATCAATGTAAACGTAATCGTTATTAACAAAACAAAAATAGCCACTCTTTTCATCATATGGGTTTCCTCCTCGGGATTTAAGCCTTTGTGTCATTCAAAGTATAGCATAAAGTTGTGAACAAATCTACAACATTAAATAAGGACAGCTAATTTTCTTGGCTGTCCTTATTCAATCCCTGCGTTCCCGACTGCCATATAAGACAAATATGCTTTTTTATATAGGACGAATATGGGGTTTCGTAGTCGTCGGCATTGTGGAAAAATCCAAAAGTTTAGATTTTTCCATAATGTTTGTCTTTTGTTCGGAATAGTGTGGTGCTGGCTGTCTATCTCTTGTTTTCGGTTGCTTGCTTCTTTACCGTACATGAGCATTTTCCCTGGGGATGAAACAGCGTCTGGGACTTGCCATTGCCCTGACAGGGACCCCCGGATTTCTTGTTTTGGACGAACCAACCATAGGCCTTGACCCGGTGGGCAAGGCGGAGCTTAGAAATCTTCTGTTAAAGCTGAACCAGGAAAAGGGGCTGACGATTTTCTTCAGCAGCCATGACCTGTCCGAGATGCAGCGGCTGGCTACCAGGTATGGCTTTCTGCATAGGGGAAGACTGGTAAAAGAGCTTTCGGCACAGGAACTGGAACAGGAATGCAGTGTCCAGGGGATTGATGTAGAGCAATATTTCCTGAACCTTATTTTGAAAGCAGGAGGTGTGGGGGAAAATGAGACTTTTTGTCAATGAACTGTGTAAAATCAAAGCTTCGAAATCCGTAAAGGGAGTTGCTGTTATCTTTATCTTCTTTGCCATACTGGCAGGAACCGTATGGGGAAAGTCGGACATGCCCGCTGCATTATATGGTTTTGGCGCACCGTTTATGTGGATTGTCGCCAATGGCGCCTCCGGCTTTTTTCTGTATGCCTTGATAGTGGCCAGCCTGTTTGCCGGGGAATTTGAATTGGGCGTTATCCATAATATATTGGGATGCGGTGTGAAGAGAAGCAGTTATTTTATTGCAAAGGTAATGGCTGTGTTCAGCGTCACCGTTTTGCTTTATCTGGGTGGTATCTGCGCCCTGCTTTTGTTTAAATGTCTGCTTGTAGGTTTTGGACCTTCAGCCCTGATTTTTGCCGATTATGGTTTCAAGGTTCTGGTCTTTAACGGATGGGCAGTCTGTTCCCTGTTGTCCTATGTGGCTGTCTATATTTTGATTGCCTGCCTGTTCAGAGAAGCCGTTCCTACCTTCATTGCATCCCTTGTAATCACGCTGTGTGAGCTTTTTAATCTGTTCAGAGGGCCTGTCAGAATTACAACGGATGCGATCGGTTTTATAGAGAGCGATAGAATTTTATCTTCTGATTTTGGCAGATTATTTACTCCCTGTATTTTTATTTTGGTTATTGCGTTGGCGGCGGCATATATACTCTTTTTAGTACAGGATGTGGACTGAATGGATGCAGGCTTTTTCCCATAGAGAATGTGAAGCGGGAGAATACGGTATGCGGCAGGATGGAACAGGAGGTTACAGTGAACAGAGTATTCCGTGCAGAGAGTTACATATTAAGGCATGACCGGCTGCTGTGGATTGTACCGGTATTGTATTGCGCAGTCGGGGTTTATGCAGGATTTTATGACCATGCAGTCATGGATATTTACGAAGGGTTGGAACTGTTTAGTCTGCCCGAAATTATGAATATATTTTTTCCCTTTTCTGCGGCTGCGGTGACAGGTTATGTGATTGGAGGCGATTTCAGCAGGCGTACCATCCAGAATGTGCTGTCCGTGGGAACCGATAAGAAGCACTATTTTTATTCCAGGCTGTTGGTACAGGGGGTGGTGACAGGGGCGCTGTTTACCGTGACAGGGCTGATTCATGTGATATGCCATTGGTTCTGGCCTCAGGGAAATTCGGATATCCGGATAGAGTTCCTGTGGCAGAAGCTGCTTGTCTATATGACGGTGGCATTGCTTCAGCTGCTGGCATCTGTATCTGTCATCAACGCAGTGTGCTATTTTGTAAAAAATCAGCTGGTTGCCATTGGATTCGGAATAGGGCTGGTGTATTTGGAACTGATTATTTACCAGGCTGCGGAGATAAACGGAATGGGAGCTGTTCAGGCGTTGGCTGATTTCTTTCCCACAAATGTCCTCAGGAATATTTTTGCCTATGCGGTGTATGACAGAGTTTTTACAGGTGAATTCTTCCAATATGGACTTTCGGCGATTCTTGTGATTGCAGTGAGCAGCGCGGCAGGATATGTGCGGTTTTGTTATGACAGGGATTGAGCATTTCGGTTATGTGGGAGTTTGTGCATTTCCAGAGGTTCGCTGAAGCGGATAGCGTCGCAATGGCGCTTGAACGGGCACATACAGAGGCAGCATCCATACTGACGTACAATGACGAAAATTCCCTTGCCTGTGCTGATTTCCTGTCTTGGCGTGCAGTTTTATGCAGCGGCGATTATTCAATTTTTAGCTGGCTGCAATTCTACAAATCAGAATTTACTGTTACGGGTTAATCGCTTTCTGGGGTCTCGCAGGTTTCCAAATATTCCGACAACAGAGCCGAAGATGGATTCAATCGCAATGCCCGGTGGTATTCTGCACCATCGCCATCAGGCGGAGCCTGTTCTACATTGATGACCACGCATTCCCGCTCTTTACTGGTTCCAAACAAACCGGAAGCATCGAGTCTTTTCATAGCCTCCTCCATAAGTTCAATCCGCACTTTCCACTCAGTCTCATATAGATCATCATCGGATAATTTACTTGCCCTTTGAGCCAGCAACACATCCACTTCACCAAAAAACTCATCGTAACCATAAACAGCATATGGAGAGTCTGCGCTATCCCATTTCCACCAACTCTTGTCCTCATCAGTTATCTGCTGTTCCTTTACGGATTTTTCCAAGGCTTCGTAAGACCATGCTGAAATATAAGGGTGCATCCCCTCATCAAATACAAATACATAAAAATAAAAATGTTTTTTGGTTGTTTCTTTCAGAGACAGGAACGCCGCTCTGGCAGCGGTTACAAGAGCTTCCACTAATTCCTCATTATCTTTTTCAGTACACATATCCATCTTGTCCTTTCTTTTTATAAATCCTGATTTATCCTTGCTTATTATATATCCATTTTCCCAAACATGAAAGCAGCTTTTCACACTTTCTGTACATCAAAGCGGAATTTGAACAAGGCAGCGACAAGCCGCTGGTTTTATGCTGTCCTCGGTTATCCCTACCAATTTTTCCTTTATTATTACGCACAGGTTGGGGATCTGCAAATTTGTTGACAGGATACTGGTGCTTGAAAACGGTAAAACCATTGAAGACGGGACCCATGCGGAATTGATGATGAGAGAGGGAAAGTATTATCGGATGTTCCGAAATCAGGCGGAGTTATACAGTATGTAGTGCAGAAGGCCATTCCCAAAGCGCTCCGCATTACCCAAGACAGGCTGGACAGCCGGAATTTCCATGCCTTGAACCCTGCCTTCGACAGGTATGAAGACTGCGGCTGCAACAAATAAAGCGGTTGGATATGGGCAGAAGATAAAGCTGAATATGGGGCTGGCGCATCAAGGTTACCTGCCAGGTGTATCTATATCTGGTCTCTGTGACCTTTCAGGCGGCAGCCCCTTCAGACTCAGATGGAATCCCTGCCGGCCTGTTTTTCTTTTTTTGTCTGTGCCTTTTTACGCAGAAGAGGCGCTTCCCTTTTATCTGCAATCAGGGACAGGTTGCCGTAGTGTACTACCATCATGTAGGCGGCATGGAGGAAGGGGACAAGGGAACCCAAAGTATTGAGTTTGTATACTTTTGTATCCCCGTTTTCCGTATCCAGTTCCAGTTCACTGACCAGCTGAAGTTTTTCGAATTCCGACAGAAGTGCCCGGGCTTCCTCCGGACCGGTTCCCAGACGCTGCGCTATGATACTTGATGTACAATATTTGGGAGGCCTTTGGCATAAAAGCCTCAGCAATTCAAGTGCATTGGGTTTTGAAAGTGCTGTGAACAGTCTGCGGTAGGTGTCGTTGTCGGTAAAAAGCGAATCGTAGCCGTCCTCAGGCTCCGGGAACAGGGAGATAAAAGTCGTTTTTTCCGAGTCGACGCCCAAAAGAATGCCTTCATCCGTAGCATAATAAATGTTGTAATTTCGAAAAATATTGTCCGAAACGGATGTCAGTCCGGAACTTTCCGTTTTCACGGCTGCCCACATAAGGCGGCAGATTTCTTTCAGGTGCCTTGCTTCCGGCAGTGACGCGATATAATGGGGCAGAACTTCCTGTATATTCGACTCCGTGATGTCTTCCCTTCCAAACAAATGATTGATGGTGATGCCGAGCCGGTCTGCTATGGAGGGGATGAGGGAAATATCCGGTGTCCCTCCTGTCTCCCATTGAGAGACTGCAGAGCTGCTGACGCCCAGCGCTTCTCCCAGTTCTTTCTGGGTAAGCTTTGCTTCCTTCCTGTATTTCTGAATCTGTTCTCCGATAATTGAGTAGTTCATAGATACCTCCCTTCAGTGTTATCAGTATCATACATCAGAAAATGACGGGTTTCAATATGTATATCAAGTATTGCTTATTTTTTTCAAAAAATGCTTAAAGTGCCGATATGCTGTGCCGGTCCTGCCGGCGATAGTAATCACTTGGGGAGAGTACAATGAAGCGAACAGTGCGACTTAAGGCGTGCTTAATTGTATGCAAATGTACACCCATTGATATTTTGTATCAGGCTTTTTATAATAAAAGGGAACAGAATTCAGTATTTGAACAGGGAAGGAGTATTTTTCATGCAGTTATGCATCAGAAACCTTTATAAGCATTTTGACAAAAAGATTGTCCTGAATCACACAGGCTTTGTATTTCAGGAAGGTTCTATTTACAGCGTCCTCGGACGGAACGGTGCGGGGAAGACCACGCTGTTTGGCTGTATCAGCGGCGATTTGTTTTTTGAGGACGGCGAGGTGTTTTTGGAGGAAAACGGTGTTTCACGCCCGCTTACTTTTGAAGACGTCGGCGTGGTCAGTGCCTCGCCGGTATTGCCGGACTTTCTCACGGGTTACGAATTTATCCATTTTTTCGTGAAGCTGAACAGGGAAAATCCTCAGGCGGAAAGCATTGACTCTTTTTTTGACCTGGTGCGCCTGGATGAGGAGGATCGGCACAAGCTGATCAAGAATTATTCCTATGGAATGAAAAACAAGCTGCAGCTCTTATGCTGTCTGATCCGGGACCCGAAAGTGATTCTGCTTGACGAGCCGCTGTCATCATTTGATATCATTGTGTCCCACGATATCAAGGAAATGCTGTTGGGCATGAAGGAAAACCACATTATTATCATGGCAACTCATATCATGCAGCTGGCGCAGGATATGAGCGATGAGATTGTGCTGCTGCGAGAGGGGTTGCTGGAAGGGGTGAAAGAGTCTGTTCCGGGGGATGCGGATTTTGAGGATTACATTATACGGGCGCTGCAGGAGAAGCCGCAGGGGACAGCAGGAAGCGGCCGGGAGAAAGAACCTGGAAGCGTGCGGGGGAAAGTATCCGGGGATGCCTGGAACAAAGGATCTGAAGGCATGCGGACTCAAAACACAGGGACGGATTTTCCGGAAAAACAGGAAAAAGGCTCCCTGAAGGGAGGGCATCGCAAATGAGCGGGGAGAAAAATATGCGGACTGCCGAAACGCTTTCCGGCCGGATTATGGTTTACGCGGAGATCTATCTGACCATTCAGATCAACGCGTTTCTGTATTATCTGAACAGGCTGCCCGTATTTGGAAAAATCGTACATAGTTCCTGGCACAGCCGCTACAGGCTGAAAAAAATATGGAGTTTGTTCAGCCTTGCATTTGGCCTTGTCAGGTCGGCGCTGGCAAATAATATCGGGACCTGGATCCTGCTCTATATGATTCCCCATCTGTTCCTGGAGGAAGCGGAGGTGGTTTCAGGCGTTTTCCTTATGCTCTTTATCCTGGTGAAATGTGTGGCAGGAGCGATGATGGAGTGCGGGCTGTTCAAATCATCTGCGGAAGATTACACATTTTTAACACATTTTATGGTGAATCCGGTTTCCTACTACCGCTACAAGGCAGCAAAAAATGCGTTTTTCTCCAGCTTTATGCTCTTTCCGGTGCTGTATTTTCTGTTTCGGGACTGGGGGCTGGTGGGGGCGCTTGTGCTGATGAAACTGTTGTGCATTTTGGGCGGCAATGTGGCGTACTTAAGCATCTATAAGAGGCTGGGGAGGCTGCCGGATAAAAGAGTCCGCCGGGTGACGGCATACCTTCTGATTCTGCTGGCCTATGGGGGCGCTTATTTTGGCGTATATGGGAATCTGGCGATTCCGCCGGCGGGGCAGATTGCCGTGGGAACCCTGTGCGCGATTCTGGCCGCAGTCTGCTGGCGTTACCATATGGCATATTCCGACTACAAGAAAATTGCGGTAAGATTTGCAAACCAGAGCGCGGTGAGCTTTCGAGTTACGGTGAGAAGCAGTTCAGCAGGTGAAGAGGAGAACGGGCTGCTGGAATCCGGATGGGAAGAAAACAGGGAATTTTTCAGGACGCATGGGGAGGAAACACCGGAAAGATATCTGGAACTGGCGTTTATCAGGCGTTTCGGCAGGGCGATCCGCCGAGAAAGGCGTGACAGGATTGTGTCCATGTTTTTTATCGGCGCTGTCCTGGGGCTTGGCATTCGTTTTGGCTGGCTGCCGGTGACTTCGGACACGGTGCTGGATTATACGCCGGTGCTGATTGCCTTTGCCGTATCCATGACGTTTGCCAATCGGCTGATGCAGATGTATTTCCGCAATATCGATCTGCATATGCTGTATCACCATATGGCGTCTCCCGTATTTATCCGCAGAAGTATGCTGCAGCGGTACCTGTATCTGTTAAGAGGGGATTTGGTTTCCGCTGCCGTCATTGTTCTGCACATTTTGTTCCTGCTGTTTCTGTCCGGCCTGCAGGTTCCCGGGAGTACGGTGGTAAAGCTGGCAGGGGTCTGTATCCTGTTTCTGGTTTTGTGGGAGACCTATGAGTGCATTGTCTATTATGCCATACAGCCATATTCCGCGGACATGACGGCGAAGAGTCCGGTTTTTAAGATTCTGGGGTATCTGGAAGGGCTTTTTCAGCTGTTGGTTTTGTTTGTGCGCAGGGATCTGACGGCTGCACTGCCCTGGATGTGTGTTGTCTGTGCCTGTGCTGTGGCAGTATTTTTTCTCACCAGGAAATTTGCGCCGAAAACGTTTCGGCTGAGGTGAGCCGTCCCATGCACGCCGTATTTTATGCGAAGTCCGGGGAAGGAAAGAGATTGTATTTTCCGAAAAAGCATATTATAATGGGAAAAGGTTGGAAGAATGCTGATATGCGGACAAAGTACAATCGGAAAGCCACATGCCGGTATGATGCCGGGAGCCGGGCAGGCTTTACCCTTTAGTGCGATTGCGCAGCGATTTAAATTAGTCCGGCTAAGAAAAGTCTGCTGTGTCGAAGCGACTTTAATTAGTGCTGTCGCGCAGCGATTTAAATTAGGAGGAATAAGGATGGATACGGAAGAGAAAGATACAGCGGCAATGATATTTACCAATAAAGATCTGAAAAGGCTGATTATCCCGCTGATTATGGAGCAGGCCCTTGCCATCACGGTGGGCATGGCGGATACCATGATGATTTCCTCCGTGGGCGAGGCTGCGGTTTCCGGGGTCTCCCTGGTGGATATGTTTAATAACTTTATCATCAGCATGCTGGCGGCCCTGGCTACCGGAGGGGCGGGGGTTACCAGCCAGTTTATCGGGGCATCCAAACGTGAGGAAGCCTGCCGTTCTGCAAAGCAGCTTCTCTGGGTCAATTCCCTTATCACGATAGGGATCTCCTTTCTGGTCATTTTGGGGCACCGGCTGATTTTGAATTTGTTCTTCGGAAAAATAGAAGCGGACGTGATGCAAAATGCCGTCATCTATCTGATCATATCTGCGATATCCTTTCCGTTTCTGGCCGTTTACAATGCCTGTGCGGCGCTGTTCCGTTCCATGGGGAATTCGCAGATTACGCTGAAGGTATCCGTTATCATGAACCTTATCAATGTGGGCGGCAATGCAGTCTGCCTGTTCGGCCTGAAAATGGGGGTGGCGGGGGTGGCGGTGCCGTCTCTGATTTCCAGGGCGGTGGCGGCATTTTTTCTCTACATGCTGCTGCGGAATCCCGACAATCTGATCTATCTGAACAGAGAGCGCTTTCGGTTTGAATGGAAGGTTGCCAGAAAGATTCTGTACATCGGGATACCCAGCGGCATTGAGAACGGTATTTTCCAGCTTGGGCGGGTGGTTGTGGTGAGCATCATTGCGGGTTTCGGCACGGCGCAGATTGCCGCAAACGGTGTAGCTAACAGCCTGGACAGCATGGGATGCATTGTGGGCCAGGGCATGAGCCTTGCCATGATTACCGTAATCGGGCAGTGCGTGGGTGCGGGAGATCTGTCCCAGGTGCGGTATTATACGAAAAAACTCCTGCTGATTACCTATGCTGCCACGGCGGTGATAAACTGCTTTATTTTGCTGTTTCTGCATCCGATTCTGGGTCTTTACGGCCTGGGGGACGAGGCTACAGGGCTGGCATATACTTTGGTGATGATTCATAACGGCACGGCAATGCTGCTCTGGCCAGCGTCCTTTGTGCTGCCCAATATGCTCCGCGCCTGCAATGATGTAAAATATACCATGGTGACAGCTATTTTTTCCATGGTCACATTCCGTATCGGTTTCAGCCTTGTATTCGGCGTTTTTATGGGAATGGGGGCTGTAGGAGTATGGGTGGCTATGGTGGTTGACTGGTTTTTCAGGGTCTGCTGTTTTGTGGGGCGGTATTTCCGGGGGACGTGGAGGCGGCACTGTAATCTTGCCGGTACCTGACAATATACAGCCGCCGCCTGGGCGGGGACAGAAGGATTGCGTCTGCCTATACATGTCCCCCGCGCAGGGTAAATACTTCGTCATAGGATTCCGCTTTTTTCAAATGATGGGTAATGGTAAGCAAGGTAAGCCCCTCCATTCCCAAAAGCTCTCCCTCAATTTCCAGAGCCGTAGTTTCGTCCAGGGCGGAGGTGCCCTCGTCCAATATGAGAAAGCCCGTGTTCCGTATCAAGGCCCTGGCAATGGCAATCCGCTGTTTCTGGCCGCCGGAAAGCCGTTCCCCGTTTTCTCCTACCCTGTAGAACGTGCCTTCCGGGAAGGTTTCGGTAAACTTCCGGACGCCGCTTGCCCGGATAGCCCATTCAAAGCGTTTTTCGTCAAATTCCTCAAAGAGGCAGATATTATTGCGTATGGTGTCGTCAAAAAGAAATACGTCCTGATGGATACATACCGCCACCCGGCTGAACCTGTCGCGCCGCAGTTTCTGCAATTCCGTCCCGTCATAGAAAATTTCACCATCATAATTCGGATAATCGCCAAGTAAAAGATGAATCAGCGTGCTTTTTCCGCTGCCGCTCTCTCCTGTAAGGGCATATTTTCCGCCGCGCCGAAGGCTCATGGACAGATGCTCTAATACCGGCGCGCCTTCTTCATAACCAAAACATACATTCTTTAAATTGAGGGAATTTTGAAAAACGGGTTCTATGTCTCTCTGTGTTTCGGTTCTGGTATAGTCCGCGTATGCGTTCAGCCGGTCAATGATCGGCCTGGTAGCTTTTAACATGGGCATTATACGCAGGAAGGAGTCCAGGCCGGAGCAGAAGGAGCCGTTGAGTCCTTCAAATACCACAAGCGTACCCAGAGACATCCGCCCGGTAAAGACCATCCAGCAGGAGAGCGCCAGGATTCCGACCTGGGCAAGCTGGCTTAGCAGCTGGGCAAGGCTGTCCGAAAGTGCGCGCAGCCTCTGGGTATGGAATTCACAGTTCCGAAGGGTTTGGCTGCATTCCTGGAAGCCGCGTCGGATATGCCCCTGGATTCCGAAGGTGGTGATGGTCTCGAAACCGCGGAAACATTCCGAGAGCATGGCGGTCAGGGCAGCCAGGCGTTCCGAGCGCAGCTTTTCCCACTTGCCTGCCGTCCGCCCCAGGGCAGAGGGAATCATGCCTACGGCAAGGGCGCTGAGAATGGTGCATACCGCCACCAGGGGCTGATAATAAAACATAAGCACAGCGGAAAAGAACATTACCGCTACTGCGATTACATCCATAAACAACATTGTCAGAAACTGCACCTGAATGGTGTTCAAATCATTGGTCAGGGCTGAAATATAATCTGCGGAGTGTTTTTGGGCGAAGTCTCCGGGGCTGCGCCGTATGATACCTTCAAAAACCGAAAGCCTGATATCATTTATGACAGCTGTCTTAAAGATGTTCTGGCATATGCTGCCACATACATAGAGGGAAGTGGCAAACAGGGAATATCCAAGGGCAATCTTAATATACAGTTTTGTGCCGGACAGATCCTGTCCTACCACCGCGTCGATGAGATACCGCATGATAATGCTGTTGCCTCTTAAGGCCGCCATGGATATGGCCAGCAGCGCCAGCACGCCGACAAACTGCCCGGAACGGGCTTTTAAGTATCTGCTCATAGTGCCTGCCCTCCTTTGTATAATGTATTTAGGTTGTTCAAGGGATACCTATAAACCATCAGACCTGCTACCTGGGATTTCCCCGGCTTTTTCCGGGCAGGTCCGGCTTCTTTTCCGTACTTTTGCGTCTGTACGCCAACGATTGTGTCGTTCACAGCACACCTCCATTAAGCTTTTCTTATATTATATAACGATAGATGCTTAAATTCAATGGGCACAAAATTGCATAAAATCAAGCATCTCTTATATTTTCGGGAGATTGCATATTGACTGGGGAAACCGTGCAGGTCGGATAAGCCCCTCTTTCACACAACAAACCGAAAGCAAAATTGCGATTGACAGGAGGAATTTTCTGTGTTATGCTGACGAAAACAGGTAAAGAGAGGTATGCGTCATGTTAATTTTCGCATGTGGAAGAATGCGTCGGTAAGATTGTATACAGGCAGGGATATGGTTTTACTGTATACTAATCAGGCAGCCAGACAGCAGATATCTAATGTCAGTTCATACAGCCGGATAACGGATATCTGACATCCGAGGCGGTTGGGGATAGACCCGGCTGCTGCGGATTTCTTTCATTGCGTACATGACGATACCTTTGTTTATGCTGAGGATTTTCTCACAATAACCGAAGGTGTCTTTATACTCCCTGGTAATCACTTTCACTGCCTTGCTTTCGTGCAGGGCAGTGGGGGATATACTGCAGACAGGCCGGGAAATGCCGCGGAAGCGTGGCTGTACCGCCAGTAAGCCGGAGGAGAGGGGTTCCGCGCCGTGCCGCAGAAGAACAAAAGTTTGATTATTGATTGTGAGGAAACGAAAAATGAAACAAAATCTAAAGTCTATAGCAGGTAATTTTCGTTATCTGTTTCGTGAATTGTATTTATTCAGGCGGGGAAGTGTTTTCCTGCCTGTCCTGGGAAGTGTTTCCCAAATTTTCCTGTCACTGACCGCGGTATGGCTTCCAAAGCTGGTTTTGGATTTGGTTGAAAGCAGGGCGGAACCGGGGGTGCTTCTGCTGCGGGTTACTTCCGGCAGCGCCGTGCTGTTTGCGGTATCCGCCGTGAATGCAGTGGTTCATAACCGGATTGACAGCTGCGCGCAGGTTTTTCTTTACACCAGGCTGAAGCCTATGTGGGAGGAGAAAATGATGGTTCTGGATTACGAGGCATTTTCTTCCCCGGAGGGGAAAGTCAGGGCAGAGAGGGCAAGAAATGCCATAGACAGCCCTAATTTCGGCGCAGTCACCTATCTGCGCAGCGTTACGGAGCTGACGGAAGGCCTGGGAGGGCTTTTTGCCCTGGGCGCCCTGGTCTGCATGCTCCATCCGCTGGTTCTGGCGGCGCTGTTTGTATTGTTTTCCGTGGAGCTGTTTTACGGTGTCCGCTCGGAGCGGAGGAAGCATTTTCTGCAGGAAGAAAGGGCCAGGGCGAATCGGAAGCTGAATTATATGGCCTACCATACCAGAGGCTTCAGGGAAGGGAAGGATATTCGGGTTTATTCCATGACAGGCTGGCTGCGGAAGGCTGCCGGAGAAGCCGTGGCGGACAAAGATATGGTGGAGAAGAAGGCTGCCCGGCAGAATTACGGAAAGATGGTTTTAAACGGGCTGCTGCTTTTCCTGAGGAACGGCTGTGCCTATATTTATCTGCTCTGGCGTTTTTTTCAGGGGCATATGACCATCGGCGATTTCAGCCTTGCATTTTCCGCCGTGAACGGGGTGGGAGGCTTCCTGGCCAGAGTGGTCCAAGGGTATTCCGGCTTTATGGAGAGTGATAATTATGTGACGGATTTTTGTCTGTTTATGGAATGGAATATGCGTGAGGGAAAGAAGAATCCGGTAAGGAAGGCACAGGCTGTCCAAATCGCTGAAAAACCGGTATCTTTTACCTGGGAAAACGTCTCTTTTTCCTATGGCGGGAGTGATCACTATGTGTTGAAAAATGTGAATCTCACCATAAAGGCAGGAGAGAAACTGGCCATTGTCGGAGCCAACGGCGCCGGGAAGACTACTTTTGTAAAACTGCTGTGCGGAATGATCAGGCCAAAGGAGGGCAGGATTCTGGCAGCGGGCGTGGACGCGGCGGACTTTGACGAAGAGGAGTACCGGAACCTGTTTTCTGCGGTTTTCCAGAAGTCAGGCGTGCTGCCGGTGAGCATCCGTGACAATATCGTGTCTGAGGTGCGGCAATGCGAAGTACGCCTGGGCGGAGGAACGGTTTCTGATAAAAGGGAAGCCGAGGCGCAGCGGTTGGGCGGAAAGGACAGGAAATCCGGGCAGCTGTCCGGAAGCAGGCCGGAGAATATTGCCCGGGAAAAACGGTTGGACGGTGCGGAGACAATGCCCGGGGATGAGGCTGTATGGAGGTGCCTCCGTCTGGCAAATCTGGAAGAAAAGGTGCGCTCCCTGCCGGAAGGCCTGGACACCTGCCTGGGCAAAGGCATTGCGGAACACGGAACGGAACTTTCCGGGGGCCAGCTGCAGCGCCTGCTTCTGGCCAGGGCTTTGTACAGGGATGCATCCGTGCTTGTCCTGGACGAGCCTACGGCAGCGCTGGACCCCATAGCCGAAAGTGAAATCTATGAGTCCTATAACAGGCTGACAGAGGGGAAGACTTCCGTTTTCATTTCCCACAGGCTGGCCTCCACCAGGTTCTGCGACCGCATCCTTGTGATGGAGAACGGGGAGATTGTAGAGTCCGGAACCCACGATGAGCTTATGATGCGTGGGGGAAGGTACGCGGAAATGTACCATGTGCAGAGCAGATACTATACCGAGGAAACCCTCTGATTGTTCCCGATATTCGGGACGCGTTGCCACCGCTGCCGGATATGGTTCCCGGCAGCGGAGAAATATGAGACAGAAACGGGATTATATTATATAGAAAGGATATTTTGATGAAAAAGAGCGAAAGGACGATACAGGAAGATTTTCGGCTGATGAAAAGGGGTATCCGGGAATTTCGGAAAATACTGCCCGGCCAGATGGGATTGCTGGCCTGGAAAAGCGTAATTACGGCAGTTACCCCTTATATTGCCGTCGTAATGTCCGCCATGATTCTGAATGAACTGGCGGGGGACGGGGACAGGTTCAGGCTGTCGGCCTATATTTTGATTTCCACAGGAGCCACTTTGCTGATATCCATGATAGGATATCGGCTGGAGGCGAAGCTTGCGGTGGGCTATGACAGGCTGTTTTCCACCCATGAACTTATCCTGACAGATAAGGCTTACCGGGTTCCCTATCATTTTCTGGAGGACGAAACTGTCCGCAGCCTGCGGGAACAGGTGTCCGGAAGCATCAGCCTGACAGGCGGCGGGATGGCCAGCCTTTACTGGGATATGGAAGTGGTGGTAAAGAATCTGTGTTCAGGGGGGATTGCGCTTATATTGGGGCAGCAGTTCCTGTGGCAGGTGACAGCCGGGGTGAAAGGCGGCATGGTCAGCGGAAGGGAGGCGGCGGGAATGGTGCTTTTGCTGGCGGCGCTGACTGTTGTCTGCGCCTATGTGACCTGCAGGGTTTCCGCCGGGCGATTTCGGGTGGCTTTTGATGTGTTTGTCCAGGGAGCAAAGTATAACCGTTACGGGGATTTTTACGATTTGAGATATCTGCCGGACGAAGACATGGCTATGGACATCCGGATTTTCCGGCAGAAGGAACTGATTCTGCGGGAAAGCCTGGAGAAATGCCACCGTGTACTGGCGGAAGGAAAAGTGCGGGAAATGCGGGCGGTGAGCAGGCTTGATGTGGCGAAGCTTCTATGCACCGGCATCTGCGGAGCGGCAGTTTACGGGCTGGCGGGTTTTCTGGCGGTTCGGGGAGTCATCGGGCCGGGCAGCGTCCTTCTGGTTTCTGCATCGGTCACAATGCTGATTAACGCGTTGAGTGAACTGGCACAGATTTTCACCGATTTGCGGAATAATAATGTGCATTTGCTCAGCTATTTCCAATATATGGATTTGGAAGAGGAGGGCAACGCGGAGAGGCGGACAAGGCAGAAGGAACAGGGAGGCGAAACAGGAACTGCGGAGAGGAAAGGGATGGAAATCCGGTTTGAAGGGGTGAGCTTCTGTTATCCGGGCAGCAATACAAAGGTACTGCAGGATATAAGCCTGCGGATTCAGCCCGGGGAGAAACTGGCCATAGTGGGGGAGAACGGTTCCGGCAAGACCACTCTTATCAAGCTGCTCTGCCGCCTGTACCGCCCTGCGGAGGGCAGGATTCTGCTAAACGGTGTGGATATCCGGGACTGGCCTTATGAGGAATATATGGGTATGCTCGCAACGGTATTCCAGGATTTTGCCCTGTTTGCTTTTTCCGTGGCGGAAAATGTGGCAGCATCCGGGGACTATAACGGCGAGAGAGTATATGAAGCCCTGTATCGGGCAGGCCTTTGGGACAAAGTGGGTGGGCTGCCCAAGGGAGTCTGGCAGGCAGTCACCGCGGAATATGAGGAGGATGGTATGTCCCTGTCCGGCGGTGAAGCCCAGAAACTTGCCATTGCCAGGGCAATTTACAAGGCGGCTCCGGCGGTGATTCTGGACGAACCCACTGCCGCGCTGGATCCATACGCAGAAAAAGAAATATATGAACAGTTTTTCAGAAATCTGAAGGGGGAAACCATGATCTCCATCAGCCACAGATTGTCTTCCTGCCGGTTCTGCGACAGGATTATCGTGCTGGAAGGCGGGCGCCTGGTACAGCAGGGGAGCCATGAAGAGCTGGTTTCGGTAAAGGACGGCGCATATGCCCGACTGTGGGAGTCCCAGGCCGGGTATTATTGCTTTATGCGCAGGCCCGAGGGCCAGGAAACTAATAATTGCAGGAAGGGGGTGGGCGTGTTATAATAGGAGCGTGCTGCAGGGGACAGGGCGTGCAGCGGCTGAAGGGCTGTTGGAAAAGAGTTCGGTACAGCGTTCGGCGAAAAGGGAAAACCGGGAAAGGTAACATACATTATGAAGGAAGCGGAGAAAGAACCGGGAAAGGCACAGACAAAAATAGCATGGAAAAGCAGTCTGCTGCTCTTTCTGGCAGCATTTATCTGGGGGACTGCCTTTGTGGCGCAGAGCGTGGGCATGGATTATCTGGGGCCTTTGAGCTTCAACGGTGCCAGGTTCCTGATGGGAAGCGCGGTGCTTCTGCCGGTGATTGGCAGCAACAGGGTGAAGAGGAAAAGGGAAGGAAGGAAACCGGCGGATTTTAAGGCTGCGGTTAAGGGTGGTATATGCTGCGGCCTGGTGCTGTGCGGAGCGTCCCTGTTACAGCAGTACGGCATCCTGTATACCACGGTGGGAAAGGCTGGCTTTATCACGGCATTATATATCATCCTGGTCCCCGTATTCGGGATCTTTTTAAAAAAGAAGATAGCGCGGAAGGTCTGGGCAGGCGCGGTGATTGCGGCAATCGGCATGTACCTGCTGTGCATGAGTGAGAGCCTTTTCCTCGGCAGGGGAGACAGCCTTGTCTTTCTCTGTGCCGTTCTCTTTTCCGTACACATTTTGGTGATTGATTATTTTTCACCCAAAGCGGACGGAATAGAGCTTTCCTGCATCCAGTTTCTGACTGCGGGCGTAATGGCAGGCATTCCCGCATTTTTTATCGAGAAACCCGGTATGCAGGATTTCGTGAACGGTTTCCTTCCACTGGCGTATGCAGGGATTTTTTCGTGCGGTATTGCATATACGCTCCAGGTGCTGGGGCAGAAGGGGACGGACCCGGCCATAGCGTCTCTGATCCTGAGTCTTGAATCCACGGTCTCGGTGCTGGCAGGCTGGGTGATTCTGCAGCAGGCCCTGACAGGCAGGGAACTGGCAGGCTGCGCATTGGTTTTCTGCGCGGTGATACTGGTTCAGCTTCCGGAAAAAGCGAACGGAAGGAAGCTTTCCCAGGGGTGAAGGGATTTTGTTGACGGAAGAAGTGTATCATGTTATATTTGCGATATACCAATGAAAATGAGGAGATGTACAAAAATGTTTCATTTATTCGGAAAAAAAGGAGCAGCTTTGGAGGCTGACCTGGCAGAGTATCAGCGGAAACGGAACTGGGCAGGGCTGGCGAAGGCTTATTACCGTCTGGGGGCGGAGGCTATGGATAACGGAAATCCAAATCGTGCCGTGTTGTGGCTTAGCCGGGCAGACACCATCTACAGTGCCGATGATGCGGTGTATACTGCGGTAGGTGAGAAATTGATAAATGACTGCTCCGAGCGTATTGCCAGGCTGGAATGTGAGCCGCTGCTGTACAATACCGTCCCGGCCAAGGTGGAAGAAATGGCGGAAGCTTTGGGAGATGTGAAGATTCGTGTATGGGGGCTGCTGTCGCTGGCCCGATTGGTGAAACTGGGAAAGAGAGTGGCAGGCCTGCCCGGATGTGAGGTTTTCGGGAGACTGGGCTGGGCTGTGGACACGGTGCAGAAATCGCTGCAGGAGCCGCCCACCGAGGAGGAATTTAACGGATTGCGGGATATGTGCGGTGAACTCTATGAACTGGGAGACAGCCCGGAATTCTGGGGGGTTGGAAGTGAGATCAATGTCCCGGGCGGCGCGGCTTTCCAGGTTTTTGACTTTAACGGAATGCAGGGGATCCATCTGGAGATTGACGCCTATCTGGACACGCATCTGAAGACGATATGTGCTCTGGGGCAGGGAGAGGAGCTTCCGTCTCCGGAGGCCGGCATTATCACCGCGGCGCTGCTGCCGGATTATTATGTGCGGACAGGTGCGGGAAATCCGGAGGAGATTCCGCAGGTCAAGGATGAACTGGAGCGGATTTGGCATGATTATGAGTTTGTATGTGCTGACATTACATGGGAGCTGATCAGGCAGAGAATTGAGGCTTATAAGGAAATAGACATTTTATAACGGTCAGGCCATCAGGGCGTATAGGCAGCCGGGATGGCGGGAAGGCGCAGGTTGATGAAGAAAGGGATTCTGGCAGTCGTATGGATTTGCCTGGTGATATTTTGCTGCGGATGCGGCGGTAAAGCGGGGGAAAACCTGAAGGATTACAAAATTTATCGTGTGGAGGGGGAAGATCCTGCAGGACTGACCCGGTTTTTGATTGATCTGGCAAAAGAGGAAGCGGGAGCACGTCTGAAAAATACGGCGGACAGTCAGGCTGCCGGAATCAATCTGCTTCTTTCGGAGGCGTCGGCTAACGAATACGGATATACCATAACGGGTATGATGCCCAAGGGGTTTGCAGTTTGCCGTCAGGAAAATCGGATTTTACTGCTGTCACCCACGGAGGAAGGTATCAGGCGGGCATGCAGATATTTTCTCGGCAGCCTGGTGGCGGAGGACGGCAGCCTGCTTCTGGGTCCTGGGGAGCGGTACACGGATACGGGGCGGGAATTGCGGGAAGCGGTTTATATAGGAGACACTGCCATCGGGGAATATGTCATAGAGTATGGAGGGAAAGAAGCGCTGCCCGTATGCGAGGAGCTGCAGTCCTATATCTGGAGGACGTCGGGAGAATTGCTTTCGGTGGAAGCTGCAGGTGAGCAGAAAAACGCGGCAATCCGTCTGGAAGTAGACGGAGACGGCGGGAAGGGCATTGTGATAGAGGACGGCCAGGTCACGATTACGGGGACGGATGTGTCCGGCCTTTTCCGGGAAATGTATCTGTTTTTAAATCTTTATCTGGGCTGGATGGATGCAGGGAAACCGGATGCCCATATCAGCAGTGTTTCCCGGAAGATTTATGTGCCGTCCAATGTGGCGCCCCGGGAATCGTGGATAGAGGAGAGAGAGGCAATCGTTACCCTCTGGAATGTGGAATTTACCAGAGGGGTATATAAGAATGAGGCTGTGAGCCTGAAAAACAACATTCTGGATTATACCGGGGATCAGCTTTACGAGTATGTGAAAATGCTGCATTTCTGCGGTTTTACGGGGATTCAGGCCACGGATATGTGTTCTGCATGGGCAGGGGCTGACAGCTATCAGGCAGTACATGAGAAGCTCCGCATGCTGGCGGACGCGGCACATTCCCTCGACATGAAATTCACGCTCTGGGTGTGGGGCGCAAAGTTTTCCGGCTTCAGCTGGACGGACCCCACCGTGTCCTATGCGGCGGGGGAAAGCGGAAGGGCCTGCGACAATCCGCAGACATACGCCACATTCGAAAAGTATTATTCCATTTACGCCGAACTGGCGGACTGCTGCGACAGGGTCATCGGCCACTATTACGACCCGGGCGAGCTGGAATCTGCGGATGACATTGCTTTTTTCGCCCGGATGCTTCGGGATAAGTTTCTGGCGGTCAACCCGGGTATTGACTTCGGGGTGAGCTGCTGGGTGGACAAGTACGATAAAAAGAAATTCGTCAATGCGCTGGGGAGCGATATCACCCTGTACGAGGGGACATTTGAGGATGTGCAGGAATATGCGGACTTCCGGCAGGAAATCGTGTCTCTTGGGACCAGGTTGGGCACATGGGCATGGAATACCTGCGAGATGGAAATTGACCAGATGGCACAGATGAATTTTAATATGGATATTATCAGGGAGAAGTACCAAATTGCCAGAAAGTCTGACGAGATATGCAAGCCATCTTACTGGAGCGAGATGGACAGCTATCATGTGCTGAACGCTTTCTCACTGTACTGTGCGGGGCAGCTGCTGATTGACCCGGATACGGACGCGGAGAAGCTGTACCGGCAGCTGTCCGAGGCCGCCGTGGGTCGGGAGTACGCGGAGGCCTTCACGCAGATGCTTATGCTGATTCAGGACGCCCGCTCGGGAAATACCTGGAGCCGGTATTGGTGGAACAGCGATGACTATATTTTAAAAAGCGAGGCATACCCGGCGCAGAGCATTCTGGAGAGGTGCAATCGTTTTATACCGGTGCTGCAGGAGATGATAGATGCCGGCATAGAAAGCGGTGGATTTCCATTTCCCATCCCCCTGAAAGAAGTGCTGCAGATGATGCTGCCCCATTTGGAGCAGATCAGGGCATACGCACAGTTTAGAATCGGATTGGCGGAGCTGACGGAAAAATGGCGGCAGGGAATGTCAGGGGAAGAGGTAAGCGCCGCGCTTCGGGAAATCGCCCGCCCCATACCGGACTACAATAGTGTAATCGGACTTTGGGGACAAGTAGAAGCCAGGGCGCAGCGGGAAATGGTACTTGACTTTTGCCGGGAGGCTTCACTGGAGGTTCCGGTGTATCCTGCCTGGGACAGACAGCGCAAAAATTACATCTGCGCCCAGATTGCGGCAGACCAGAAGGGAATGGATACTCCTTTGAAGGTGTATGCCCCCTATTATCAGTATGGGATTGCGTTCGGTGAGACGGAGCGGCTGGTTCAGGAATTGGTGGAGGAGGGGCTTCTTGTCCGGGAAGGGGACGGAAGCGTGTTTTTGGCGGATTGGGAGAAGTACCGCTATCATTTTGACTGATCGGAATGAGCGTCCGGTCCGAAAATTTGTCAGAAAACACCAATTCTTGAATTGACTAAATCCAAAAAGTTGTTTATCATAGACATAGACAACTGCTTTAGGGTGGGACGGAGTCTATTTTGAGGAGGTATGTAAATGCGTTACGGACATTTTGACAATGAAAAGAGGGAATATGTGATTGACAGGGTCGATATTCCCACATCCTGGACCAATTATCTCGGGGTGGAGGATACCTGTGCGGTGGTAAACCACACCGCCGGCGGATATTTGTTTTATAAGACGCCGGAATATCACAGAATTACCCGCTTCCACGGAAACAGTATCCCGATGGACAGGCCTGGGCACTATGTGTACATCCGGGATGACGAGAGCCGGGATTATTGGAGCGTTTCCTGGCAGCCGGTAGGCAAACCGCTGGAAGAGGCAGATTACAAATGTATTCATGGCATGTCTTATTCCAGGTATATGTGTGACTACAATAAAATCAAGGCGGAACAGACACTGGTAATCCCGCTGGGGGATGCCGTGGAATTGTGGGATGTGAAGATTAAAAATGAGGATGACAGGCCCAGGGCGCTGAGCGTCTATTCCTATTGTGAGTTTTCCTTCCACCACATCGCGTTTGACAATCAGAACTTTCAGATGAGCATGTACTGCTCCGGTTCCACTTACGAAGACGGAATCATTGAGTATGACCTGTTCTATGAACAGTTCGGATTCCAGTATTTTACCGCAAACTTTGAGCCGGACGGATTTGACTGCCTGCGCGACAGGTTCATCGGGGCGTACCGGAGCGAAAACAATCCCATAGCCGTGGAACAGGGGGCGTGCAGCGGAAGCTTTGAGAAGGGGAATAATCACTGCGGCTCCCTTCAAAAGAAAGTGGTGCTGCAGCCGGGCGAAGAAATCCGCCTGGTGTTCATGCTCGGCGAGGGCGGCAGGGAAGTCGGAAGAAAGATGCGGGACAAATACGCATGTCCGGAAACCGTTGACCGGGTATATGCGGATTTGCGGAATTTCTGGGAGACAAAGTGCCGGAAGCTTCAGATTCAGACACCGAATGAGAACATGAATACGCTTCTGAATACATGGACGCTTTATCAATCGGAAATTAACGTCATGTTCTCCAGGTTTGCGTCCTTTATCGAAGTCGGCGGGAGAGTGGGCCTCGGCTACAGGGATACGGCACAGGATGCAATGACAATCCCGCATTCGAATCCGAAAAAGTGCAAACAGCGTATTGTGGAGCTGCTCCGCGGGCTGGTGTCTTCAGGATATGGGCTGCATCTGTTCCAGCCGGAATGGTTTGACCCGGAGGATAAGGGGGAAGAGCCTTTCAAGTCGCCCACCGTTATACCCAAGGCGGATAAAAATTCTATCATCCACGGGCTGGAGGATACTTGCTCGGACGACGCGCTGTGGCTGGTGCCCTCTATTGTAGAGTACATCAAGGAGACGGGAGAGTTCCAGTTCCTGGACGAGGTGATTACCTACGCCGATAAGGGGGAGGGAACGGTTTATGAGCATATGGTGAAGATTCTGGATTTCTCCGCGGAGCAAATCGGCGCCCATGGTGTGTGCAAGGGACTTCGTGCGGACTGGAATGACTGCCTGAACCTGGGAGGCGGCGAGAGCGCCATGGTTTCTTTCCTGCATTATTGGGCAATACGGAACTTTATTGAAGTCGCCGAATACAAGAACCGCCGGGAGGATGTGGAAAAATACACGGCCATCATGGAAAAGATTGCGAAGACCGCTGAGGACGAGCTTTGGGACGGTGCATGGTATATCCGCGGGATTACGAAGAACGGCAAGAAAATAGGGACATCCGGGGACAGGGAAGGAAAAGTGCATTTGGAATCCAATTCCTGGGCAGTTGTTTCCGGTGCGGCTCCCTATGATAAGGCAGTCAGGGCCATGGATTCCGTGGACGAGTATCTCTATACGCCATATGGCCTGATGCTGAACGCACCGTCCTATACCGTGCCGGATGACGACATCGGTTTTGTGACGAGGGTGTATCCGGGCGTGAAGGAAAACGGAGCTGTATTCAGCCATCCGAATCCCTGGGCGTGGGTTGCCGAATGTATGTTGGGCCGTGGTGACAGGGCAATGAAGTTCTATGACGCTTTGTGCCCCAGCCGCCAGAATGACATGATTGAAATCCGGGAAGCAGAGCCTTATTCCTACTGCCAGTTTATTATGGGAAAGGACCATACAGCACACGGGCGGGCAAGACACCCGTTTATGACGGGAAGCGGCGGCTGGTCTTACTTTGCGGCTACCAGGTACATTCTCGGCATTCGTCCGCAGTTTGACCATCTTGAAATAGACCCCTGTATTCCGGCAGACTGGAAAGCTTTCGAGGCCACGAGGGAGTGGCGCGGCGTAGAATACCGCATTCAGGTGGAGAATCCGGAAGGCGTCATGAAAGGGGTAAAGGAATACTGGATGGACGGCGTGAAGGTAGACCGGATCCCGCTTGCGGAAAGCGGCAGAGTACATGAAATAAAGGTAGTTATGGGGCATTCCTGACGTCGCTGATGCCGAAGCCGGCATAACAGGAAGTATGGAAAATAGTTGGAATAAGGAGAGAGGGACACCATATGATTCAGTTTGGAACCGGCGGCTGGAGAGCCGTCATAGGAGAAGAATTCACCAAGGCGAATATACAGATTCTTGCCAAGGCAATGGCGTGGAAAATGAAGGCAGAGGGTGTGGCGGATAAGGGGATTGTGATTGGATATGACCGCCGGTTTCTGTCCAAGGAGACCATTTACTGGTCCTGTGAAGTGTGGGCGAAGGAAGGAATCAAAACCTGGTTCGTCAACCGTTCCGTACCTACGCCGCTGATCATGTTCTACGTGATGAAGCATGATTTTCCATATGGGATGATGGTTACGGCAAGCCATAACCCGTCGCTTTACAACGGCATTAAAGTGTTTACCGCAGGCGGGCGCGATGCAAATGAAGAAGTGACGAAGGACATTGAGCGTTACATTGAGAAGGTGGAGGAAGCCTGCCGCAACGAACCCATAGAAACCATTCGCTATGAAGAAGCACTGGCGGCGGGGATGGTGGTGGAGTTCTGCCCGCTGAACGAATATCTGGATAACATTATCGGAAATATTAATATGCAGGCAATCCGGGACGCGGCGCTTCATGTGGTTCTGGATCCCATGTACGGTGTAAGCCAGACCTCCCTGAAAACGATTCTTGTGACGGCGCGGTGCGATTTGGATATCATCAATGAGAGACACGACACCTTATTCGGAGGTAAGCTCCCGGCGCCTACAAATACAACTCTGCGTGCGCTGCAGACATATGTAATCGACTATAACTGCGACATAGGCCTTGCGACTGACGGAGATGCGGACAGGATTGGCGTGGTTGACGATACAGGAAGATTCCTGCATCCCAACGATATTCTGGTTCTGCTGTATTATTACCTGCTGAAGTATAAGGGATGGAAAGGACCCGTCGTGCGGAATATCGGTACCACCCATGTGCTTGATAAGGTGGCGGAGAGCTTCGGCGAAAAATGCTATGAGGTTCCCGTGGGATTTAAGCATATTTCGGCGAAAATGCAGGAGACAAACGCATTGCTTGGAGGGGAATCCTCCGGGGGACTCACGGTACGCGGCCATATAAACGGAAAGGACGGCGTCTATGCCGCTGCGCTTCTTGTGGAAATGCTTGCGGTGACAGGAGAAAAGATGTCTGAAATCGCCGAGAACATCAGAAAGGAATACGGTTCCATTTTTATGGAGGAGCGTTCCTACAAGTTCACGGAGGAGAAGAAGGCGGAAATTTACCACATCCTGCAGGAGGAAAGGAGAGTACCCGAACTGCCCTTCGAGGTGGACAAGGTATCCTATATGGATGGCAGCAAGGTATATTTCAAAAACGGCGGCTGGGTATTGGCCCGTTTCTCCGGAACGGAACCGCTGCTGCGTATTTTCTGTGAGATGCCTACTGACGAAGCGGCTAAGACAGTAAGTAATTTGTATGAGGAATTTCTCAATCTGCCGGCTAAGTCTCATTGATGTACCGGGTGTGATATCCTGCCATCAGGGGTGAGAATAGGCTGAATCTGCCGGGGGGATGCATGTGGCCGCGTGAGGCCCGCATCCCTTCCGGACTGCAGAGAAGTCCTACATAATGGTTTGAATAAGATTTCCGGCTGCGGGTAGATACCGCAGTTTTTTTGTGCAGGCCCGTGCGGCGGAAGTTTGCCGGTATATCTGCCGGTACCTGCGGAACGCCTTTGCCGTGGAAAACCGATGGGGGCTTTACAGGTAAAAATTAGTGGTAAGTACTTCTTGCTATTTCGTTAGGGGATTGCTATAATGAGGCAGTGGAGCAGGTAATTGTATCCCGAATATGAAAAGGAGAAGGAGAGAAACGTATGAATGTATGGAAAAGCAGAATCAAGCGGACTCTGGCGTTGGCGCTGGCGCTGGCTCTGGTCTGCAGCGGGACAAACCATATGATGCTGTACGCAGCGGAAGACGGTGAGGAATACTGCGCAGAGAATGCCGCTGAAGGCCGAACATCAGAGGACAGCGTTTCGGACGACAGTATTTCCGACGGAGATTACTCCCGGGAAGAGGCTTTGGAGGACGGTATTTCAGATGAAGCGCTTTTGCAGGAGCCGTCATCGGATGAGAGTGTTCCCGGTGGGGAAACATCCGGGATAGCGGGAGAGGAAGACACCGTTTCCGGCGGAGATGCATTTGAAAATGAAGTACTCGGGGGGGCAGATCAGCCCGGGAAGGAGCCGGAAAACGAAATTAAGCCGGAATTAATTGAAGAAACGCTGGATCTGAGCGACTGGGTTTTCCAGGAAGGCGGAATGCGCGTTTGGCCGGACGAATCCGCGTCGGTGTTTTCACTGGATGGGGAATCGGCTGCACAGGCAGGAGCGGATCTGGAAGGTGCAATGCAGGCGGTCGTAGCGGCACTGCAGAACTGGCAGGCCCAAATTGACATTAGCAGTTATAACATCAGTAGAAGCGAGATAGCTGCTTTTGGTATAGCGGTGGCTAACCGGAATCCGGACCTGTTTTATATTACCGGAGCTATAAAATATTCTTATAATCCGTCAAATAATATGGTATCGGAGGTTACGTTTACCATTGACAGCCAATATACCGCAGAGCATGCCCGGATATACCAGGAAGCGGTGAGCAGGGCTTACAGTGAGGCAATTCCAAATGAAGCCGGCATGACACAGGCTCAGAAGGCAAGAGCGCTTCATGATTATCTTGCGCAGCACATGTATTATGATGGTACGCTTAAGAAACATAATGCCTACAATGCCCTGGTTGAAGGAACGGCAGTTTGCCAGGGATACAGTCTGGCATACGCAGCGTTGCTGAAAAGAGCCGGTATTGCGTTTGATTATTGCACAAGCGATCCCATGAACCATATGTGGAATTATGTGTACATTGACGGCGCATGGTATCATGTGGATGTGACATGGGATGATCCCGTTCCGGATCGGGTTGGGTATGTTAGCCATAATTATTTCCTGTGCAGTGATGACCAGATGAATGAAGGGGAAGATGGGCATTATGACTGGGTAAGCGGACGCAGCTGTACAAGCACGGCCTATGACAATGCATATTGGAAGGACTTGGGAGGTAATGATCCGCTTTCAGCGATCTTTTACGTTGACGGCAGTGAATATTATCTTCGTGCGGAGGGTGAATATCCCAACCGTACGCTTTCGGTTATGAAACGCAGCGGCACAGCAGAGGAGAAGGCTTGCACCGTATCCGGCGTATGGATGACATCAGATGGGGGTTATTATAATAGCGGGCTTTTTTCCAGGCTTTCGTTTTATAACGGATTTTTCTATTTTAATAATGCCAAGAATATATACAGATGGCAGCCCGGCAGTACTCAGCCGGCAGTGATTTACACTTATGACGGAAGCGGCTCAATCTATGGTTCGTTCGTATGTAACGACCAGATTACCATGGAAACGGCAGACAGCGCTAGCGAGGAGCAGAAAACAATAACAACGATGCCTTTGCCTAAAAAAGAAACGGGCATCATTACAAATAAAGCAAACGGTGGTTATGTGACAGCGTATGAGTACAGCAAGGCGGCAATTGCCGAACCGCAGGCCGCCCAATTTGAGACGAACGCGGGTACTATCACATTTGAATGGTACAAAGAAAGCGTGGCAGCGGGTAACAGGCTGAATTCCGCACCTTCTGATGCGGGAAGCTATGTTTTGCGCGCCGCGGCAGCAGAGACAGCCGATTATACGGCAGCCGTGCTTGATTTAAAAGTAACGATCGTTCCCAGGAAAGTGGCGATTACCGTTAGTGCAGAGGATAAGGTGTATGACGGTACGGACAAAGCGAAGGTAACTGCTGCCATAGCAGGAGGCGTACTCAGCGGGGACAATGTCAGTATCGCAAATCCGGAAGGGACTTTTTCGGATAAGAATGTGGGAGAAAAGAAAACCGTAAATCTCACGGGCGGAAAACTGGAAGGAACGGCCGCGGCGAATTATACCATGGACATGCCTACCACTACGACGGCAAGCATCAAGGCCAGGCCGATTACTGTTCAGGCGGAAGACAAGTCAATGATTTACGGCGAAGCAGAACCGGCACTTACCTATATAATCGCTTCAGATACACCGTTGGTTACCGGTGACAGGCTGACAGGCGAATTACAAAGAGACGCGGGCGGAAATGCAGGCACTTACAATATTACCCAGGGCACCCTTACAAATAATAACAATTCGAATTACAGTATTACGTTTATAAAGGGTACATTTACTGTTCATCCTGCAGAATATGAAGTACTGGCAAAAACGCCCCAGAGTATTTTTGAGGGTACAGGTTCTTTTGAGGAACCCGTTGCCAGAGTGAAGAACAGTCATGCGCAGGTACCCGGAAATTTTGCTTACACATATGCCGGAAAGCCCTACACATATGAAGAACTGACAGCTGAACTGAAGAAGCTGCCGGCAGATGAAAGCGTGGAGGTCTCTTATCAATTTACGCCTGCCGACAGTAGGAACTACAAGGTAAGCGGATCGAATACAGGTATTGTCAGCATTGATGTGAGAGATATTCAATTTGTTGTGGGGGGAGCGGCAGGACCGTCAGCCACTTCTGAAAACGCGGTAATTCTCAAGGAATTTCCTGTTTATGGAGATACATGGGAGGAAATCGTACAGCTGAAGAACCTGACGGCAAATGCCGGAGCGCAGACAGACAGCAATCAGGATCATTTTAAACTGAATGTAAGCGGTCTGCCTGATGCAGGAAGACAGACCTATCAGGTTCTGTATAACGGCACGCTGAACGGTAAGCAGTATACGAATAAGTTAGTTTTCTCTGACGTTGTGGAAGTTGGTAAGAAAGAAATCACGGTATCGGCCGGCAGCTATAAGGTGAGTAAAGTCTACGACGGCGGCACCGGTGCCGGGAAGGGCGTGGGAACCCTGGCGGTTTCGGGAATTGTGGCTTCCGATACCGGGGTGAACGTGTCGGTAAGCCTGATAGAAGATTACGGAAACGCAAATGTAGGAGGCCAGGGTTCCGTGAATGTTTCTCTGGTTTTAAACGGCGATACGAAGGGAAATTATATTCTGAAAACCACAGAACTGGAGGTTCCCTGTGAAATTATTCCGAAGACGGTAGTACCCGTACTGGAAGTGACAGGTGCTTATACGTATTCCGGAACTGCCATTATTCCGGAATTTACGGTAAAGGTTGAGGGCCAAACGCTGACGGATAGGGATTATATCGCAGAATTGACTGATAACATCAACGCCGGTAAGGGAAAAGTGAAAGTCAGTCCAAAGCCCGGAAGCAATTATACATGGACGGTTCCGGCAGAAGCGGAATTTACCATCGAAAAGGCCGTTTATGACGGAATTGCCGAGGGAGGCGTAAAAGCAAGTTTCGGAAAAGAAACAACATATCATCTGGCAGCTTTCCTGGCGGAGGGATATGAACTGGGAGACATTCAGGTGGAGGACAATGATGCCATCCTGGAAGGAACGCCCGTAATAAAGGAAGGAAAATTATTTTTCAAGCTGGTTGATGACATCGTAAAGATTGGTAAGACCGCAGTAGTGCATATTCCCGTTATCAGTGCAAGGAACTATTATCCCTATGATGTTCTGGTTACGGTGGAAATGACCGATAAGCTGACCCAGACGGAATTCCGGTTTGCGGAGGCGAAGGTTACAAAAGAGTATGGGAATGACAAATTTACGATGCCGGCTGCAGGGGCGGCTGAAGGCAGTGCAATAACTTATACCAGCAGCAATAGGGATGTAGCGGTGGTAGACGGTTCCGGCCAGGTGCAGATTCTTGCTGTGGGAGAAACGGTAATTACAGCCATTGCATCGGAAACGGATGATTATAATGCCGCCGAGGCCTCCTATACGCTCACTGTGCTGCCCAGGAAATTAAGCTGGGATATCAGCGGACTGGAAGCAGTGGACAGGCAGGGAAGCATTACCGATAAGAAAGCCAGCCTTTACGGCGAACTGAAGGTTGACGGGATTGTGGCATCCGATGGGGATGATGTGTTCTTCAAATGTACTGCCGACCGTTTAGCCGGCGAATATGATACCGTGGAACCGGGTAAAAGAACGGTTGTTCTTTCATGGGCTGACCCGAAGAATCCGGTTGCTCTTGAAGGAGACGGGGCAGGAAACTATGTGCTGCCCGACGGGCTGCCTGTACTGACCGGAAAAATCAACGCAGTCAGCAAAGTACCTGTGACGCTGCCGGGAAGCAGTGATGATGTAAGTTATGTCCTGGAAGTGGAAGAAGGTATTTCGGTAGTACCCGAGGCTTTGAGGAATATGGAAGAACTGAATACACCATCCAAAATGGACGCTTACATGAGATTGCTGATTCAGGAGCAGGCAAGTACCGTTCAGGACGGGAATATCAGGGTTTATGACATGGCGCTGATGGTAAGCAGGGATGGTGAGAAGTGGGAGCCGGTGACTGCGGAGAATTTCCCTGAAGAGGGGCTGACCATTACACTCCCTTATCCGGTGGGAACCGCTGCCGATACACATGACTTTTTTGCGAGCCATCTCTTTACCGTGGATATGAACGGTCACAAGGCTGGTGAAACGGAAAAGCCGCAGGTGACAAAAGGAGAGGCGGAATTCAGCTTTGTCGTGTACGGATTATCTCCGATTTCCGTTGCTTGGCTCCGCGTCGAACCCGCGCCGGAGGAACCCACAACACCGGATAACCCGGGCGGATCGGAAAATACGGCAGATTCAGACAATGCCCCGGGGACGGGGGTTCTCTCACCAAAGACCGGTGAGGAGACGGGAGACCTGCCCTATGGAATTTTGTTTGGAGGTTTTGCCGTAATGGCCGGCGGGATGTATGCCGTGCGGTGCAGAAGGGTGAAAAAGCAATAAAGAGGCAATAAAAAAGAAATCAAAATAAAGCAGATGCCGGAAGGCAGCAGGCTGTGGAATGGCCTGCTCCTTCCGGCATTTTCGCTCTTATCATATGAGGGTTTTACAAATCCAGAAGCGCCACTTTCGGAGCCCTGGCCGTTACGGTCTGTTTCCGGTCATAGGTCAGGGGATTTCCCTGCAGATCGCCCGTTTTTCCGCCAGCCTCCTCCACAATCAAAGCGCCTGCAGCATAGTCCCAGGGGCAGAGGCTCAATTCGAAGAAAAATTCCGCCCTGCCGCAGGCGACGGTACACAGGTCCAGGGCGGCGGAACCGCTGCGGCGAAGATCCTGCGCGCTGGCCATATAGCGGTAGGCTGTTTCAAAGGATTTTCGGGTCAACTCGGCCTGATAGGGAGCCGTGCCGAACAGGATGAGCCCTTCGGACAGTGTCCTGTCAGAGGTGTGAATCCGCTCATGATTCAGATAGGCGCCTTTTCCCTTTATGGCGTGGAAGGTTTCCTGCTGATAGGGATTGCAGACTACACCCAGTATGGGATAACCGTCCAGTGCCAGTGCCACGCTGATGCAGCTGGCATTGAACCCCCTGGTAAAATTGGCGGTGCCGTCGATGGGGGCTACGATAAAGGCGTAGCCGCCGGAGATATCCGTGCTGTCCATTTGGTCTTCCTCGCCCAGGAAAGCGGCTTCCGGCACCAACTCCAGCAGGTGTTCTTTCAGAATTTTCTGTATTCTGGAGTCGTAGTCAGTGACAAAGTTTCCTCTTCCTTCTTTTTGATGTATTTTTCCCCGCATATCCTCGGCGCCCATAAGGATGGTCCCGCATTCATGGACAATTTCCGTAATTTGTTGTAGTAAAATTTCTTCCTGCATATGTCCTCCTGACACAAATTGGCTAAATTGCATTTGGGTAGAACCCTGTCCAGTATACCATTCCCAATGTGCCATGGCAAGTGAAGGCATGTATTTTTTCGTTTTCCGATTTTATACATTATGAGGAACAGGTAAGTGCAAAAACATCCTTGATAAAGCAGGGGGGCAAATGGTATGATTGGAAAAGGACGTCCCTCAATTGCAGGACGAAGAGGATACGATGGAAGGAGAACAGTATGCGCAGCAATCTGACAACGCTTTGCTACATTGAAAAGGAAGACAGCTATCTGATGATGCACAGGGTTAAAAAGGAGAAGGATATCAATAAGGACAAATGGATTGGCGTGGGCGGGCATTTTGAGAAGGACGAATCGCCGGAGGACTGCCTGCTGCGGGAAGTATATGAGGAGACAGGGCTTACGCTGACCTCCTGGCGGCTGCGGGGCATCATTACCTTCAGTACTGATGTCTGTGATACGGAATATATGTTTCTCTACACGGCTGACGGTTATACGGGAAGGCAGACGGAATGCAGTGAAGGAAACCTGGAATGGGTGGAAAAGTCCAGGGTGGCTGAACTGCCCCTCTGGGAGGGGGACAGGATATTTTTCCGTCTTCTGGATGAAAACGCGGCATTTTTCTCCCTGAAGCTCAGGTATGTAGGCGATACGCTTGCGGAGGCCGTTCTGGACGGGCGGAGGTTACAGTAAATCCATCTCTTATGCAGCCGGATAATTCAGGTCTCAGAATGTGGCCGGGGAACTGTTGGACAGCGAAAAGCCAGATGAGATTACAGTAGCTTATTCACGAAAAATGATGTATAATTAGTGAGTGCCGATTGCAAAAGGATGAATGCACGAGGTATCAGGATGCGGATTTTGAGTTATCAGAAGCGGAGAGGGGGTATTTTCGTAGGATACAGGATTGGTAAAAAGAAAAAACAGAAAAATAATACATAATATGAATTGAAGCAGGAAGGAAGAACGAAAATGAATACCGAATCAAAAAGCATACTGAAAAAATCCGCCGGCAGTTTGTTTACGGCGGGGCTTGCCATCTGTGTGGGGGCAGGTTTGAGTATCCTTTATCTGGAGTGTATCAGACTTTTGGCGGACAGTGTCTTAACGAAAAATGCGGGCAGAATATGGGGCATATTCGCAGTATTTGCAGCGAGCCTGCTCCTGTCAGCGCTGCTTCTCTGCCTTCAAAACAGTAAGGCTTTGACGATTAAGCAGAGGCTGATAGAATCCCTGGAGCAAAAATCCATGGACATTTGGCTTGGTTCAAATTATAAAAACAAAGAAAATGCTGAAAAAATGCTGCCCATTATCCGAAACGATATTTTTACATATTCCGAGCAGCTTTCAGGATTTATATTCAAAGTAATCGGAACTGCTGTCTCGGTGATTTTGACAGGTATCTATGTCTTTCTGATTGAGCCATGGCTTTTGGCCCTGACCCTTTTCCTGTCCCTGGCAGCCATTTCAGTCAGTGCCTACCGGGGAAGAAAGCTGCCGGAACAGAATGGGAAGCTTTATTTTCATATGGGCGCAATTTATAACCACAATGCGGAGCTGGTGCGGAACCGTGAAGCCGCCTATGCGCTCAACGGTGAAAGGGTGATTAAACCCTATCAAAAAGAGATTGCGGACTATAAAATTGACCAGGCAAAAATTTTAGGCACAATGACAATGCAGAGAATTTTAGGCTCGGCAAACACCATTCTGAATACCTGCGCCGTCCTGATTATCGGGGGATATGGGGTTTCCAGGGGCAGCATTGAAATCAGCGATTTGATTGTGCTTTTGGCGGCTGTGGGATCTCTGACCAATACGCTGTATCAAATTCCCGGCTGTATTTCAGAGTATCAGCAGCTTAAGGGCATGGACAGCAGAATGAACGCCTTGCTGATTCCGCAGGTTGAAGCTTGCGACGGAACTGATGATGTGGAAAAAATTACGTCCATTTCGGCGAAAAATGTAAGCTTTGCCTATGAAGATGGAAACGGTGAAATCCAGGGAAAAGATCTCCTTGAAAGCGTAAATATAGAGCTAAAATCAGGGGAATGCCTGATGATAAAAGGAGCGTCAGGCTGCGGCAAATCCACTCTGCTGAAAATTTTTGCGGATATGTTAAAAGGTTACAAAGGAACGATACTCTGCGGCGGTAAAAATCTGAAAGACATAAAGGAAAACACATATTGGAATAGAATTTTATATTTAAGTCAGGAACCGCAGCTGATTTCAGGTACCCTGAAAGAAAATATCACTATGTTTAAAGAGGCGGATGAAAGGAAGCTCGATTATGCATTGGAGCAGACAGGATTAAAAAAACGGATTCCCCAATTTGAAAAAGGACTGGATACCCCTGTTTCCGCGCTGAATCTGTCTTCGGGGGAACAGCAGAGAATCTGCCTTGCCAGAGCCTTTTACGGAGATTATGATGTGATCATTTCCGATGAAAGCTTCTCCGCGGTAGACCCTGACTCCCGCAGGGAGATATTCGGAAAAATCCTGACACAGATCAAGGAGAAATCCCAGATCCTGATCATGTCCTCACATACGGATTTTGATGATCATTCCCAGAGTTGTGTAAAAATTTTCGATATGGGAGGAAAAAATCAATGAAAATGTTAAATAGACTGAAATCCACAGCCATTATTTTAAAAAATGGTGTTAGTCCGTAAATGTGTTGGTAATCTGTTTGAGTCCGTTTTATGGGTCAT
>OFFK01000519.1_pt1 | contig 33920 bp, 25 predicted proteins | sample 1521361 | NCBI WGS metagenome assembly OFFK01 (sample SAMEA3504096, study PRJEB24116) | mouse gut metagenome | biome: mouse gut; feature: mouse-associated habitat; material: faeces | place: Denmark | collected 2011 | reverse complement strand
AGACCAACGGCCCCGGCAGCCCGGTTCCGGCCCCGGCATTGGCACTGGATCCCGCCATATCACTCACCATGTGGAAAACCCAATACACCACTCCGAACAGGATCTTTTGAGGAATATCTCTCCCGATCATGCGCCTGTCCGCGATCTCACAGACCATGAACATCCCCTTGGTATCCGTGCCATACGCCTTTCCCGTAAACTGTGTCAGCAGGGAAAACAACAGGCCGCAGGGCGTGGGATGATGAGAAAAATCCCGCAGATGATGCTGCCTGCCCCCGCCGAAATCCGGCGTCATACTGTCGCTGGCCAGGCCATAGTTCCCCTCCAGATATCTTATGGCTCCCTCCAGATCCTCTCCCTTGTATCCCCTGGACTGCGCCACCTTCACCACAAAGTGGTTCACCTTTTCGTCCCCCCAGGAGTTGGCTCTGTCAATGGAAAATTCCCCTACCCACACAGAGTCGATTACCCCTGCGATGATGCCGCTGGCCACCGCCACCATATAATCCAGACCATCCGCATGGTTGGTAAGCCGGTCTATCTCGCTGTCCAATGCACGAACCCGCTCTTTGCCGGCTGCGATGCGTCCTTCAATCTCCTCCAGATTCTCCGCAATCTCCCGCCCTCTGCCGTCTGCAGACGGCTCTGCCAGGGTCACAACATCAAATTCTACCTCGAAATCCTCCCCCGGGTAATTCACAGCGCCTACAGGATCCGGGAGTGCTTCTTTAAAACTTAAAAGCGTGTCCATTTTTCCCCCTATATGTAAAAAGCTACTCCACGTTTTTGCGGAACCAAAACGACAATTTTTGATAACCCAGGTGCTCATAAAACCGATGTGCGCCTGTTCTCTGGAAACCTGACGCAAGTCCAATAACCGAAGCATTTCGCTCTTCCGCCAGTTTCTCCACATGTCCCATCAGCATTGTGCCGATCCCGCAGCGTTGAAACGCAGGCAAAACGGCCAGTCCATTCATCTTGATATACCCATTGGGATGATCGATCGCTAAAGTTTCAACGATCGTGGCAAAGCCAACAACCGCACCGTTTATATCGGCGACAAATGTGCAGTAGCGATTGTCGTTCTTCATCTTTTCATATGTTCCAATAACATTCTCATCCGTTGCTGTCAAAATACCCAGCACATCACGCCAAATTGCCGCTACGGATACATAATCTTTGCATTCAATCTCTCTTATAACAATGTCCATACTCAAATTCTTACCTCTCTGCGCAAACAAGTTTGTTCAACCGCAAACAGCAAATATATTATAGCAAATGCCCTACATTTTGTCTCCAAAAAACAATACAAAAAAAGAAAAAAACTGTTGCATTTTTTCCTGTTACCCGATATAATAAATTTCAGTGCTGAAATAGCTCAGTTGGTAGAGCACTTCACTCGTAATGAAGGGGTCGTGGGTTCGAGTCCCATTTTCAGCTGATAAAGAAGGTTATCAAACCGGCTGATTTATTCAGTAGCTTGATAACCTTCTTTTTTGTCTCATATTATACGTTCAAACGACCGCTTTGTTTTCGAAAAAAGAGAGACCACTCGCCGATTATTCCGCATCATAGTCTCTCTCCTATTGAATTGCAGTCTATCAGCCGATTAAATGCTCCGCCGACGAAACAATCCATACTGCTGAGTTTGCTTACGGCAGTTCTCTGTCGCAGAACTCCAGTGCCGCCGCAATCACTGCATCCATATCATAGTACTTGTATTCTCCCAGCCTTCCGCCGAAAAACACCTTCTTCTCTCCGTCAGCCAGTTTTCTGTATGCCTCATACAATGCGCTGTTTTTCTCATCGTTCACCGGATAATAGGGTTCGTCTCCCGGTTTCCACTCCGAACTGTACTCCCGACTGATTACCGTTCCCGGGAATTCTTTTCCCTCTTTGTCCCTGCCGAACACAAACCACTTGTGCTCGATGATCCGGGTCCAGGGCGTCTCCCGATCCGTGTAATTCACCGCCGCGTTGCCCTGGAAATTGGGTATGTCCAGCACTTCCGTCTCAAAGCGAACGGAACGGTACTCCAGCGCCCCCAGCCTGTAGCCGTAGAATTGGTCTATGGGCCCGGTATAGATCACCTTGTCCGCCAAATCATCCATCTCCTCCCGGCCTTTCAGGTAATCCATGTTCAGACGCACCTCGATCCCCTCCAGCAGATTCTCCACCAGCCTGGTATAACCCTCCACAGGAATCCCCTGATAAGCGGCATCAAAATAATTGTTGTCAAAAGTGAACCGCACCGGAAGCCGCCTGATAATAAACGGGGGAAGTTCCCTGCAGTCCCGGCCCCACTGTTTCTCTGTATAGCCCTTTATCAATTTCTCAAAAATATCCCGGCCCACCAGGGAGATGGCCTGTTCCTCCAGATTCCCAGGCTCGGTGATGCCCGCCTGCTGCTTCTGCTGCTCGATCCTGGCCGCCGCCTCCTGGGGCGTCGCCACTCCCCACATTTTGTTAAAAGTATACATATTGAAGGGCAGAGAGTACAATTCCCCCTTGTAATTGGCAACGGGGGAGTTGGTGAAGCGATTGAACTGCGCAAACCGGGTAATATAATTCCATACCCGCCTGTTGTTGGTATGGAATATATGAGCGCCGTATTTGTGTACGGGAATTCCCTCCACCTCTTCCGTATAAATATTGCCCGCCACATTGGGCCTCTTGTCCACCACCAGCACAGATTTGCCCCGGGCTTTGGCCTCATGGGCAAAGACCGAGCCATACAGGCCCGATCCCACCACCAGATAATCATAATGCATATTGCAAGTCTCCTGCTCGAATTTCCGTCCATCCAAAAAACCGTTTACAATTCCTTATTTCCCTCATGTCCCAGGACATGAACATCCAACTGAGGATATGGAATCTGAATGCCGGCCTGGTCCAGAACGGTTTTAATCCCCTCCGTCAGGCGGTAGCGCCCATCCCAGTATTCCTCGTTGGTAAACCAGCAGCGGACGATCAACTGTATGGCGCTTTCCCCCAACGCATCCACCACCACCCGCATGTCCCTGTCTTTCAGCACCGCCGGATCGGCTTCCAACATTCCCATCAGGGCCTCCCGGGCCGTCTGGAGATCGGATTGGTAGGAAATGCCCACGGAAATGTCACACCGGCGGTATTTGTCCGCAGTCACATTCACCAGGCTTCCGTTGGCCAGAGCCCCGTTGGGCAATATCACGGTCCGATTGTCCGGGGTCAGCAGCCTGGTGTAAAATAGCTGAATCTCCGTCACCGTACCCTCCTTGCCGCCTCCCTCAATGATATAGTCCCCCACCAGGAAGGGTTTCAGAATCAGGATCAGCACCCCTCCCGCCAGGTTGGACAGGCTTCCCTGCACCGCCAGACCGATGGCCACGCCCGCAGAACCCAGCAGGGCTACCACGCTGGCCGCGTCCACGCCAAATCCCCCGGCGATCATAAATACCAGCAGGATATACAGCACCGCCTTGAGAAAGGAGTCGGTAAACTGCCTCACTCCCACATCCACCTTGCCCCGCTCCAGGGACCTTCTCACAATCCTGCGGGCCAGCTTGATCAACTGCACCCCCAGCAGAAATACCACCAGGGCCAGCAGGACACGCAAACCCATGCGCAGGGCTTTTTCCGGAAGGCCGGATATAAATTGTTCTATGGCATTAGGATCCAGCACCGGCGTCTGTTGGGACGCTGAGGAGACGATCCATTCCAAATGCATTGGCTAAACACTCCCTTCTATTGGGATACGGCTTTCCCGCTCTTCTTTTCGCTTTTCTTACTCCCGGCAGCAGTCTGCTTCGTGGCTTTCTTGGGGGTTTTCTCCTTGATCAGCGCCAGCTTCCTGCGCACCCGCTCCTCGATCACCCGGTTCAGTTCCTCCTCGGAGTAGGGCTCAAAACGCAGAATACTCAGAGACAGAGGCGCCAGCTTCACGCTGATAGACACGGCCTGTTCGTCCCACTCCATATCCTCCGCCGCCAGAGCCCGCTTATTCACCACTCCTGTGCCGCCGTATATGGTTTCGTCCGTATTAAATATTTCCTTATATTTGCCGTCAAAAGGCACGCCCGTGCGGATTTCCTGGGCCACGCCCGCAAAGTTTGCCACCACCAGCAGCATATCGGCAGCATCACTGCCCTTCCGAAGAAAACTCAGATAGCAATCATTGCCGGAAATGGCATTGAGCCAGGCAAAACCGGAAGGGTCCTGGTCCAGTTCATGGAGCGCCGTCTCCCTGCGGTACAAATGGTTCAGATCCTTATACAGTTCCGCCACGCCCTTGTGCTCCGGCACCTCCAGCAGTTCCCACTGCACCCGGCGATTCTCGTTCCACTCGTCAAATTCCCCCAGTTCCTGGCCCATGAACAACAGCTTCTTGCCGGGATGGGTCATCATATAGGCGTAGGTCAGCCGCAGATTGGCCAGCTTTTCCTCTCTGGTGCCGGGCATCTTGCCTGCCATGGTGGCCTTGCCGTGCACCACCTCGTCATGAGAGAACACCAGCTGGAACTTCTCACTGTAGGCATAGATCATGCTGAAGGTCAGTTCTCCGTGATGGTGACTGCGGAAATAGGGATCCATTCGGATATATCCCAGATAATCATTCATATAACCCATATTCCACTTCAGATCAAATCCCAGACCGCCTTTGTCCAGATCCTCGGTGATCAGCGGAAACGCGGTACTCTCCTCCGCAATGGACAGCACGCCGGGATTGCGCTTTTTCAGAACGGAATTCAGGTGCTTGATCATTTCCATGGCCTCCAGGTTCTCCTTGCCCCCATACATGTTGGCCACCCACTCCCCGTCATTTTTACCATAGTCCAGATACAGCATGCTGGCCACCGCGTCCATGCGGATGCCGTCCGCGTGGAACTTCTCCACCCAGAACAGGGCGTTGGCGATCAGGTAATTGGAGACCTGGGGCCTGCCGTAGTTGTAGATCAATGTGCCCCAGTGGGGATGGCAGCCCTGTCTGGGATCCATATGCTCGTAAAGGCAGGTGCCGTCAAAGTTGGAAAGCCCGTAGGTGTCCCTGGGGAAATGGGCCGGAACCCAGTCCAGGATCACGCCGATGCCCGCCTTGTGGAGCTCATTCACGAAATACATGAAATCCTCCGGAGAGCCGTACCTGGCCGTAGGCGCGTAGTAGCCGATCACCTGGTATCCCCAGGAACCGTCCAGGGGATGCTCCATCACGGGCATCAGCTCTACGTGGGTGTAGCCCATCTTCTTGATGTAGGGGATAAGCTGCGCCGCAATCTCCCGGTAATTGGCGTAGCCGCCGGAGGCCTCCCCCTCTTCGGCAGGGGCCACAAAGGAGCCCAGGTACATCTCATACACGCTCACCGGCGCGTTCCCTGTCTGGAATCCGGCCCGGCCCTTCAGGAATTCCCCGTCCTCCCAGACAAAGCTGTCCAGATCCGCCACCACCGAGGCCGTCTCCGGCCGAAGCTGGGCGGCATTGCCGTAAGGGTCTGCCTTCAGATAGGTCATCCCGCCCTTTATCTTGAGCTCGAATTTATAATTGTCCCCCGCCTTTGCGTCCGGCAGGAAAATCTCAAAAATGCCGGAGTCCCCCAGCCGCCTCATCTGGTGGACCCTACCATCCCAGCCGTTGAAGTCCCCCACCACGCTGGCCCGCATGACATTCGGGGCCCACACGGCAAAGTACACGCCCCGGATACCGTCGATGGTCATGGGATGGGCCCCCAGCTTTTCATAGATGGTATAATGGATGCCGCTTTGGAACTTGTCCATATCGCTCTCTGTAATCTGGGGCGCGAAGCGGTATGCCTCGCCGCGGACGCCCTCGCTGCCGTCCTTCCCTTTCACCACGTAATGGTAAGCGGGGACCTCGCTCTCCTTCTGGGGCAGCAGCGCGGCAAAAAAGCCGTCCTCGTCCGCCAGTTCCAGCTCCACCCGCTGGCCGGTCCCTTCGAACACGATCTCCGCCTGCTCCGCTCCCGGGAAATACGCCTGCACCAGGGTCTGTTTCCCGACTTTGTGGGGGCCCAGCAGTTCATGGGGATTGTCGCACTCGGAGTAGATGATCTCCTCGATTTTCGGCCAGTTCATCAGCTGATAAAGTTTGTTCGTCATGCCGTCTGTTTCCTTTCTTTGATGCCTTTTTATCGTTCTATGAAACCGTTCTCGTTCTCTGATTTCCTGCCATGTTCGGTGAAGCGCTTCATCCCTCCAGGCTGTGCAGGAACAGTCCGCTGCGCAGCTTTGGCTCGAACCAGGTGGACTTGGGCGGCATCAGCCTCCCCGCGTCCGCCACGGCGAACAGCTCCTGCATGGATGTGGGATACAGGGAAAACGCCACCGCCATATCCGCCCCGGTTCCCTGTCCCGCGGGCAAGGCCTCTCCCCCAGATCCTTTCTCCGAAGTCAGCTGCTCCTGCACCCTGCGCTCCAGCTCCTTCAATCCGCGGATGCCGCCCACGAAGTCGATGCGCTTGTCCGTCTTCGGGTCAAGGATGCCTAGGACAGGGCCCAGCAGATGGTCCTGGAGCAGAGAGACGTCCAGTCCGTCCACGGCATCCTCAGATAAAATATGAGACCTGGCCGTCAGGCGATACCATGCGTCGTCCAGGTACATGCCGTACTGCCCCTTCCTTTTGGGACGGTAGGGTGCCTCCGGCGCTTCCTCCACCTGGAAGCCCTCGGAAATCTTCTCCAGGAAGCCCTCCTTCGTATAACCGTTCAAGCCGAATACTATGCGATTGTAATCCAGGATATGCAGCTCCTCGTCCGGAAACAGCACCGAGAGGAAATAGTTGAACTCCTCCTCCCCTGTATAGTCCGGATGGGCCTGCCGCCGCATGAGCCCCACCTTCACGGCAGAGGCGCATCGGTGATGGCCGTCCGCGATGTATATGGCATCCATCCGGGCGAACCGCTGCCGGATGCCCTGGAACGCATTGCCCGCTTCCGTCTCGTCTTCCTCCATGGGATGCTCTTCTCCCATGGGATGCTCCTCTCCCATGGGATGCTCCTCTCCCATGGGATGCTCCTCTCCCATTATGGCCCAGACCCTGTGTCCGATGCCGTCCTCGGAGACGAAGCTGCAGGCCGGGGGATTTTTCTTCACTGCCCCGATAATCTCCCGAAGCACCGCGTCCGAGCGATATGCCAGGAAGATAGGCCCTGTCTGCATATCGCACACGTCCACATGACGGATTCTGTCCTGTTCCTTGTCCGCCCGGGTGTTCTCATGCCTTTTGATGATGCCTGCGCTGTAGTCGTCAATGGAAGCGCAGGCCACGATGCCGGTCTGGCTCCTGCCGTCCATGGTCAGCTCGTAGAGATAGTAGCAGGGCTTGTCCTCTCTGACGAATTTCCCCTGGGCAATCTGGTCCCGCAGCAGAGCTGCCGCCCTTTCGTACACCTGCGGCGCATAGGTGTCCACCTCCGGGCCGAAGCCCGTCTCCGCCCGGTCTATGGCGAGGAAGGAGTCGGGATTTTGCCTTACCTCTTTCGTGGCCTCCTGCCTGTTGTACACGTCATAGGGCAATGCGGCAATCCTGCCCTCCATGCCCGGAGCCGGGCGGTATGCGGAAAATGGTCTGATGTCTGCCATCGTCTTCGTTCCTCTTTTCTCTCGAAATAAAAGATAAATTTATTTTACCAAAAATATCTGTACTTAACAAGGATCTAGTGATAAACTATATTTGAAAATTGCGAAAGGGTGAGACGATAAAGAACGGACGAACCATAAAATCGGAAAAAGATAAGAAACGAGGTAAGCCAATGACTGACGAAAACAGAAAAATGCTGGAGCGCATCAACGCATACGCGGAAAATACCCTGGGCGAGATCGACCCACAGAAAGTGCCGGTATCCGTCCAACTGGAACAGCTGCGGCCCGTGATGGAGGAAATCGCCGCTGAAAAGGGCATGAGCCTGGAGGATGTGTTCATCCTGTACATGGACCTCCAGAGCGAGGCCTCCTGCGCCACAAACGAGAAGCTCAAGGACAGCCTCCGGGACATCAACAATGGCTTCGATGGCGGCTCCCCGCTTCTGTTCCGCTGAGCGCGGGGCCTCTCCATATCTGCCATATCTGCGGCATAATTCCAGGGCATGTCAACGCGCGGGGCACTGCCCGGAATTATGTCGTATTTTGTCGTTCTGCATGGTTTTCATCCGGCAGGAAGAATCAGGCAAGGGCCTCCTCGAACACCTTTAACAGCTGCTCCTGGTAGAACGGCTTGTCCACGAACCCTCTGGCGCCGATCTTCCTGGCCCGCTCAAAGGTGTCCTCATAGGCCAGGGAGGAAACCATCACGATCCTTGCGTCCGGATGCTCCTTCAGGATGATCTCGGCAGCGTCTATGCCGTCCATCCCCTGCATGATGATATCCATAGTCACCAGATCCGGCGCCACTTCGGCGTACCGGGCGATGGCATCCTCCCCGCTGCGGCAGTATGCCGCCACCTCGTAATCCGTGCCCGCCAGGGCATCTTCCAGCTGCACCCTGACCAGCCGGGAATCGTCTACTATCATGACACGTCTCTTCATCTTTACATGCTCCCTTCTGTCAGCTTATGTCCCCTGCGTCCTCGTCCTGCTGCGCACAGGGCACATGGTGGATCAGCTGCGCCCCCTCATTGTACTCATCGGAATAAGTAAGGACAAACTGAACCTCCCTTCCCTCCGGCTCAAAGCGCCCACGGTAGAACGCCGGCGGGTTGAAATGCGCCGGAACCTGCGTCGCCTGGAACATGGCTCCTGCTATCCTGCCGCACAGCACATTGAAGTATTCCTTGCTGAACTCTTCCAGGTCATCGGGATCCAACAGTTCCTCATGAAACGAGTTGCAGGCCATACGGTACAGCAGACTGGTGTCCGCACAGAGGGTCAGGCTGGTATGAAAGCCTTTGTCAAAGGTGATCTGTACCGTGCACATATCCTCCCCCGGCGGCATGTCTTCCTGGTGCAGGCGCACACCTGCAGTACGTTCCGTCACGTCCTGGACCGCCTGGTTCAATATCCGTTCAAGTTCTTCCTGTGTCAGCGTGCTGTTCATAGCTCAATCCTTTCTCCCACGAAACACTTGCCCTAAACCCTTCCGTCCTGCTCCAGCGCCCGCTGGATCCGGTTCCGCAGGTCATCCTCATGGAAAGGCTTCAGTATATAGTCACAGATTCCCAGCTTCGCGCTCTCCAGGACGGAGTGGGAATCCTCCACGCCCGTAAGCATGATTACAGGGATGTCTTTCCTGTCTTTCATGGCGCGGATCTCCCGCAGCGTCTGAATACCGTCCTTGAGGGGCATCCGGATGTCCAGCAGAATCAGGTCAGTGTTCTCCTGTTCCAGATATTTCAAGGCGCGTATACCGGAATTCACCATCGTCACCTCGTAATCGTTCCGCAGGGCATCCCAAATCCTCGATAAGATGATCGCTGCGTCATCCACTACCAAGATACGTTTTTTGCCGTATCCGTCTCCTGTTTGGGTCATTTGCGCTCTTCCTCCTTTTAAAATATGGCCAGAAGCTGACGTAACAGCTCCTCGGCATTGTCATCCTCATACAGCTTAAGCTGCTCCTGTATCTGCAGCAGACGCTCCTTCATATCCTCCGGCAGTTCATGGCGCAGGATTTCCTCCACACCGTCCGCACATTCCCTGGAACGGAAATGCTCCAGCTGATCCAGCGCCGTGCCCACCTGCTCCTTCAGTTCCTGCGCAGTCAGGGCGGGAAGCTTAGCGGCCTCTGCATCATCCTTTCGTCTTCTCTGTTCCAGGAAGGATCCTATATTCTGCAGGAGCGATTCGTAGGCCTTCAACAGCGCGGGAAATTCCCGGGCGATAAAGGCGCTGTCCCCTTTGGCGGCGGCGTTCTCCTGGGCTCTGGCCATGGCAGAGAGATCCATGGCGCCGATATTGGCGGAGGCGCTCTTAAGGCCGTGCACTTCTATCTGGTAGCGCTGGACATCGGAGTCCACAAGCTGGCGCAGCAGTTCGGTCTTGCGCTTCCCGTCCATACGGTAAAGCTCCAGCAGATCCAGGAATTCCTCCTCCACACCGGAAAAAAACTGCATGGCGGCCTTCATGTCCAATCCCTCGATGCGGATGGACTCCGGATTCCACTGCTCCTCCGCCCCGTTTCCTTCCGTCTCTGTCTGCCTGTACTTCTCCGGCACCCAGCGCAGCAATAGCTGGTTCAGCTCCTTCCTGTCCAGGGGCTTGGCGATGAAATCCTGGAAGCCGTTGCTCAAAAACTGCTCCCGCATGCCCTCCATGGCGTTGGCGGTCAGCGCGATCACGGCGGGGGCGGTGCCGTTCTCCCCACAGTCCCTGCGAATGATCTCCGTAGCCTCTATGCCGTCCATCATGGGCATCATATGGTCCATGAAGATGATGTCATACCGATTGTCCCGCACCAGCTCGATGGCCTCCGGCCCGCTCTCCGCCTCTGTCAGATCGAATTCGTAACTTTTCAGGAATCCTCTGGCCACCTTACGGTTGATCACATTGTCGTCCACTATGAGCACCTTGATGCCCGGCGCCTTGAAGTTTTCCCCCACGCCCTGCTCTGTCTGAGAAATCTCCGGCATCTCGGAGACGGGGCTGCTGTCCGTTATCCTCTGGAGGATGGTGATGGTGACCAGGGTCCCCTTGCCGTAAGTGCTGTCCACCTGAATGGTGCCGTCCATGAGCTCCACCAGCTGCTTCACGATGGCCAGGCCCAGCCCGGTGCCCTCCACGCTCCGGTTGCGCTTGGAATCCACCTGCCGGAAGTCCTCGAATATCTTGCCCAGGTCTTCCTCCCGGATGCCGCAGCCCGTATCCTCCACCCGGAAAGTGAGCAGCTCCTCATCCGCCTTCTCACCGGGCTTGCCCGTGATGCCGATGCGCACATACCCTTTCTTGGTGAATTTGATGGCATTGCTGAGGATATTGATCAAAACCTGCTTGATCCGCCCCTGGTCGCCCCTATAGCCGCAGGGAATGCTGTCGTCCATCTCGTACTTCATGATCAGCCCGTGCTGGGAAGCGACCATGTCCATCATGCCCACGACTTCATCCGCCACTACCTTTATGTAGTAATCCGTGGGCAACAGCTCCATTTTGCCCGCCTCCACCTTGGACAGATCCAGAATGTCGTTGATGATGGCCAGCAGGTTCCTGGCGGCGGACTGCACGTTCTTGGCATAGCCGTAAATCTGGGTGTCCGCGCACTCCTCCATGATGATATCGTTCAATCCGATGATGGCATTCATGGGGGTGCGTATCTCGTGGGACATATTGGCCAGGAATTCGCTTTTGGCGATGCTGGCCTTCTCCGCCTGCTGGCGCACCCGCTTGATTTCATTGATATAGGCCTTGATGTCGGTCATATCCAGTATCAATATGACGCAGCCCTGCTTCCTGCCGTTCTCATCTATGATCTTCTTGCTGTGGCTCTCGTAATGCTGGCCATTTATGGAGAAGCTCTGAGGGATGTCCTCATTGAGCATTTCCTCCCGGAATTCTTCCAGTACCCTGATGTTCTCTCCCAGCTTGTGGGCGGGCAGACAGGTGAAGATATCCGCGGCGGCCCTGTTGTAGCTCACCAGCCGGTCATGGGCGTCCAGGGCGATCACCCCGTCCCCCAGGTTCTCCAGCACCTTTTCCGCCGCCAGATGGCGGAAATCATAATTGCGCCTGCTCCACACCACGATGACTACCATGGCCATGGAGATGGCCAGGGTCATGGGCGTGAAGTCGAACACCTTCACCAGCTTGAAGACATAGCCTGCCAGCACAATCACCGGCAGGGTGGAAATCCCCAGAATCGTCCAGTACTGGCGGTTCACCTGCCGATCCGAGCGCACATGGATGGCCCGGGCCAGAGTGAATATGCACAGCCCATAGGGAATGATGATGCGGGTGAACATAAAGAGCGTGTACAGCGGGCCGTAGGTGATACTGACATAGTGGAACCCGTCCGCGGCCGTCAGCCATCTGACCTCTCTGTAGAAAAGGCCGTGCCAGTTAAAGAACACCGTGGGCAGCACAAGGAAATTGGCAACGGCCAGAATCCGCAAAAGTATCTTGGGCGGGGTGGCGCTGCAATAGAGATAGGTGAACCAGCAATAGAACAGCGGCACGAAGGCAGAGCCCACGTTCTCCACGGTCACCGCCGTGACGGCAGCCTCCACCGTGGGAGCGGTCAGCTCCAGCAGATAGCCCACATTCTGCACCAGAGCTCCGCACATAATGAAAATCAGGAACTTCTGTTCCCTGGCCCCCTCTCCGTTGAGTAGGAGAATCAGCGCGATAAAAGTCAGGCAGATGCCAAAGCCCTCCAGCGCGATGACCACGTTTACCATATTGATCCCCCTCTGCGCTTCCATGCGCATATCCATCAATCGAGCAAAAACAAAAGCCGTTTCACTCCATTCCTATCATAGTATATCTCACCTGATATGTCAAGAAATAGCGCATTATGCATGAAACCCACGAGACAGCAAGTGCCAAAATGAGCGTACTTTGCTCGCTTCAGGACAATAGAATTCTGTTGTATGTGTACATATGTTGCTGTGAGCGGCGAAGCCGTGAACAGTATCCCGGGCTGTCCTGCGCGCGGTATATCCGCCTACCTGTATCCCTCGGAATAGGAAATCGAAGCCTCGTTCCTCCTCATGAAAAGCAGCCCGAAAGAGCCCGGCCCGCAGTTGCTGGCGATGGCAGAGGAGGCCTTCTGCAGGTAGACCCGCTCAAAGGGACAGTACTGCCGCACCAGCTCCTGGATGTACTGCAGGCTCTCCTCGTCCATACCCGCGTAGGTGATGAACAGAATCCGCCTGTCGATGCCCCTGGGATTCGCCAGCGTCTTGCGCACATAGCCCTTTATCACATGGTAGAAGCTCCCCATCTCCATGCTGCTCACCGCCATCCGGCTCTTGCGCAGCACAATCACCGGGTGCAGCAGCAGGGCGTCGCACATTACCTGCACCCGCTTGGAGATCTGTCCCGACTTGCACATCATATGGGTGCTGTCGATTATGAATGCGGACGAAATATAACGGCGCAGCTTCTTCACGGTCTTCACGATTTCGTCCCTGGATGCGTGGTTCTCCGCCATATGGGCCGCATAGAGGACGGAAAGGCCCATGCTGCTGGAGAGATGGCCGGAGTCGATTACCGTGACGTTCTCAAAGGACTTGGCCGCCTCCAGGGCGTTCTGGTATCCGTCGCTGACATGCTTCGCCATGGTGATATGAATCACGTTCTGCGCCTCCGTCAGTTTCTGTGCGAAAAAGCGTTCATAATCCTGCACATCTGGGGGCTGGGAGACGCCCTTCTTGCCCCCCGCCATGTGGGCCAGCAGCTCATCCGCCATCAGCTCTGACTCGTCCAGGAAGCGCCCCTGCTCCGTACAGATATAGTAGTGGCATATGCTGATGCCGAATTCCCGCTTCAGGGATTCCGGCAGGTCGCACACGCTGTCCGTGGTGACCATCAGCGATATCCGCTTGGCCTGTTCGAAGATCAGCACGTCCTTCCCGATCTCCGACTGGCTGGCTGTCTCGCTTAAAGCCACCAGCTCCTTGGGCAGGATGCTCAGCACGGCGGCCTCCAGCAGCGCGCCGCTGATGGGTTTGGGCAGGTAGCCGCTGAAGCCCTCTTTCCGGTAAATCTGCTGATTGTCGCTTCCCGCATTGGCGGTAAGGGCTATCACCGGCACGTCCTGGCACAATCCCCCGGGCTGGGAATGCAGCGCATGGAGACATTCTATCCCGTCCATCTCCGGCATCAGGTGATCCATCAGAATGCAGTCATAATGCTGGTACTGGGTCAGCCGCAGACATTCCGCGCCGCTGGACGCCGTGTCGATCTGCACCTTGGTATCCGACAGGAGCTTGCGCACCACCATCAGGTTCATCTCGTTGTCGTCCACCACCAGCACATGGGCACCCGGCGCCTCGAAGCTGTGCCTGTACTGCTCCCCCTCGTGCACCTTCATGCGGGAAGTCAGGGTGAATGTCCCCAGCTCCCTCTCGCTTATGATGTCCTGCTCCAATGTGACCAGGAACGTGGATCCGTTCATGTAGACGCTGTTGACGCTGATCTCGCCTCCCATCAGCTCCACAAGCTGCTTGACTATGCTCAGCCCCAGCCCGGTGCCCTCGATGTGCCGGTTCTTCTTCTCGTCCACACGCTTGAATGCATCGAATATATAGGGGATGTTCTCCTTCTTCACCCCCTGGCCCGTGTCCTCCACGGAGTACCAGACCCGCACCCGGTTCACGCCCACCCGCTCGCAGCGCACGGAAAGGGTGACGGAGCCTTCCTTCGTATATTTCACCGCGTTGTTCAGCAGATTGATCAGCACCTGCTTGATGCGCACCTCATCGCCGCAGAGCATGCTGGGCATGGACGGATCCACCTGCAGCCTGAATTCCAGCCCCTTTTCCCGGGCCTTGATCCATATCATGTTCACGATCTCCGAGAAGAGCTCCCCGGTCTCATAGGACACGTTCACAATCTCCATTTTGCCCGACTTGATTTTGGACAGGTCAAGGATATCGTTGATCAGGGTCAGCAGCATCTTGCTGGCTCCCTGGATGTTCCTGGCGTTCTCGGCCACCTCGTCGGAAATGTCCCCCCGCAGGATCATCTCGTTGAGGCCGATGATCGTATTGATGGGCGTGCGTATCTCATGGCTCATGCTGGAGAAGAAATGGTTCTCCGCCTGGTTCAGCTCCTCGATTTCTTTCTTCTGGCTCTTGGTGAGCTTGTTCTCCTCCTCGTAGAGATAGTTCTGGAACAGGAGCAATATGCTTGTCAGGAAGCCCACCAGTATCACGGAGCGGGCAGAGTCGAAATAAGCCTGGGCCATGGTATTGGGCATCACCAGATCCGGATAGTGGTAGGCCAGATAGTAGCAGATGACCGTCTCCACTATACACAGCAGAAAGAACACCCCTTTCCGCCTTCCCTCCAGGGTGATGCTGATATAGATGAAGCAGAGCACGAACCACTCAGGCACCCCGCCGTAGAGTCCGCCTCCCGTGAAGAACACCACAGGGTACAACAGCAGGAGCAGCACCACTATGGCCGCAGCCCCCGCATTGATGCATTCCTTTTTGATGCTGATTTTGGCCGCTATGTAGATGTAGGCCAGGCTCAACGGCAATATGAACAGATTCACGTCGCTCCTGCCCAGAACCAGGATAAAGACCAGCGCCACCATGCTGATGCCTGTGACAAGCCTGAACATCCTCTCTCTCAGACTTATTTTATGGTCAAAAATGATTTCCAGCCACTTCCTGAACACGGTAACCTCCCTTTATAAATCGGCAATGCTCTCGCAGACCTCCCCGTACATCTGCAGCAGCAGGGGATGGTTCTCCCGAATGTATTCCACGTCTCCGTTCTTGCCTGCCTGCTCCAGCGCCTTGGCCTGGGCGGAAAGCCCCTCCGCGCCGATGGTCAGGGACGTGCTTTTCAGCGCATGGGCCTTGATTGCATAGTCCGTCCAGTTGGCCGCCTCGTAGAGGGCCACCAGTTCAGCCCTCTTCTCCTCCGCCTGGTCGTGGAACATCTGCAGCATATCCAGGTAGAACGCCTCCTCGCCGCAGCAGTAGTCCATCCCCATCCCCACGTTGATTCCGGCGCGCACCAGAGAGCCATAGGCTCTGAAAGGCTCTTCCTGGCCCTCCGCTGCCTCCGGAGCATCCACGGGGGGAGTCTGCGCTTCGGCGGAAATTGCTTCTACTGTAGGCGCCTGCGATGCACCCTCCGGTTCCGTACGGCGGGCCGATTCCTCTCCCGCGGCCGTCCCCGGTTCCGTCCGGACGGCAGATGCCTCTTCCGCAGCCGCTCCCGTGGCACCCTCCCCGGCTCCAGCCGGCTTCTCCGGCGCTGTGGGAGCCGCATCATACTGGATGCACTCATCCGGCAGAACCCGCCGCAGCACCCGCTCCAGAACGGCGCGCTCTATGGGCTTGGGGATGAACTCCGTGAAGCCCTCGTTGCGAAACATCTCCCTGGCGCCACTGATGGTATTGGCCGTCAGGGCAATCACCGGCAAGTCCTTGTAGCTTCCATTGTCCATCTCCCGGATGCGCCGCAGCGTCTCCACGCCGTCAAAGCCCGGCATCATATGATCCAGGAATACCACGTCGTAGGATGTCATGGCGCACCGCTCTATGGCCTCTTTCCCGCTTAAGCATGTGTCCACCTTTATGCCGTAGCTGCCCAGCACGCCTTTGGCCACCATGAGGTTCATGTCCTCATCGTCCACCGCCAGCACATGCACGCCCTTACAGGTAAAGGGCCTGCGCCCTGCGGCCTGGGCCTCCTCGAAGTCGTTCCCGCCCTCCTCGTCGCTGAGCAGGTTCACCACCGAAAGTGCAAAGAAAGGCTTGCGCAGCACTAAGAGCCTGCTGTCCTCCTCCAGCAGGAAATCCTTGTCCGCGATCACAGCCACCGGAATCGTCTGTGCCAGTTCCTCGTAATAAGGAGGATTGGCCATGTATTCCGTCTGCGCGATGAACACATGGGTCAGCTTGCGGTCTCGCAGGAGCTTCAGCAGCCCTTCGAAATTATGGGCCTGATACCCTTCGATGCCAAGCCCCTCCACCATGTGGAGAATCATCTGGTCATAATATCTCCTGACCTCGTCTCGGCTGTACCTCTCCGGCTTGAAGAAGCAGGCGATGCACAACTTCGAGGCATCGGGAACCCTGATGCAGGGCGTTTCGTCCGCCACCCCCTGAGGTATGGTGATATGTACCTGAAGCCCCTGCTGATCCAGGCTCTCGAAGTGCACAAAACCGCCCATGGAATGGAGCAGTCCCCTGGCAATGGGAATGCCCAGCCCCAGCCCGCCCACATACCGGCGGCTCCCGGAATCCGCCTGATAGAAATCGTCCACTATCTGTCCCAGCTGTTCGGGCGCCATGCCGATTCCCGTGTCGCTGATATCGATGGTCAGGTTGATGCCGTAGTTCTCCCGCCGGAATCCGATGTACAGGTCGATGCCGCCCTCCTCCGTGAACTTCATGGAATTCTCCAGCAGGATCCGCAGGACATGGGAAATCTTGTCCGCATCGCCGATCAGCACCGAAGGTACTTTCGGGTCGATGTCGAACACCATTTCCAGTCTGTTTCTGTCGCTGTTCTGCAGCGCGGTTATGGCAATCACATCGTTCACCACCGACGTGATCATATAGGGCTCTTTTGCGGCGGACAGCGTGCCCTCCACGATCTCCGTATAGTCCAGGATATTGTTGATCTGGCCGGAGAGGCGTTTGCCGGCCAACTTGATAGACCGCACGTTCTCCCGGATATCCGGGGCGATGTCCTTTCCCAGGGTCACTTCGCTGATGCCCACCACCATGTTCACCGGGGTGCGCAGTTCATGGGACACATTGGACAGGAAATCGGCGTTCTGCCGTACCGCCGTGGCCAGCTGTTCCTGCATGCGGGCATATCCGGCCTTCTCCACCTTTCTGCGGCTGATGCGGTATCTGGCCACAGTCACGGAGCCCGTCACAGCGCAAAATCCCATCACCAGCCGCATCACCGTCCGCTCCTCAGGCCGGGCGCTGACGGTGTGGAGCACCAGAAGATGGTACAGAATCAGGCATACATAGAGCGCGGCTGCCATATACAGCAGCCGCTTTCTGTTCAGCAGGGAGAGCAGCAGAACCACCACACAGGCCACCATGGGGATGTCATAGAGGCTGGTTGAATGCACGCCAAAAAAGAAGAAATCCATAATCAGCAGCCCTGTACATATGTTCTCGTACATGATGTCCGAACCCACCCGCCCGATATGGAGCCACCATACCGTCAGGCAGCCGATGATGATGATTGGGAGCATCCACAGCTCCCACGACATGATTACGGCCATCAGGCTCAGCAGCACGCTCACGATGCTAAGTGTGCTGACCATTAGCAGATGCATGCTTGTCTGGGCTTCCGTCCTCATTTTTTATCAAACTCCTTTGCAATCCGCTCCATCAAATCCTGGGGCAGGAACGGCTTCTTCAGATAGTTGACCGCCCCCAGCCGGATAGCGTTCATCACATCATCCTCATGGCCGGATGCCGTCAGATATATCACCGGGATGTCCAGCCCCCGCTCCTTCATGCGCTGGAACGTCTCGATTCCGCTCATGCCCGGCATCTCGATATCCAGAAGAATCAGGTCGATTTCTTCGTTGTCATAAACGATATCCAGGGCTTCCTGTCCGGATTCCGCCGTCAGTATATCGTAATACTTCTCCAGAATCAGCCTCGTCCTCCTAAGGTTCATCTTGTCGTCATCCACCACCAAAACACGTCTCATATCGCCGCCTTGCCTCCTTATCTAATCTCGTGGACTTCCCGAATCGCTCTACAGTCTATTTTACAATAAGACAATGAAATCAAGAATTCGCGAATTCATATATATAATCAAGTATACCATACTGCTGCCAGCGTCCGCAACGAATCTTTGGCAGAGAATAAATTAAAAATTTATAAACTTGTCTGGCTCTGCCCGCCTGATGTATTCCTTCAGGAGGAATGCGCAAAAATAGGGAAAGGTGTAGATTCCGTCGCTGAACCCGATATTCCCTCCCGTGAGCTTGATCCCCCAGCCGATATCCGGATACTTCCCGCTCTCGATCAGCGTCCGCAGGGACTTTGCCGTCCCCCTCGTGGCTTTCACTTCCACCGGCACCAGGGAATCCTTTGTCCGCAGGAAAAAATCCTCCTCCAGCGTGGAGTCCTCCCTCTTATAATAATACAGCCCATATCCGCATTTCACCAGGGCCTCGCCCACGATGTTCTCATACAAGGCCCCCTTGTACACATCCAGGTTCTTATTGGCCCGCAGATCCTCCTGGGCTTCCTCATCCATCATCGCCACGAACAGGCCGGAATCAAAGAAATAAATCTTGTACTTAGTGTCGTCATAATTACCCCGCAGGGGAAGCTCCGGGAAATTCAGGCAATAACACACATGAATGATTCCCGCGTCCGTCAGCCACTCGATACAGCCCCGGTAATCCTTGAACCGGGCGCCTTTGGCCACCTTGGAAATCTGGAATTTCTTGTTGTCCTTCGCCAGCTGCACCGGAATCTGTTCGAACACATTGAGGATTCTCGCCTGATCCATGCCGTCGGCATACTTCCTCACATCTTCCCTGTAATCCTCCAGAAGCTGCCTTTGTATGTCCAGGGTTCCCTCGAATGTCCCTTTCTCAATATACTCTCTCACCACTGCCGGCATACCCCCCAGAATACAGTAATCCAGGAAGAGATTCCCGTATGTCTTCATCGCTGATTCATTGAAAGGCGTCAGCGTCTCCATATGCCACAGCATTTCTTCGATATCCCTGCCGCCATATCCCTTTGCCCAGAGAAATTCCTCGAAGTCCATGGAGACCATGCTGTAATCCGTCTTGTAGCCCACGCTGTTGCTCTCAATCCGCCTGTAATGGATGCCCGGGAGGGATCCGCTGCAGATGACATCGAATCTGCCGTCAATCTTGAAAAATTTCAGGGAGGCGGCAATCTCCGGATACTCCTGGAGCTCATCAAAAAAAAGCAAAGTGTCCCCCTCCGTAAAACGTCTGGACGGATCCATACGGGAGATATTTCGGATAATATCTTCTGTCTTATAACCGTCCTCTGTAATCAGCTTATATTTTGGTTCCTCCACGAAGTTGATGTAGACTACATTCCTGTAGGCCTCCTTCGCAAAATGCAGGATGGATTCCGTTTTCCCCACCTGTCTGGCCCCCCTGACAATCAGCGGCTTACGATTCGGATCCGCCCTCCAGGATACCAGATACGCGTCAATTTTCCGCCTCAAATATCCCTCAGCCATACACACCCTTCCTCCTTGCCTTTATATTATACAAAATATACCCTGTCCGTTCAACCCGAATCACAAAAAATGAGGGACTTTTTTACTGAGATCGCAAAAAAATGAGGGACTTTTTCCCGGCATGCCACAAAAAAATGAGGGAATCCCCCCTCATTTTTCAGACCTCCGGCAGCGCGTATTTCTCCTCATACTCCCTGAACCTCCTGCCGAATTCCTCGCTTCCGTCCCGGAATTTCCGCAAATGCTCATGGAGGCTCATATCCTGCAGCGCCATGTCCAGCATGCAGCCTGCGATGTTGGAGCAGTGGTCGGCCGTCCGCTCCAGGTCCGTCAGCATGTCGGACCACACGAACCCGGCCGTGATGGAACAGCCCCCCTGCTGCATCCGCAGGATATGTCTGGTGCGCATCTGTTCTTTCAGGCGGTCGATCACCTGCTCCAGGGGCTCCACCGCGGCGGCTGCCTCCAGGTTCTGCTCCAGGAATGCCTCCAGGGACAGATCCAGAATCTCCGCCACCGCCCCGCAGAGCACCTCCAGCTCACGGCGGGCCGCAGGGCTGAAGCTGCGCTCCTTCTGCGCCATCTCCTCCGCGGCCCCCAGGAGGTTCACGGCGTGGTCGGAAATCCGCTCGAAATCCCCTATGGTCTTCAGCAGCTTTGCCGCCTCTGTGCTGTCCGCGGCGGAAATCTGCAGGGCGCTGAGCTTTACCAGGTAGGTGCTTAAGATGTCCTCGTAGTAATCCGTCTTCTCCTCTTTCAGGCGGATGGCCGCCGCCAGCTCCGGGGTCAGGCTCCCCAGGGCATCGATGGCTTCTTTCAGGGACGCCACGGACATCTGCGCCATGGACCCGGTGACCCTGTGGCAGCGCTCCAGGGCGATGGAGGGCGCGGCGAAGAGGCGTTCGTCCAGCTCCATGTACTCCTCCTTGCGCCGCACGTCCGGCACCATCTTCGTCACCAGCTTCTCCAGGACGTCCGACAGCGGCAGGATCAGGAGCAGACACAGGATATTGAAGACGGAGTGGGCCACGGCGATGCCCAGGAGAGAGGCCGGCTCCTCCAGGAAACGCAGGTGGAATATCCCTCTGGCCACAGAGAATACCGATATCCACACCGCCGTTCCGATACAGTTGAAGGACAGATGCACCATGGCGGCCCGCTTGGCGTTCTTGTTGGCTCCCACCGAGGAGAGCATGGCTGTGACGCAGGTGCCGATGTTCTGGCCCATGATGATGGGGATGGCCGCCCCGTAGGACACCTGGCCGGTCACCGCCAGGGCCTGGAGGATGCCCACGGAGGCGGAGCTGGACTGGATGATCGCGGTCAGGGCCGCCCCTGCCAGCACGCCCAGCAGGGGATTTTCGAACATGACGAACAGCTCCCGAAAGGCCGGAACCTCCCGCAGCCCCGACACCGCCCCGGACATGGTCTCCATGCCGAACATCAATGTGGCGAAGCCCAGGAAGATCATGCCTGTGTCCTTCTTTTTCTCTCCCCGGCAGAACATGTACAGGATGATTCCGGCCAGGGCCAGGAGAGGCGTGAAGGAGGAGGGCTTCGCAAGGCGGATGTACCAGCTGCCGCTGTCGATTCCCGCCAGGCTCAATATCCAGGCCGTCACCGTGGTGCCCACATTGGCCCCCATGATGACATTGACAGCCTGGCGCAGGGTCATGAGCCCCGAATTGACGAAGCCCACCACCATCACCGTGGTGGCCGAGGAGCTCTGTATCACCGCGGTCACGACCAGGCCTGTCAGCAGCCCGGCCGCCCGGCCTGTGGTGAATTTCCCCAGAAGGGCGCGCAGCTTCCCGCCGGCCCTGCGCTCCAGGGCCTGGCCCATGATGCTCATGCCGAACAGGAACAGGCTCAGGCCCCCTGTCAGTGTCAGTGCGTTAAAAATATCCATACTCTCTTCTCCTGTGAATTTCCTTCCTGTCTTCTATTCGTCGTCTTCTATTCATCGTCTTCTTTACGCTGTCATTATTTATGCCCGGATTTTGTGGAAAAATCCTTGTCAAAGGCATATGAAGACGAAATACAGCGCATATCCCGCCAACATGGCGATTCCGCCCGGGCGTCCCAGCCTCCGCCCCTTTATGCTGCAGGCAAGGAGCAGAATCCCCGCTGCCGCCGCTGTCCACATGTCGGCATGGAACTGTGCCGAAAACGGCACGGGGGTAATCAGCGCGGACACGCCCACCACGAAGAGGATGTTGAAGATATTGCTGCCCACGATATTGCCGATGGCGATATCGGCGTTTCCCTTCGCGGCGGCGGCCACGGAGGTGAACAGCTCCGGCAGGGAGGTGCCCAGGGCCACGATGGTCAGGCCGATGAACCGTTCGCTCATGCCGAAGAGCCTGGCCAGGTCGGTGGCGGCGTTCACGGCGAGCTGGCTGCCCAGGACTATCATGGCCAGGCCGGCCAGGGTGTTCAGGAGGGGCTGCCACAGGCGGCCTTTCCGGGCTGTGCCTTTCTGTTCCGGTGCAAGCCCACCCCCGTTCTGTAAGCTCTCCTTTTTCGACATCCACAGCAGGCAGCCCGTATAGCCCAGAAAGAGCAGCGTCAGCACCGCTCCCTCCCCAAAGCCCACATTCCCGCCACTCCCCTGGAAGAGCAGCAGCATGGTAATCGCAATCATGAATGGAATATCGCGGAATAATGTGTGCGCGGAGACTGCCAGCGGAGCCACAACGGAGGAAAGCCCCAAAATAATCAGGATATTCAGAATATTGCTCCCCACGATGTTTCCAATGGTGATATCGGCGTTCCCCTTGACGGCGGCCGTTATGCTCACCGCAGCCTCCGGGGCGCTGGTGCCCATGGCCACGATGGTCAGCCCGATGACAAGCTGCGATATGCCCAGCCGCCCGGCGATATCGGAGGCGCCGTCCACGAAGCGGTCTGCCCCTTTCACCAGAAGCACGAATCCCAGAACCAACAACAATAGCGAAAATACCATTCCCATGCCTACATGTCCTCCTTTTTTCCAGAAACCGGCAGCCTTTGTCCGTTTTCTGCAGACGGAGAAAATTTCCGGTCTGCAAAAAAGCGAGCACTTTACTGCATCATCAATGTGCAACAAAGTCTCGCTTCTTATTCACAGAGCCGGATTCCCCGGTCCGCGCCGGAGGAATCGTATTGACGGCAAGGTAAACACGGAACATGTCCATGCAAGCTACTCCCTTTATCAAGGTCAGTTTACCACAGGAAAATCTATCCTGTCAATGAGAAGTTTTCCAGGTTTCCTGTAATGTTTTCCTGTAAAGCGCCCTGGTGAAATCGCCTGTGTGGCTACTCCGTGAAAGGCAATCCGATCTCCTCTCCCAGCGCATTGTAGTAGCGCACCCTGACCGCCTCTGCCTCCTCTGTAGTCAGTACGCGGGACCATTCGAAGACGAACATGTCCGGAACGCTGTTCCCGCCCGCAGAGACCTCCTGTGTCCTGCCACCCGCCTCCGCCGTGACGCTGGCCAGGTCTCCGCTGTTGCTCGCCGCGATGGTAACGCTGTGGCCAAGATTCCATTCTTCCCCTATGGTGACATGGCCAAAGGCCTCGTTTAGGGTAAAAGCCTGCCCCTTTTTGGGGGCATCGCTCTGAATCGGGCCAAAGCCCTTTATCTTCCATCCACCACCGGAGGAGGAATCTTTCAAAAACAGCGCAAAGCCCCTGCGGCCGCTGTCGTCCAGATAGCCTGCCAGCAGTCTGTCCGGCATGGTGTCGGATTCATAGAGGGCGAAAATCTGTGGATTCCTGTCGGAGCTCATGGAGGCGATCAGCGCGGCGAGATACATGGTATCCCCCGCGTCCGCCTGCCGCTCCACGCGCCAGAGCCATCGTATATGCTCGCCGGAATACTCTTCCATGGAATGCTCTCCTTCCATGGAATGCCCCTCTTCCATGCCTGCCTCCCCATAGCAGGCCGCCAGGAGCACTTCGTTCCTGTCTGTCCGCACTACAAAATAGCCGGTCATTCCCCGATAGGCGGAACCGCTTTTTCGCCCCGAATCCACCCGCCAGACCTGCTCTGCGCTCTCCAAAAGCTCTCTGGCCTCCTGACTCAGTCCGACAGCGTCCATTCCCGCTTCTTCTCCCTGAGGACTTTCCCCCGTTTTGGTCTCTCCCGCCCCATTGCCCGTCTCCTCCCCGACATGGGCCTGGCTGCCGGGCAGGGCCTCCCGGGCGGGAGCAAAGAACCTCAGAAGTCCCTCTCCTGTCAGGCTGCTTTCATGGAACACTCCCACCATGTTCCACACCGGATTGTTTCCCATGACACCGCCAAAGTTGCGCTGCAGCAGCTCCGCCTCCGGAGTGAAGACGAAATCCGGCGCGTTCCCCGGGGCGTAGACGGCATTGTACCATGGCGCGTCATAGAGGACTTCCGCCACGGTGTACCTGGTGCCGTATATATCGTCACTGTTTTTCGATTCCGCCGGGTCAGTGAGGAAGCAGACTGCGGTAACGATGCAGGCAATTGCGGCGGCGGCGACTATCCAGAGGGCGGGCTTTTTGTAGGACAGGATGCCCTTTATCCGCTCCTTTATCCCCACTTCCCCAAAGGCCAGGGGACAGCCTGAAAGTCCCTGGCTGTCCAGACTGCAGGACAGGAGGGCATTGGCGTAGGTCTTCTTCCAGGCATCCCCCATCCGCTTGACTACATATTCATCGCACGCCAGCTCTATGTCCCGGCACAGCAGGATATAGGCCGCCCAGCACAGGGGCTGGAACCAGTAGACGGACAGAAGCAGGAAGCCCAGGGGCTTCCACCAGTGGTCGCGCCGTCTGAGATGGGCCTTTTCATGGGCGATGACGCAGCCGATCTGGGGCTCCTCCAAATCCGAGGGCAGATAGATGCGGGGGGAGAGGATGCCCAGGATAAAGGGCGATCTCACGGCATCGCAGAGCCAGATATTCTCCCGAAAGCACATGGCGGCCGCCACTTTCCGGCGCAGCCTGACATAGCTTGCCAGGGCGTAGAAAAGCAGAGCCGCCAGCCCTGCCGCCCACAGCCTGGAGGCCAGGAACACCACGATCTGCATGGGATTCACGCTTGCGTGAGGTTCCGGCGACAGGGAAGCGGCAATGGCCGGATTCACCGCATCGTCCAATGCCCGGATGCCGCTGTCGATTTCCGGCTTCCCGGCCATCATGATTTCCCCGGGCACGGTCTCTTGGCTTGGAATCAGGCTCAGCACGCTTTCTATGGAAAAGGGGCAGACCAGCCGGATGCCCACCAGAATCCACAGGGCGCAGCGCACTGCTTTTGGGGCTTTCCGCAGGAGGATCCGCAGAAGCATTACAGCCAGGATGACCCAGCCTGCGGCGATGCCCATGTTCAACAGCTTTAAGAATAAGGTTTCCATCAGCGTCCCTCCTCATAAGAGTCGATCATGCCGCGTATCTCCCGGATTTCTTCCCGGGACAGGCGTTTCTGGGAGGCGAAAGCCGCAATGAACGCAGGCAGGGAGCCCTGGAATGTGTCCTCCACGAACTTCCGGCTCTGGGCGGCATGGAAATCCTGTCTGGATATCAGGGAGGTGACCTGGCCGTCCTGGTTCCGGAAGATGCCTCTTTCGCAGAGCTTCTTCAGTACCGTGTAGGTGGTGGATTTCTTCCAGCCCAGCTCCTCCCCGCAGAGCTTCACCAGCTCCCCGGAAGATAACGGCTCCTGCTGCCAGATGATGTCGGCAAAGCGGGATTCCACCGCGCCCAGCTTTGTGTCCTCTATGGGGTGCTTCTCTTCCATGGGGCGCTTCTCTTTCGTGGCATTCTTCTCTTCCATGAACTTCCTCTCTTTTGTGGCATTCCGCTCTTCCATCGGGTGCCTCTCTTCCATGGCATTCTTCTCTTCCATGAACTTCCTCTCTTTCGTGGCATTCCGCTCTTTCATGGGGTGCTTCTCTTCCATAATCTCTGCCCTCCTCTTCATATGCCGCCTCCCCGACCCAATCGGCACATGTGGCATGCTGCTTTTCCGCTGTCAATTCCGGTGCATAAAGCAAATGGTCTATCCTCAATAGACTCAATACGAGTCTATCACGAATAGACCATTCTGTCAAGATAAACAGACTGATGAATCCAGCCTATTTTATGCCTGCCGTCTCGCGCGCTTCAAGAGCAGCGGCATAAAGAGCCCGCCCTGCACGGTGCGGTTCTGGAAGTTGCAGTGCCTGCCGTCCCGGGTCATGTACCAGTCGGAGAAGGGCACTCTGTCCCCGCTCTCCTCCAGGAATGCCAGGATGTGCTCCGAGAACTCCTCCACGGCCCTGCCCCGGGGATCCATGGCCGCGGCCCAAAGCATCCAGTCGCTCTTGGTGTAGCTCTCCCTGGAATCCAGCGGCACGCCGTACCTTTCGCAGTTCTTCCTGTACTGCTCCATCTCCCGGGCATAAAACTCTTCGCTCCAGAATCCGGAGCCGAAGATCAGATCCCACACCGCATTGTACTTCAGGCTCCAGGTCTCCCCGGCGCCATCAAAGGTGAGCCTGGTATGGTCGGCCGCGGAGGCCCGCTCATAGGCATCCTGTGCCATGGCCCGGGCTTTCTCATGGTAGCTGGTGGCCTCCTGGTCCCTGCCCGCCGCACGCATCAGGATGGAATAGGCCTCCACCCCCATGATGGCCTTGAACGCCAGGTTCACGTTGTGGGCCAGATGTCCCGCAAAGTCGTCGGTACAGAGCTGCTCTCCCGGGTCGCTGCCGTATTCCAGAAGATATTTCACCCATTTTTCGTAAAGAGGGAGATTCTCCATAAGCTCGTCCGTCTTTCCCTGTGGATCAAGGCTGGCCAGCGCCGCCTCCAGAATCAGCATGTTGCCGCTCTCCTCCACGGGCATCTGGTATTTCAGGTTGTACATCCCCGCGCTTTCCGGCATCTGCCAGAGCATGGGGTAGACATATCCGGTATCCTCCCCGTCCCGCAGATCCTGGGCCGCCTCCTGGTAGCCCGCCAGGCCGTAGACCTGACCGGTCACATAAGGATAGCGTCCGGCATCATGGGGCGCAAAGTCGAAGCCCCATACCGGGAGTTTGGCGAACCGGAAGATGGGCCGCATCATTCCCCGCACCAGCTCCGGATTGTAGCAATAGAACAGAGGCGTGGAAGGATATGTCACGTCCACGGTGGCCGCGCAGCCGTTGGAATGGCATTCCTTGGAGATGAAGATCGCCTTCCCCTGTTCGTCGGCTATCAGCTTGTGGGCCGCAATGGACTGACGATATGCGGCGATACATACCTTTGTGTACGCCTCGCCGAATCCCATGGCCTCTGTCTCCAGCGCCTGGTCAAAGGCCCGGCATCTTTCCAGCAGCCCGTCATGCGAGGCGATTGCCTCACGGATCGCGTCCAGGATGGTCTTGCCGTCCCTGGCCCAATAGCCGGGGAGCATCCTGCCGAAATAGTTGATGGAAGCGATATCATCGTAGGCCGCCACCAGAGAGGCCTCCGCCCACCCTGACTCCTTCACGCCGAAAGAGGCTTCCGCCTGGAGGCTCCTGTCCGCCTGGCGGTAGGACACCTCCAGGGGACTGCCGCCTGCCGCGGCCAGGTACAGATAGCCCCAGTCGATGGCAATGCTGTCCCCGCTGTGCCCCAGGGGATGCTGCTGCCTGAGCCCCATCCAGGCGGTGCGCCCGGCTATGCGCTCCTCTCCCATGGGATGCTCTTCTCCCATTTCCAACGCAAAGCTGCCGCCGCCGATTTTCTCCGTCTGCCCGTTGTCACAGCAGAACTCCCCGGCAAATGTCCACACAAGCTTCACCTCGTGGGGCTTCCCGTCCAGGGAACGGACCGCCATGTCCACATAGGAGCAGGGTCTGGACATCACGTCCAAATCGTCCAGCAAAAGCGGCGTCCAGAAATCCAGGCAGATTTCTACCCCGGCCCCCTGGAAGCTGTATGCGGTACAGGTGGCCGTGACGGAGAGCTCCGTCTGCTCCATGGCAGGGGCCTTCCCCAGCCCCATGAATCGGTAATCCGCGCCGTCTATCCTGGCAATTCCGGTGACGCGCTTCCTTCTGCCCGTCCAGTGGCAGGTGTCCGTCCCGTACAGGCTGTCGCTGCCTGACCAGAGGCTGAAATACGGGTCGCAGGTAATCAGCGGCACTGCGGGCAGCCGTCCTGCGGTGATTCGTTTCGTTCGATCGTCCCTCATGCTTTTCCTCGTTTCCGCGCATCCCGGCCAACAGGCTTATGGCTGCGCTTATATATTTGATTTATACTGCATAACGCTGAATACTGCCTAATGTAATCATGCGATTGAACCAGTCAGCGTTATGCAGTCTGGTTTCACGGCAAGTGAAATCGTTAAGCAGTATATACTGCCCACCGGTTAAATTTGCAGTACAACCCGACTGCAGACTGCCAGCCAGGTACCGCTTAGCCATCTTTTGCCTGGCGCTTTCCCTGCGGGATTGTTTTCCGTTTTTTCCAGGTCATCCCTTTCCGGCCGGATGCCGTCTCATACCCCCGCCTTCTTACAGATATCCTGGAGGCAGCATTTATCGCAGTAAGGCTTTGTCCGCGCCGTGCACACCGCCCTGCCGTGATCCACCAGCCTATGGCAGAAGTCGTTGCCCTCCTCGGGCGGGATAAGCTTCCAGAGCTCCTTCTCCACCTTGGCAGGCTCCTTGATGCCGTCCACCAGCCCCATGCGGTTCACCAGCCGGATGCAGTGGGTGTCCGTGACGATGGCAGGCTTCCCGAACACATCGCCCATGATCAGGTTAGCGCTTTTCCTGCCTACGCCGGGCAGGGCCAGCAGCTTGTCGAAATCCTCCGGCACCTTCCCATCGTATTCGTCCCGCAGCATGCGCATGCAGGCGCTGATGTCCCGGGCCTTGCTCTTGCCCAGCCCGCAGGGATGGACGATTTCTTCGATTTCCTCCACGGGCGCGTTGGCCAGGGCCTCCACATCCGGAAATTTCTCGTACAGCCCTTCCACCACCACGTTCACCCGGGCGTCCGTGCACTGGGCCGCCAGGCGCACGCTGACCAGAAGCTTCCAGGCCTGGTCGTATTCCAGCGTACAGTCCGCCTGGGGATATTCCTCCTTTAATCTCTCGATGATCTGCAGTGCCCGCTGTTTTTTTGTCATTGGTTTCTCCTTATCTGCTTAGAAAATCTACATAAATTTTCGATTTATGCACACACTGTCCCTGAAAGGACGGTGACAATGTATGGATCCAAATCGAATCATCTGTAACTGCCAGGCCGTGACAGCCGGCGCAATCAAGGAAGCCGTGGATTCCGGGGCCGACACCGTAGAGGAGGTGCAGGGCATCACCGGAGCCGGTACGGTCTGCGGGGCATGTCTGGAAGAGGTGGAGAAGCTGGTAAAGAGCCTTGTGGCCCAGCGAAACGCCTCACAGTCCTCCTGACCTGCCGGGGCCTTCCTCCGCTTCCGGCAGGAGCCAGTACACCGGTGCATGAATTCCCGAGTAGCTTGATGTCCGCACTAGGACAAGGCGGAGGAAAGAGGCGATGCGGGGCATCGCCGACTGACGACAACGCAGCAATAGGGTGGACAGCGAGCGCTGATTGCTCAAGGATTCATGCATCTGGGTACTAGCACCCCTCCCCCGACAGCCTGCCTTTCAGCATGCTGTTGCGCGCCGTCACGGTGACGTTGCGCACCGCGTAGGAAAGCGCTTTCCTCGTCCCCACCATCACAAGGACTTTTTTGGCCCTGGTGATGCCGGTATAGATCAGATTCCTCTGGAGCATCACGAAATGGGTCATCAGCACCGGCATCACCACAATGGGGTACTCGGAGCCCTGGGCCTTGTGGATGGTGGTGGCATAGGCGTGCACCAGCTCGTCCAGCTCCGTGGCGTCATACACGATTCTCCGGTTGTCGAAATTCACCGTAAGCGTCCTGTCCCCCATGTCCACGGCCTCAATCATGCCGATGTCCCCATTGAAGACTTCCTTGTCGTAATTATTCTTCATCTGCATGACCTTGTCGTTCACCCGGTATACGAAGCCGCTCCTGCGCAGCCCCTCGCCCTCCGGGTTCAGTGCTTCCTGCAGCGCCAGGTTCAGATTGGTGGCCCCCACCACGCCCTTCTGCATGGGGGTGAGCACCTGTATGTCGGCAGGCTGTTTTCCGTAATACCGGGGCAGCTTCTCCTTCACCAGCTTCACGATCTCCGCCGCGGCCTCCTCCGGCTCCTCCCTCTGGACGAAGAAGAAGTCCGTGCCTTTTCCGTTGGAGATGTCCGGCATCTGTCCCCCGTTGATCCTGTGGGCGTTCATGACGATCCGGCTCTCCTGTGCCTGCCGGAAAATCCGGGTCAACCGGATGACGGGGAAGCTCCCGGAGTCGATGATATCCCGGAGCACATTTCCCGCGCCTACGGAAGGGAGCTGGTCGATGTCCCCTACCAGAATCAGCCGCATGCCCGCCGGAATGGCTTTCAGCAGGGAGTTCATCAGGATGATGTCAATCATGGAGCATTCGTCCACAATCAGCACGTCCCCCTCCAGGGGCTTCTCCTCGTCCTTCTGGTAGCCATCCGGCGGCTTGCATTCCAGGAGCCTGTGGATGGTCTTCGCCTCCAGGCCTGTGGCCTCCGTCATCCGCTTCGCCGCCCTGCCAGTGGGAGCCGCCAGCAGAACCTTAAGCCCGTAGGCCCGGTAGGCCGCGATGATGCCCTGGGTGGTGGTAGTTTTGCCGGTGCCCGGGCCTCCCGTCAGCACCATGACCTTGGCCATGGCGGCCCGCCTGATGGCATCGGCCTGAATCTCGTCATATTCCATGCCCAGGGCCTGCCCGATTCTGGCCACGTCCACAGAGAGGTTTGCATTTCCGGTATCCCTCCGGGCCCTGGAAAGCTGCGCCCACAGCCTGTCCTGAGCCGGTTCCGCCGCCAGGCGCTTCAGTTTGTTTGCCGTTCCCGTCTCCGCATAATAAAAGGGCGGCAGGTAGACCGCATCTTCCTCCCGTATCAGATCCTTGTCCCGCAGCATCTGGTCCATGGTCATGATTACGCAGTTGTCTTCTGCCTCCAGCAAGGAGGAGGCCTTTTCTATGAGCTGCTCTTTACGGGCGTACACATGCCCCTCGTCAGCCAGCTCGCTCAGCGTGTACATGATGCCGCTCCGCAGGCGTACATAGGTTTCCTTCCCGAAGCCCAGCTTTCCGGCGATGCCGTCCGCTGTACGGAAGCCGATGCCCCAGATGTCGTCAGCCAGCCGGAAGGGGTTCTCCTTCATCCTGGCGATGCTCTCATTCCCGTACTGCCTGTATATCCTGGCGGCAAAGGCCGTGCTCACGCCATGCTCCTGCAAAAAGAGCATGACATTCTTCACTTCCTTCTGCCGCTCCCAGCTCTCCGCTATCATCCGGATGCGCTTGTGCCCGATGCCTGGTATCTCTATCAGGAGCTGGATGTCGTCCTCTATGACCGCGAAGGTATCCGTGCCGAACCGCTGGACGATTTTCTTCGCGTACTTCGGCCCCACGCCCTTTATCAGGCCGCTGCCCAGATATTTCTCCATGCCGTAGACGGTGGCGGGGAGCGTCTCCTCCCACTTTGCGGCCATGAACTGACGGCCGTACCTGGCGTCCACCTTCCATTCCCCCTCCACCAGGAGCACGGAGCCCACGTTCGCGTCCAGAAGGTTTCCCACCACGGTGACCAGGTCGTCATAGCCCTTTACATTGACTTTCAGGACGGAATAGCCGTTTTCCGGATTCTGGTATGTAATTCGCTCCACGACACATCGAATCGTCATCGCCCATTCCGCTCCTTTCCGCGAGAACGCCCTCCGGCATCAATCAGGAGAATGAAAACATTTTATCATATCAGTCTGCATCTGCCAACCATGGAATTATGGAATGGAAGCTGGAATTGAAAGAATTGGGGAATTGAAGGCTTTGAACAGCGGGTGGGGATGGCTGGTCGAATCAAAAAAAGACAAAGATGCCTTCTTTCCAGAAAAACATCTTTGTCCGTTCCACATTTCCATGACGCATTTGGGGCAGAGGTCTGTCAAGACTTTTTCTCTACGGAATGCCTTTCTTCCATAGAATGCCTCGCTTCCATGGAATGCCCCTCTTCCATTGCCCCCTCCTTTATGCCAAGGATTTCCCGGAAACGGGGCTCGCAGAGTCCCAGGAAGTCCTTTATGGGGATGTCCACTGGCTCGTCCAGAGAGCAGTCCGAAAGCTCCTCCGCATACCGTTCGTATTCCTTGTCCATATGATATCTGTCCCGCAGCAGCCCTGATATCTCTATCCCTGACAGGATATCGTCCTCCACCGCCCGCCGCATCAGGCCGTATGTAATCATATCCGTGGATAGGCTCAGCACCAGGAGCTCGCACCACATGCCCGTAGCCTGAATCTCCTGAAGCCTGACCTCATAGCCCTGGCATCTCACCTTTGCTTTCTGCAGGCTCATCAGGTAGTCCACCTTTCTGCCTGAATCCCTGCTGGAGATGTCGGCGTGCCTGACCGGAAGCGAGCGGATCAGCGCGGCCCTCTCGCTCTCCCGCCGCTGAGCGTCCTGCATTTGCTGATAGGTCTTCCGGGAGTTCTCCACGCACTCGTCCAGCATCTCCGACAGGTCGATGCACAGCCGCGCCTGCATCTGGTTGAAAAGCTCCTCCAGGGCCTCCGGCAGCCTGCGCTCCCTGGGCATCCTCATATAATGCCTCCTGATAAAGTCCTCCTCATGGTCCAGCACATAGTCGCTGCCCTCATGGTAATCGCATGCCAGTTCCTGGATTACATATATCATGTAGTTGTACTGGTTCCTGACATCGCGCCCCTTCCCCCGGATGATGCCCTTGTACCTGTAATAATCCAGAATCCCTATGAAATCCTCCCAGATGACTCTCCTTCCGTTGATTACGATCCAGTCCCTCATAGATACCCCCTTCGCTCTCGGCAATCATCATTTCCGCGTATGTCCCTGCCGGCAATGAGGCCCCTCTCCATCACTGCTTCCGCTTTCGTCTCATATCGTCTGCTTTATCTTCGCGTATATCTCCAGCCCCTTCTTCCTTCCGAACCGCTTGATCGTGTCCAGATACAGCACCCTGCGGTCATGGCCCCTCTGCTGCTCCACGATGCTGACGATCTGCCCCAGCAAGTCCCGGTAGGCCGTATCCGCAAAACAGCCCTCCAGCGTCTGCCGCATCTCAAGGCGCTCCCCATACAGCCTGTACTGCGCCTCCAGGTTCACCTCCTGCAGCTTCTCCTGAATCAGCCTCCTCCTTGGGCTGTCCTCATCGGAGGCGCTGATGCACTGCTCGATATTGGGCTGCAGGATGATTCGCCTGGACGGCTTCATGCATTTCGCCCAGTAATCCTGCACGGCGGAATATCCCTTGTCATTGCTCACGATGGCCACCGTGCCCTGATATCCCGCGCCGAACAGCGCCCCAATCCTGGACGCGATATAGAAGTCCAGCGCGTTCTTTCCTGTCCTCTGCAGGCGGCAGATATCCAGCACGCTGCCCGCTTCGATGACCTGCTGCAGCTTTCCCTTCTCCACCTTCAGACAGGAATTGCTGTAGAAGACGGTCACACAGTCATCCGGGGACAGATACTCGGCTCCCTGCAGCCCCTTGCTACAGGTATTCTCGAAATCTATCATAAAATGAAACATATCCGTCCCCGCACCACGCCATTTTCCTCCACAGATATTCACGGCCGTAGGCAAACATGCGCCTCCACCCGGGGGGCTGCCTCTCCCCTGTCCCTTCCCGCATCCCGCTGGACATGATCAGCAGCTCCTCCATATGCACCTGGAGAAGCTTCGCCAGCATGAACAGATGATCCACCGACGGCAGGATCTGTCCATGTATCCAGCGGTATATGGGCTGTGGGCAGGACAGGTGGAGAAGACGCTGGATGTCCTTCACCGAGTATCCCCTCTGCCTTATCAGCTCCTCCAGATGCCTGCCCGTCCTCTGTAAATCAATGTGCGGATATGCGCCTTCCGACAATATGCTCTTCCTCCATCCCATCCCGTCTCCTTTCCGGCCTGTTCCCGCCCCTTCTGCCCGCCTTCTTGAATCCATCATAGCATCAAATCACGTTTTCGTCATTGGACGGATAGTCCAAAATGATTTACAGTCAATTTTTCCACGAAAAAA
>OFFK01000518.1_pt1 | contig 33954 bp, 28 predicted proteins | sample 1521361 | NCBI WGS metagenome assembly OFFK01 (sample SAMEA3504096, study PRJEB24116) | mouse gut metagenome | biome: mouse gut; feature: mouse-associated habitat; material: faeces | place: Denmark | collected 2011 | reverse complement strand
CCTTTGAGGCGGTAAAGGGAGCGCCCCATGCGGTGGTGCATCTCTACAATTCCACCTCCGTGGAGCAGAGGGAGCAGGTATTTAAGAAGGACAGGGAGGCCATAAAGCAGCTTGCAGTGGACGGCGCCCTGCTTCTGAAAGAAATGGCCCGGGAGACGGAAGGGTCCTTCACCTTTGAGTACAGTCCGGAGAGCTTTTCCCAGACAGAGCCCGAATATGCACTGGAAGTCTGCAACGCGGTTCTGGACGTGTGGCAGCCGGATCCGGAACACAAAGCCATCATTAATCTGCCCACCACAGTGCAGGTGGCCATGCCCCATGTGTTTGCCTGCCAGGTGGAATATATGCACAAGCATTTAAAGTACCGTGAAAATGTGGTCTTAAGCGTCCACCCCCACAACGACCGGGGCTGCGGCGTCAGCGACGCGGAATTCGGCATTCTGGCGGGGGCTGACAGAGTGGAGGGAACCCTGTTTGGAAACGGGGAGCGCACGGGCAATGTGGATCTGGTCACTGTGGCTGTGAATATGATGTGCCACGGGGTGGACAGCGGACTGGATTTCTCCCATATTATGAAGATCCGGGAGGCCTATGAGCAGTTTACCGGCATGAAAGTCCACGAGAGGGTGCCCTATGCGGGAGATCTGGTGTTTACCGCTTTTTCCGGCTCCCACCAGGATGCCATCAGCAAGGGCATGGTCTGGCTGAAGGAAGGGAAGAGCGGAAACCGCTGGGATGTACCCTATCTGCCCATAGATCCGGCGGATGTGGGCAGGGAATATGAATCCGATGTGATCCGCATTAACAGCGTCTCCGGCAAGGGCGGGGTGGCTTTTGTGCTGAAACAGCAGTTTGGATTCGCTCTGCCTGCGTCCATGAAAGAGGAGGTGGGCTATCTGGTGAAGGGCGTCTCGGACAGACGGCACCAGGAACTCCATCCTTCGGAGATCTATGCTATTTTTGAGGAAAATTATATCACCCCCAGGAGCGTGTTCCGCATTCCCGAATGTCATTTCCGCCAGGAGAAGGGGATCCAGGCGGAAGTGTCCATCGAACAGGGCGGAGAGGCCAGAGTTATCCGGGCCAAGGGCAATGGCCGCCTGGATGCTGTGAGCAATGCCATCAAGACCTACTTTGGCATCTCCTACCAGCTGACCTTCTATGAAGAGCATGCCATCTCCAGAGGATCCAGCTCCAAGGCTGCGGCTTATGTGGCCGTGACCAACGAGGGGAGAGTGTACTGGGGCGTGGGTGTGGATGAGGACATTATCAAGGCATCCATTGCCGCACTGGCCAGCGCCGCCAACAGGCTTGCGGTGGCGGCGCATATCACCGAGGGCCGGGAAGAACGCATTGTGGAGATCATCAGCTGTATCAAGAATGATTATAAAAATGTGACCCTGGACACCCTGGCGGAGACATTCCACCTCTCCAAGCCCTATCTCTCCAAGTACATAAAGGATAAGGCGGGCATGACATTCCAGGAGGCGGTGCGAAAGGAGCGCATGAAGAAGGCCAGAGGGCTGCTTCGGGAGACCAGTCTCACGGTGGAGGCCGTAGCTGCGGAAGTGGGCTATGAAAATGTGGAACATTTTAACAGACTGTTTAAGAAAAGTTATCATATGACCCCGGTACAGTACCGGAAGCAGGAGTGAAATGGATCCCTGCTCGCAGAAAATCCCCGGTGGATATCCACCGGGGATTTTTCGTCAGATATTATTGCCGAAGCCAGGTTCCACCGGCACATGCTCGCAGGTGTTGTAGCGCATCTGGAGGAACTGTGCCCGGTCCTTGTGGTACATTTTCTTCAGGTCGTCGGTGTAGCCCACCACAACCCAGGGGAACATGTCGTTGATTTTCTTCAGCACATCCTGTGCCACGGTCTCGTTGGGCACGGTGAAGGTGCGGCCCTTGGCATTCAGTTCGTCATAGATCATCACATTGTAAGTGGTTCCTGTGGTGATGCCGTTGCGGCGGTGTGTGATAGTGTTCAGGTAAGCCCACATGATCTTGTTGTTGGGCACGGCCCGGGCGGTTGCGCCATTGATATAGTAGGTCATGAGCCTTCCCACCCTGATGGTATCTTTCTTGCCAAAGGCAACGGCGTTTCTGTAATCGGTCTCAATCTGAGACTCCGTGTAGCCGGAGGCCTCGATGGTCTTGCGCATGCCCTTCAGATAGGAGCCCGTGAATACCTTGATCAGTCTCACAATACCCCAGATCAGCAGGCCCACTCCCAGGAAAAACAGAATCACATAAGCACCGTCCATACTGTTGGTTCCGTCATAAGCGCTTATGTAATAAGGGAGGGTCATATCTTCGATCTCCTGGTCGGACCAGCCGGCATCCTGAAAATATTCCCTGAATGCAGCGTATTCCTCCCCGTCCAGTTTCCTGATCTTGCCCCGGAAGTGAATGGGATCTGAGAGCAGGTTCTGGGAAGTGTTCCCGGCCATCTCTTCCATTCTGCGCTGATACTGTGCGGGAACCTTGATGGCCATATACCGGTAATCCTCAGTATAGTTGTCGCCGGTCCAGATGATATAGTAATAATGGGTTGTCCTTGTCTGGTGTGTCTTGCTGTTCTGCTCATATTCATACATAAAGTAGCCGAAATTCGTCTCTACATCCACCTCCACCAGCTGGGAGCGGATCTGCTCCGGCTTCAGCTCCACGAAGTTCGCGTAACCAGCAAAGACATAGTAGACATTCATGGCGTGCCACAGGGTCAGTACGAGGCCGCCGCCGATTAAAAGAATGCACAGGAACAGGGAGCTTTTAATCGCTTTTTTCCTCAACTCTTCAAACATTTCTCTCTTCCTCCGACTAATTGTGAAATTGATAGAATGGTAACTCTGCCATTTATAACTTTACCACCATAATGCATAAAATGCAAGCGAGATAAAAACAATTTTTATTGAAAATGTCGAGAAAATCGTGTACAATGGAAGAAGCGTTTTTTTTGAAATTTTTAAGGATGGACTGGGGGTATAAGAATGAAATTTAAGGAAATGCCGTATGAGAGAGTGGATTTTGAGCAGGTGGAAAAGGACATGCGGGCGCTGATGGAGGAATTTGACAGCGCGGCGGACGGAAAAGAGCAGTTTGCCGTCCATGAGAAATACTATGAGCTTACAGACCGGGTGCGCACCCAGATGACCATAGCCAAGATACGCTATGATGGGGATACTGCGGATGAATTTTACAGCCGGGAGAACGACTATTATAATGAGAAGAAACCCATCTACCGCAACCTTGTGCTGGAGTATGAGAAGAGGCTTTCAGCTTCCCCTTTCAGGGATTTTCTGGAGGAAAAGATCGGTCCGGTGGCTTTCAAAAATCTGGATCTGGCCCGCAGGTCCATGGATGAGAAGCTCATTCCCCTGATGCAGGAGGCCAATGCCCTGGCCACGGAGTACAGTAAGCTTATCGCAGGGGCCAGAATTGATTTTGACGGCAGGGAGCTGAACCTCTCTCTTCTGCGGCCCTACCTGGTGCATTCTGACAGGAATATCCGGGCTGAGGCGTACAGGAAACAGAGCGAATTCTTCACTGCCAACGGGGATAGGCTGGATGAGATTTATGACAGTCTTGTGAAAAACCGCACGGCCCAGGCAAAGATGATGGGCTATGAGAATTATCTGGAACTGGGATATCTGCGCATGCAGCGGAACTGCTACGGCCCTGGGGATGTGGAGGCTTTCCGGAGGCAGGTGAAGGAGGATTTTGTGCCCTTTGCGGAAAAACTTCATGACCGCAGAAGGGAGAGGCTGGGGCTTGAGAAGCTGAGCTATATGGATGAAGGAGTCTATTATCCCGGCGGAAATCCCGCTCCCTGGGGCACACCCCAGGAGATTCTGGCGGCGGGGCAGAAGATGTATGGGGAGCTCTCTCCGGAGACCAGAGAATTTTATGACTTCATGATGGAAAATGAGCTGTTTGACGTATTTGGGCGCAAATCAAAGCGGGCCGGCGGCTACATGACATACATGCCAGTGTATAATTCACCCTTTGTGTTCGCCAATTTCAACGGCACCAGCGGGGATGTGGACGTGATCACCCACGAGTGCGGACATGCGTTCCAGGGCTATCTGTCGGGAAAGGATCCCATCAGGGAACACAGCGATATCACCATGGAGACGGCGGAGATTCACTCCATGTCCATGGAATTTTTTGCCTGTCAATGGATGCCTCTTTTCTTCGGGGAGGAAGCAGGGAAATACACCAGAATGCACCTGGAGGACTCTGCCATATTTATCCCCTACGGATGCATGGTGGACGAGTTCCAGCACATTGTGTATGAGAACCCTGACATGACTCCCTCAGAGAGGCACGGGGCATGGCTTGCCCTGGAGAAGGAGTACAGGCCCCACCGGGATTACAGCGGCAACGAGTTCTTTGAGAAGGGTGGGTTCTGGCAGAAACAGCAGCATATTTATGTTTCCCCTTTCTACTATATTGATTACAGTCTTGCCCAGACCTGCGCCCTGCAGTATAAGGTGTGGATGGACGAGGACTTCCAGGGGGCATGGGAGAGCTACCTGAAACTGTGCAGGCTTTCCGCCAGCGATTTCTTTACCAATATGCTGGACCAGGTGGGGCTTATGAGTCCCTTCCGGCCGGGCTGTATGAAAAATATTGTGGAAAAGCTTGAAAAATATGTGAAATAGCTTTCCTTTTGTCCGGAAATACTGTAAAATATGTTCTTGCCGGAGCCCGTCCGTTTTTCACAGGGTCAGATGCAAAAAAGGGGCTTGGGCGGGTATCTGAAAGCAGCCCGGATCCGGTCCGGGAGAAAACAGGGAGGAAAAGGGAAGGAGAGACATGGGATATGTCCAAAAAAGAGACACAGAAGGCAGAGCAGACGCCGGAAAAGGTTGTGACGAAATATGACCTGAAGGTCCGCAGGCGCCAGGAGCTGAAGGAGAAGGAGAAAAGGGAACAGCGCATCAGCAAGATCGTTTGCATTGTGATGCTGGCGGCGGTGGTGTGCCTGGTGGCCTCTTTTCCCATCCGGAACTGGTTAATGGTAAATGGAACCTATCTTCAGGTGGACGGGGAAAAGATAAGCCGGGTGGAATTCGACTATAATTACGGCCTGGTGAGCAGCAATTTCCTGGCCCAGAACGCAACTTATCTATATTATATGGGAGTTGACTTAAGCGGCGATCTGAGCAAACAGATGTACTCCGAGACGCTTACCTGGAAGGACTATTTTGACCAGCTTGCGACGGAGAATATTGCCCGCACCAGGGGGCTTATGAAGGAAGCTCAGGCGGAAGGATTTGCCTATGACACCGCCCGGGATTATGAGACCTTCGAGAAGGGGCTGGAGCAGTCGGCTTCCGCCGCGGGAGTCAGCGGCAAGGAGTATATCAGGCAGATATACGGGGCGTATGCCACCTCGTCCAGGTTGAAACCCTACATTGAACAGGGGCTGTACCTGGAGGCTTACACCCAGGAAGTGCAGGAGAGGCTGGCTCCTTCTCAGGAGGAGATTGAAGCATATTATCAGGAACACAAGGCAGACTATGACTGGGTGGACTACTATCTGCTGACTGTGGACGCACAGCTTCCCACGGAGCCCACAGAACTGGCGGATCCGGTGGATGAGGCGGCAGCAGACGGGGAAGGGGAAGACTCTGAGGCGGCTTACCAGCCTTCCCAGGCAGAGATTGACGCAGCCATGGAGGCGGCTCACGCCCAGGCCCAGGAGTCTGAGAGCAAGGTGAAAACGCTGGGAGAACTGAAGGAAGGTTCCACCCAGATGGAGGCAATGTACATGCTGCGTGACTGGCTTTTTGACGAGGCCCGGGCGGAGGGAGATACCACGGTGATAGAGGATTCCACCAATCACCGTTACTATGTGCTTGAGTTTAAGCGGCGCTATCTGGATCAGTCCCCTTCGGTGGATCTGCGAATTCTGGCGGCTTCCAGAGAGGAGGCCCAGTCCATTATGGACGAGTGGAAACAGGGCGAGGCCACGGAGGAGAGTTTTGCGGTCATCTATGATAAGTACAATACAATTATGACGGCGCCCAAGGGAGGTCTGTATGAGGGACTGACAAGTTCTTCCGGCCTGCCCCAGGAGATAACAGACTGGTTTTTAGACAGCTCCCGCAAAGAGGGTGACGCGGAGGTATTTGCTCCGGAGGGATTGGAATTATCCTACGTCTGCTACTATGTGGGGCTTAACGAGCCTTCATGGTTCCTGGGAATCAAGACCACTCTCACCGACCAGAGTCTTGACGAGTATATGCATGAGAGACTGGACAGCGTGGAGATTCAGGACCCCAAGGGCAACCTGAAATATCTGCAGGAGCCTGAGGAGGAATCCACAGAGGGCTCTGACGCAGAGAGCGCAGGATCCGGGGAATCCACAGAGGGTTCTGACGCAGAGAGCACAGAACCGCAGGAATCCACAGAGGGCTCTGACGCAGAGAGCACGGAGCCGTAGGATCCCGAGAAGAATCCAGCGGAAGATCTGGCATAGAGGGTGCAGGATTCGACAAATTTGGCTCATAGAGCATCACATGACAGAGAAACAGGATGGCGGTGGGGTTGCCCACCGCCTTTTGGAATTTTAGACGGAGGAAAGGGAGAGACAGGACAGATGGCACAGCGGAAAAAGGTATTGGCGCTGGATATAGACGGCACACTGACAAATTCCAGGAAGGAGATTACCCCGGCCACGAAAGCCAGGCTTTTTCAGGCCATGGAGGAAGGGCACAGGGTGGTGCTGGCCTCGGGACGGCCCACTCCCGGCATGAACCGCTGCAGGCAGGAACTGGAACTGGACAGATTCGGCGGTTATCTGCTGTCCTTCAACGGCGCCCGGGTGGTGGAGTGCGCCACAGGGGAGGTGGTCTGGCAGAAAACCCTGCCCCTTTCCCTCCTGCCCGAACTGTATGAATTTGCCAAAACAGAGGGCTGCGGACTGGCCACACACAATAGCGAGAGAGTGATTTCCGCTTTTCCCCCTGACGAGTATGTGGCCCTGGAGGCACGCATGAACGGCATGCCCCTGGAGCAGGTGGGAGACTTTGTGGGCTTTGTGGATTTTCCCGTCTGCAAATGTTTTATGACCCAGGACCCGGATCGTGCTGCCGTGCTGGTTCAGAAACTGCAGGAGAAAATGGGGGATAAGGCGGCAATCTACAGATCCGATCCCTTTTTTATCGAGATTGTGGCACAGAATGTGGACAAGGCGGCCTCCCTGGAAGGGCTGCTGAAGCGCCTGGGGGCAGGATGGGAGGATACCGTCTGCTGCGGGGACGGCTTCAATGATATCTCCATGATAAAATGTGCCGGAGTGGGGGTGGCCATGGGAAACGCTCAGACCCCGGTGAAAGAGGCGGCGGACTATGTGGCCGGCACCTGTGACCAGGACGGTCTGGTGGAGGTGATAGACAGATTTGTTCTTTCAGGAATGGCCGGGAGCTCCGTTTAGGGGAACCGGCGGGGAGAGTGAAATATGGAGAGGAATATCAGGATAAAAGTACCTCAAAAAGCACAGTATATTATTGACACCATCGCCAAGGCGGGATATGAGGCCTATGTGGTGGGAGGGTGCGTGCGGGATTCCATTCTGGGACGGGAGCCGGAGGACTGGGATATTACCACCTCGGCCACGCCCTTCCAGGTGAAAGAACTTTTTTCCAGGACCGTGGATACCGGCCTGCAGCACGGCACCGTCACCGTGATAGTGGGCAGGGAAGGCTTTGAGGTGACTACCTACAGGGTGGACGGGATCTATGAGGACGGCAGGCATCCGAAACAGGTGAAGTTTACGCCCAGTCTGGAGGAGGATTTAAAGCGCCGGGACCTGACCATGAACGCTCTGGCATACAATGACGAGGCGGGGCTGGTGGACTGCTTTGGGGGCCTGGAGGACATGGAGGCGGGCATTGTGCGGTGTGTGGGCAATCCGGAGGAACGCTTTGGGGAGGACTCCCTGCGCATTTTGCGGGCGATCCGGTTCTCCGCCCAGATGGGGTTTGACATTGAGGAGGAGACCCTGGCGGCCATCTCCCGGCTGGCCCATACGCTGGACAGAGTCAGCGCAGAGAGGATCCGGGTGGAACTGGTGAAACTGCTTGTTTCCCCCCATCCCGAGCATCTTCGCCTGGCTTATGAAACCGGTGTCACAAAAGTGTTTTTCCCGGAATTTGACCAGGCCATGGAGACTCCTCAGAAGCATCCTCACCACTGCTGCAGTGTGGGAGAACACATTTTGCGCTCCATGCAGCATGTGCAGGCGGACAAGGTGCTGCGCCTGGCCATGCTGCTGCACGATATTGGAAAACCCAAGGTATTGACAGTGGACCCTGACGGCACCACCCATTTCCACGGTCACGCGGCAGTGGGAGCGGACACGGCGGAAGCGTTTCTGTACAGACTGAAAATGGACAAAGACACCATCCGCAGGGTATGCACCCTGGTGCGCTGCCATGACTACGGCAACAGTCTGGAACCTGACATGAAGATGGCAAGAAAAGCTCTCAACCGGATTGGGGAGGAGGCGTTCCCCTGGTTTTTCGCGGTAAAGCGGGCCGACATCCTGGCCCAGAGCCAGTACTGCAGGCAGGAAAAGCTGGATAAGGTAGACCGGTGGCAGGAATGCTATGAGGAACTGCTCAGGCAGCAGCAGTGTGTGTCCTTAAAGACCCTGGCAGTCACCGGGGGAGATCTGATCCAGGCAGGGTGGAAGCCCGGCAGGCAGCTGGGAGAGATTCTGCAAAAACTCCTGGAACTGGTTCTGGAGGATCCGGAGTGCAATACAAAAGAAAGGCTTCTGGCAGAGGCGGAAAAACTCTGACATACTTTCACAATCCTTCTCATATGATAGTTTAGCCGGATTAGGAAGGCGGATTCAAAGGCATTCTTAAGGAAATGTCTACAAATAACTACTGCAGGTTCATAGCAATTTTTATTGCATTTCCAGGCTTTTGTCTAAACAAATTGCAGCAGTTATTTTCCGACAGTTCCTAAGCGGGGGACGATGCAGGAACAGAGCAGGAGGGGCGGAGAGTGAATGACAGGGCAGTGGAGTTGCTGGAACAGTATGAGGTAGAGGTTCTTCGGACCAGAAGGGGCAGAGGAGCCATTGTGTGTGACACGAATCTGGGGTGCCTGATCTTTAAGGAATATTCGGGCAGCCAGGACAGGTTGGAGCTGCAGAACAGGCTGCTTGGGCAGACAGCGGAGGCCGGCCGGGTGAACGTGGAAGCCATAGTGCCCAGCAAGGAGGGCGCGCTCCTGGTCCGGGACGGCGACGGCTCCGGGTATGTCCTGAAGACCTGGCAGGAGGGCAGGGAATGCTGCATTCATGACAGGGAGGAGTGCAGGGAGGCGGTGAGGCTCCTGGCAAGGCTCCACGGGAGCATGACACTTCCGGCAGACACGCCCGGCCTTCCGGCGGCATTTTCCCCCGGGAAAGAATATGAGAAACACAATAAAGAGCTGAAGCGGGTCAGAAAGTACCTGCAGCAGAAGGGATCCAAGACCTGGTTTGAGACCAGCCTTTTGAAAGCCTTTGACACATTTCTGGGCAGCGCTCTTGACGTAACCCAGGAGTGGGAAAAGCACCGGGAAGGCAGGGAGATAAATACACAGACAGCCGGATCTGTGGCGTTCTGCCATGGGGATTATCAGTATCACAATATTCTTCAGGGGGGCGGAAGATGGTTTATTGCAAACTTTGAAAAGTGCCTTCGGGACGACCCTGTGAGGGATCTCTACCTGCTGCTGCGGAAGCTTTTGGAAAAGGGGAACTGGCAGCCGGCCCTGGGAGCACAGCTTCTGGAGACCTACGAGGGGGAGCGTCCCCTGTCCAGGGACAGCCGGGCGGATCTGTATTTCAGGCTGGCGTACCCGGAGAAATTCTGGAAGATCGTAAATTTTTATTACAATTCAAGAAAAGTCTGGACCCCCGGAAAGAATCCGGAGAAGCTTTCCAAGCTGCTGGCCCAGGAGGAAGACAAACAGCGTTTTCTGGGAGAGGTATTCCCGGAATTTCATTAATAGATGAGGAAGATATGGACAAGAGAAAAAAAACTGCCGCCGCCATGGGTAGGGCGGTGCTAGCGGCGGGAACCGCGCTGTATCTGTGCAGCTGTGCCGTTCCCCAGATAGGGAATGGTCTCTGGGGAGGGGCGCCGGATCCGTCGCCGGAGAGGGTGGACACTGGATTTGAACCTGCGGGGCCGGACAGCTATGACTCGGCGGATACGGCGGTGGTGGTGGGCCGGGACCAGGGGAAGAGCACGCTGACTTTTCTGAACCTGGAACTGGGGCGCAGGTATACCCTGTCCGTGGACGGCACCACAGGATTTTATGACAAGTACGGTCAGGGCATTGCCCTGGATCAGGTGGACAAGGGAGATATTGTGGACATTACGTTCCTGAAGGGCCGGAAGCACCTGACCAATCTTCGCCTGTCCGGGGAAGCCTGGAATTACGCCAGCGTGGAGCGCTATGAGATGGATTTGGAGCGGGAGGAAGTGACTCTGGGGGAGGAGACCTTCAAACTCACTTCCAACACTCAGTATTTTTCAGGGGACAGGAGTATTGAGCTTATGGACCTGAATCCGGCGGACGTGCTGAGTTTTCAGGGGCTGGACTCCCAGGTGCTGACGGTGCGGGTGGAGAAGGGACACGGCTACCTGCGGCTTTTAAACGACGAGAATTTTATCGGGGGCTGGATTGAGATAGGCCAGTCCCAGATCCGCCGCATTACGGAGGACATGCTTCTGCTGGTGCCGGAGGGCTCCTATGAGGTGAATGTCTCCCACAAGGGCGGGGGAGGCATGAAAAATGTGGTGATCTACCGGAATGAGGAGACAACCCTGGACATTGGGGACCTGGAGATCCCGGAACCTCAGACGGGCATGGTGCTCTTTACCCTGAATCCTTCCGGGACGGAGCTGTATATCGACGGGGCCAAGGTGGACGCTTCTCTTCCGGTGACGCTGGAGTACGGGCTGCACCAGCTGATCGCCCGGGCGGAGGGCTACCAGTCCGTCACCCGCTATATCCGGGTGGCTCAGGAGTCCGCGGGCATTGACGTGGTTCTGGATCCGGTGGAGGAAGGACAGGGGCAGGTACAGGAGACGCCCACCGTATCCGGCAACGGGGACACCACTGCAGGGTACTATAAAGTGTATGTGGACGCGCCGGAAGGGGCCGAGGTATATCTGGACGGAAACTATGTGGGGATCTCTCCCTGCAGCTTCCGGAAGACGGAGGGAAGCCACGTGATTATCCTCAGAAAATCGGGTTACATGACCAAGAGCTACACCGTTCAGATTGATGGGAGCGAGAAAGATTTGTCTTTCTCCTTTGCCGATTTGGTGGAAAATGCCTTGACAAACCCATAAAAAGCATATATAAATATTTATAGGCGTTTCAGAGGGACAACACGAAATGTACAAATTGAAAACTCAGTATAGGAGGAGTTCGATATGAACAAGACAGAATTAACCACAGCTATGGCTGAACAGGCCGGTATTTCCAAGAAAGATGCGGAGAAGGCCCTGAAGGCTTTTACGGATGTTGTCACGGATGAACTGAAGAAAGGCGGGAAGGTTCAGCTTGTGGGCTTTGGTACGTTCGAGGTTTCCGAGAGGGCAGCCAGGGAGGGGAGGAATCCTCAGACAAACGAGCCCCTGCAGCTTCCGGCATCCAAGGCTCCGAAGTTTAAGGCTGGCAAGGCTCTGAAGGACATGCTGAATGAGGAGTAGTGCCAGAAAATTCTGAAGTTATTATTTATCCTGAACATGTTCTGCATTTGTGTGGCTGCCTGCCGCCGAATGCAGGTTAGGAAGCCCGGCTTGTGTCCGTCACTCCCTTGCATGGGGTGTGGTCAGCCGGGCTTTTTGTGGGCGGGAAAACTGCCCGGTGGAGGGAGAATGTTATGAGGTTGGACAAATATCTGAAGGTATCCAGGCTGATTAAACGCCGCAGTGTGGCCAATGAAGCCTGCGACAGCGGCAGGGTGACTATAAACGGCAGGCAGGCCAAGGCGTCCGCAGAGGTGAAAAAGGGCGATATCATCGCTATCTCCTTTGGAAACAAGGAGGTTAAGGCCGAGGTTCTTGACGTCCAGGAGACCGTGAAAAAAGAGGAGGCCAAAGAACTCTTCCGCTATCTGTGAGAAAAAAATCTATTTCCTGAATCCATTTTCGGTTCCCGGAGACAATTCATCTGTTCCTGGAACACGATCCAGCTCTCCCAAAGTGTTCCTGCGTTCCTGAATCCGTTCAACATTCCAGAAAAGAGCTCTTCCATTCTCATAAGAGCTCTTTTTTCTGGATAAACGTTCTTCTTTTCTGGAAAATGTTCTTCTTTCTTGGAAAGTGTTCTTCTTTCCTGGAAAGTGTTCTTCTTTCCTGGAAAGTGTTCTTCTTTCCATATGCCCTTCATATACTGTATTAAGTACAGCGTGTCAGTGAAGGACTGGGGAGGGATTATGGAAGATTTAAGCGGAAGCGCCCACGGATCACACAGGGTAAATATGACAAACCGAAGGAACTGTGCCATCAATGGTGTCAACGATGTGCTCTCTTTCGACGTACATGAGATCCTGCTTGAGACGGAGCAGGGGATGCTGATGATAAAAGGAAATGAACTTCATGTAAGCCGTCTGACCCTGGAGAAGGGAGAAGTGGACATAGATGGCAGGATTGACAGCTTTACCTATTCCGACGCGGCAGGTGTGGGGCATAAGAGTGAGTCCCTTCTGACCAGACTGTTCCGGTGAGCCTATGGCGGGTGAAAATTTATTTCTGCTGCACTCCCTGGCTATGGGGGTTTTTATCACTTTTGTCTACGACCTTCTGCGGATCTTCCGGCGGGTGGTTCCCCAGGGGCCCTTTCTGGTGTCCATGGAGGATATGGCGTTCTGGGTATACTGCGGGGGCGAAGTGTTCCTTCTGATGTACCATGAAAGCGACGGCACGCTCAGATGGTTTGCGGTGATAGGTGCGCTTTTGGGCATGTTTCTGTACAAGAAGCTTGTCAGCGGCCTCTTTGTGAAATACGTTTCCCTGCTGCTGAACAAGGTGCTGGGACTGCTGTGCAGGCCTTTTGCCTGGGGATGCAGGAAAGCCGGGGCGGCAGGCCGCAGGACAGGGACGAAAATTCGGCGCAGAGCGGGACGAATTAAAAGAGGGATAAAAAACAGGTTGACCTATTTCATAAAAAAGATTAAAATGTGTTTTAAAACTTGACTTAAGGTTTCTGGCTAACTGCCGATTGGAGGGGACAGGCTTATGGCAAGACACAGAATTGCATATCGGAAGAGAAACCAGAACCGATTCAGTATGTTTCTTGTGTCATTGGTTGTGGTGATGCTCCTGATTCTTGTCTCCATCAGCAGCATTGGTCTGCGGCAGAAGATAGAGGAGCGAAGAATGCAGCTGCAGCAGCTGGAATTTCAGCTGGAGTCGGAGAAACAGAGGCAAGTGGAGATCGCAGAGTTTGGCAAGGAGGTCCAGACCAAAGGGTACATAGAGAGTGTGGCCAGAGAAAAGCTGGGACTTGTGTATGAGGGTGAGGTTCTTTTTAAAGGGAAGGATTAAGCGGGGCATGGGGCTCCCGCTTTTTTTGTCGCAAAACTTTAAGGGGGATGAGGTGCGTTTTTGACAAAAAACAAAGAGAGCGCTTTCTATAATGGTGACTGCTGTGGAGGACAGGCAGCAGAAAGGTGTTGATGGAGTGTGATCAGACGAAGGGAGGAGAAAGAGCTGCAGACGGCGCAGGTTTCCGACTTGTGCCGCCGCAGGCTTTTAAACTATGCGGACAGCTTCTGTGAACTGGCCAGAAGCTATGAGAGGGAATTTGCCCCGGAGCAGGCGGGGCGCGAGACAATGCTTGTGGAGAGAAGGCTGTGGGAGAACGCCCAGATCATCAGCACCCATCTGAATGAGATGGCCAAGATCATGACCCAGGCTGCCAGTGAGGTGCTGGCTTTCTGGCCCATGGAGGGAAAAAAGCGGAAGCTCCTGGTACAGGCGCTGGCGGAGGAGGGCATTCAGGTGGAAGGGCCCGGATACCTTCCCCGCGAAAACGGCAGGACGGCCCTGGTTCTCACCATGCAGACTCACAGGGGGCTGAAGGTCTCTGCGGAGGAGGCTGCGGACATGATCTCCGTGATTCTGGACAAGAGGATGAAGCCTTCAGCGTCCTGCCCCTATATGGTGGAGGCATCCCCCCAGAGCTTTATTCTGGAGGAGGAGACAGGGTATATTGTGCTGACGGGGTTTTCCAGGGCGGTGAAAGAGACCGAGACCGTGTCCGGGGACAACTATTCTGTGGTGGAGGCGGAGAGGGGCAGGATGACGGTGATGCTCTCCGATGGCACGGGATCCGGGGAGAAGGCCGGAAGGGACAGCGGAAGGGTTTTGGATCTGATGGAGAAAATGCTGGAGGCGGGGTATGGCACCGGTGAAGCCGTCAATATGGTCAACACGGCCCTGTTTGCGGCAGGGGAGGATATGAACCATCCCACCCTGGACATCTGCGACATTGACCTGTACCAGGGAAGCTGTCAGCTGAGAAAAGTGGGGGGAGCAGCAACTTTTCTGAAAAGGGATCAGGAGGTGGAGCCGCTTTTTACAGGGAACCTTCCCCTGGGCATTTTTCAGCAGATTGAGATTCAGCCTGTCAATGTGAACCTTCAGGACGGGGACTATCTGATCATGGTTTCCGACGGGGTGGTGGACGCCTTCCGGGAGGAGGAGTATGAGCGCACCCTGGTACATGCCATCTCCGGGATCCAGGACTGCAGTCCCGGAGAGATCGCAGACCGCCTGCTGCGGACTGCCATACGGGCCTGCGGAGGAAGGATCCAGGACGATATGACGGTGGGGGTGGTGGGCATTTGGGAATCTTGAGAGAACCTTTGGAGAAGGCGGCTTTCTGGATTTGACTTTTTTGCTGTTTTAGGATAAGATTTCTGTATGTCGTTGAGAGAAATGGTGGAAAAAAAGGTATTCTCCTACATGGAAGAATATCATATGGCAGCGCCCGGGGAGAGAATTGTGGCGGGTGTTTCCGGAGGGGCAGACTCTGTTTGCCTCTTCTTTCTGCTGCTTGAATATGCCGGAAAGGTTCCCCTGGATATGGCGGTGGTCCATGTAAATCACGGACTGCGCAGGGAGGCAGGGGAGGACGCGGGGTTTGTGGAGGAACTGTGCAGGGAGCGGGGGATTCCTTTTTACCTCACGGAGACGGATGTGGAAAAGGCGGCCAGGGAGGAGAAATGTTCCCAGGAGGATGCGGGCAGGCGGATCCGCTACCGGGCGTTCTGGCAGGCGGCCCGGCGCATGGGCGGCGCGCGGATCGCCGTGGCCCACAATGCCGGGGACAATGCGGAGACTATGCTCTTCAGGCTTTTCCGGGGAACCGGGCTGAAGGGGCTGTGCGGCATTGCCCCTGTGCGGCAGGAGAAGAGCCTGGGGGATGCGCCCGGGGATCTCAAGGCAGGGGAGATGCCGGCGGAGGGGCTGTGGGTGATACGGCCCATTCTGTGCCTGGAGCGGTGGGAGGTGGAGGCATATCTTCTGGAGCGGGGGATCTCCTGGCGCACGGACGCCACCAACAGCTTGGACTGCTACAGCAGGAACCGGATCCGCCATCATATCCTTCCGGCGGCGGAGCAGGTGGTCAGGGGAGCTGTGGGACATATGTGCCGGACGGGACTGCTGCTTCAGGAGACGGAGGACTTTCTGGAGATCCAGACCCGGGAAGCGCTGGACAGATGCCTGGGGGCGGAGCCGGATTCCCAACTGCCCGGGCAGGAGGCGGTACCCATGGGGGAAGGGGTTCCCTCCCGGTTCTGCCTTTCGGTGGAAGCCTTCAACAGCTGCCATGGGGCGCTGCAGAAGCGAATGCTGCTGGATCTGCTGAAGGGGCTTACGCCCACAGGAAAGGACATTGCCCAGGTGCATGTGGGGGATGTTCTGGCCCTGTTTGGCCCAGGGGGCACCAGGAGCCTCAGTCTGCCCTTTGGAATCCGGGCCCGGAGGCAGTATCAGACTGTGATACTGGAGAGAGGCAGGGTTTCGGACATGGAGCCGCAGACCTCCCTGGACATTCCCATAGAGCTGCCTTCCCGGGAAGAAATTCTGGCCGCTCCCTTTGTTTACCCGTTGGGAAACTGGGGAAAACTAGAATTCACAGCCTTTTTTATAAAAAAACACCGGGAAGTTCCTAAAAACAGGTGTACGAAATGGTTTGATTATGATAAAATTGAAAAGTCGGTAGTAATCCGGTCCAGACGCCAGGGAGATTTTCTCACCATTCTCGACGGCGCCGGAAAGGTCAGACATAAATCCCTGAAGGAATATATGATCGGGGAGAAGATACCAAGGCAGCAGCGGGACCAGATTCCCCTGGTGGCAGCGGGGGAGCATATCCTGTGGGTTGTGGGCCGGCGGGCCAGTGAAGCTTATAGGGTGGACGGAGAGACGGAGTGTGTTTTACAGGTAAAATTGGAGAATGGCCCGGGAGGGGCTGAGTAACGGAGGAAGAAAATGTCGGAACACATCAGGGTACTTTTGTCGGAGGAAGAAGTGGATGCCAGGATTCAGGCCATTGGAGAGCAGATCAGCCGGGATTACGCGGGAAAGCAGGTTCATCTGATCTGTGTGCTGAAGGGAGGCAGTTTCTTTCTGTGTGAACTTGCCAAAAGGATTACCGTGCCGGTGTCCCTGGATTTTATGGCGGTGTCAAGCTATGGCAGCGGCACCCAGTCCGGCGGCGTGGTGAAAATCATTAAGGATCTGGACGATCCTGTGAAGGATAAAGATGTTATTGTGGTGGAGGACATTGTGGACAGCGGCAGGACGCTGAGTTACCTTCTGGAGATGCTCTGGGGAAGAGGACCCAGATCTCTGCATCTGTGTACGCTGCTGGACAAGCCGGACAGGCGCGTGGTAGACGTGAATGTGGACTATACGGGCTTTCAGATTCCGGATGAATTTGTGGTGGGGTACGGCCTGGACTATGACCAGAGATACCGCAACCTGCCCTATATCGGCGTGGTGGAGTTTGATTAGGGATTGTTGAATGTCACATAACCCTTGGGGGGGACAGGAAATAGGAGGCTTGTAAATTGAGGCAGAACAGCAGAGGTTTTGGTTCGTATTTTATCTTTATCATCCTGCTTTTGATGGTGGTGGCGGCGGTGACTGCCCTGAACAAGGCCAGGAATGACTACACTCTGGAGAGGTTCGTGGCGGATCTGGAGGAGAAAAAAGTCCGAGAGGTGACGGTCCATCCCAACAGCGAGGTTCCCACCGGGTATCTGGCAGTGGAGATGAGAAACGGTGAGGACAGGGAGCTGTATGTGACGGACATTGTGGAGGCGGAGAAGCTGGTCCGGACTTACGGTTTTGACCCGGTGGTGAAGGACGTCCCCCGGGAGGGATGGGTGCTCACCACGCTGGTGCCCATTATCATTGTGCTGGGGGTGGGGGTGTTCCTGTTTATGATTGTGAACGCCCAGAATGCCGCCGGCGGCAGCAACAAGATGATGAATTTCGGCAAGAGCCGCGCCAGGCTTTCCATGGGAGACAAGAATATCACCTTTGACCAGGTGGCGGGCCTGAAGGAGGAGAAGGAAGAACTGGAGGAGATTGTTGATTTCTTAAAAGAGCCCGGAAAGTACACCCGGGTGGGGGCCAGGATCCCCAAGGGTGTGCTTCTGGAGGGGCCTCCCGGAACGGGTAAGGCCCTTCTGGCCAAAGCCGTGTCGGGGGAGGCGGGGGTTCCTTTTTTCAGCATATCAGGTTCCGATTTTGTGGAGATGTTCGTGGGTGTGGGCGCCTCCCGGGTGAGAGATCTGTTTGAGGAGGCCAAGAAGAACTCCCCCTGCATCATTTTTATCGACGAGATTGACGCTGTGGCCAGGCGCCGGGGCACCGGCATGGGCGGGGGGCATGACGAGCGGGAGCAAACCCTGAACCAGCTTCTGGTGGAGATGGACGGTTTTGGGGTCAACGAGGGCATTATTGTCATGGCCGCCACCAACAGGGTGGATATTCTGGATCCGGCCATTCTGCGCCCGGGACGTTTTGACCGGAAAGTGGCCGTGGGCGCCCCGGATGTGCGGGGCAGGGAGGACATCCTGAAAGTGCATGCCAAAAATAAGCCCCTGGCGGAGGATGTGGATCTGGAGCAGGTGGCCCAGACCACAGCGGGCTTTACCGGCGCGGATCTGGAGAGCCTTCTGAACGAGGCGGCTCTGAACGCGGCCAAAAAGGGCAAAGCTTATGTGGCCCAGGAAGATATCAAGAAAGCTTTTGTAAAGGTGGGCATTGGGTCGGAGAAGAAGAGCCGTCTGATCTCCGACAAGGAGAAGAAGATCACCGCCTACCACGAGGCAGGGCATGCCATACTGTTCCACCTGCTTCCTGACGTGGGACCTGTGTACACCGTGTCCATCATTCCCACCGGCCAGGGGGCGGCGGGTTATACCATGCCTCTTCCGGAAAAGGATGAAATGTTCCTCACCAGGGGGAAGATGCTTCAGGAGATTATGGTTTCCCTGGGAGGACGCATTGCGGAAGAAATTATTTTCCAGGATATCACCACAGGGGCCTCCAGCGACATTAAAAAGGCCACCAAGGTTGCCCGGCGGATGGTGGCAAGGTTCGGCATGTCCGAGAACATCGGGGTTATCTGCTACGACGATGATGATGACGAGGTGTTTATCGGCCGGGACCTGGCCCACGCAAAGTCCCACAGTGAGGCCGTGGCCGGGGAGATTGACAGGGAGGTCAAGGCCATCATTGACGAGTGCTACGCCAAGGCCCGGGAGATTATTCTGAAGCAGGAAGAAGTGCTTCACAGCTGTGCGCGGCTTCTTCTTGAGAAAGAAAAGATCGGCCGGGAGGAATTTGAAGCCCTTTTCGCATAAAAAACTGTGCAGAATGCATAAAAAAACAATGTGTCCTTTGTTATGTTTGTTGAAATTAGGAATGGTCAAAAGCAGAGCGGGATGATATGATATTACTCGTAACCCCCCAATACATTATATAGTTTTTGCTATACCCCATAAGAAATACCTTCTCTGAAAAGGGCAGCCACCCCATGGCTGCCCTTTTTACATCCTCTTCTAATTTCAGGTGTACAGCAGTGGAATTCTATGATATAGTTATACACGTTTCCGACAATGCCCCAAAAGGCCTGTATTTTTGCCGAAATAGGGGGCGAGATGGCAGGGCTTAGTTCCTGACAAGAAAATGGAGGTATGGAGATGAAAGTATTGTTGATCAACGGAAGTCCCAGGGCCAATGGCAACACAGCCGCTGCCCTGGGGGAGATGGCGGCGGTTTTCACCCAGGAAGGGATGGAAACGGAGATCATTCAGGTGGGGAACAAGGATATCCGGGGCTGTATCGCCTGCGGCGGATGCGGGGCGAAAGGAAAGTGCGTGTTTGAGGATCTGGTCAACGAGACGTCTCCCAAGTTCCAGGCCTGCGACGGTCTGGTGGTGGGCAGTCCCGTGTACTATGCCTCGGCCAACGCCACTCTGGTAGCCTTTCTCACAAGGCTGTTCTACAGCACCCACTTTGACAAGACCATGAAGGTGGGGGCATGTGTGGCGGCGGCCAGAAGGGGCGGGCTCTCCTCCACTTTCGATGAGCTGAACAAGTTTTTTACCATCAGCGGCATGCCCGTGGCCTCCAGCCAGTACTGGAACAGCGTCCACGGCAGGGAGCCGGGACAGGCGGTGCAGGACCAGGAGGGCATGCAGACCATGAGGACCCTGGCCAGGAACATGAGCTTTCTCATAAAGAGCATTGCTCTGGGAAAGGAGGCCTACGGCCTGCCGGAGAAAGAGGAGCATCTTTGGACCCACTTTATCAGGTAGGGAAGAAAATGGATGCCTGTTTGTGTCATCTGGAAGACAATTCGTGCAGTAAGAGTTAGAAAAACCAGGGTTTTGCCCGATATAATCAGTGAATGAGTGGAACGATGCCTGAGTCCAAGAGCCGTAGGTTTGGACTGGAGCGGGGCAGTATCGGGAAAGGAGAAGCCATGGATCAGATGAGATGCGCGGATTACAGGACAGGAGCCGGCAGCAGCCTGAAGGAGCCGCCGGTCAGCAGCCAGGAGGCGGTAAAGGGTGTCTTTGCGGAAAAGATGGCGGAGAAATATGCTTCTTCCACGGCGGATATGACGCCGGGGGAATATAAGCTGTATATATATGAAAAGATAGATGCAATGTACCTGCACCCTTCCCAGAGAAGAGTGTTCTGGTATGTGGATATCACCGAGGCGGCCTGGCAGAGAATGCAGTTTGACCCGGAGTACGAGCAGAAAGTTCTGGACTATATACAGAAGAACAGGGCCGTAAATTACGGCTGCCATGTGCCTCAGTTTATCCTTATCCACATAGAGGAAAGCTGGGATAAATGTTATGGGTACAGTATGGGAGTGCAGGACAACGACCGTTGCAGACAGGCTGCCCGGGCCAGGAGAAGGGAAGCGGCCGAGAGGGCCAAGAGGGAGAGGCGTAAAAAGCTGCTGAAGGACTATCTGAAAAGGAAGGCGCAGCAGAAAAGACTTCTGGATAAGTATCTGGCGGAGCAGTATGCCAGGCACAGGCTGGAGCGGAACCGTATGGCAAGGATATGGAGCCGGGAAAAACAACTGGTTCAGGCGGCCAGGGCTTATGAGGCCAGTCTTATCATGCTGGGCAGGCGGGAGCAGGAGCGGCTGCAGCTGTGAGGGGATTTCCCACAGCTGCAGTTTTGGCTATTTTCGAGCTGCCTTTTTCAGGTACAGGATGCCGGCCAGGTCTGCCAGGAACCATCCGATGGGAATGGCGCTCCAGATGCCCAGAACCCCAATCCAGGAAATGGGCGCCAGCGCGTAGGCCAGCAGCACCCGGGTCCCCAGGGAAATTATCGTCAGCACCAGGGACATCTCCGGTCGGTTGATGCCTCGATAGTAGCCGTAGAGCAGGAACAGAATGCCGATGCCACAGTAAAAGGCTCCTTCCACTCGCAGGTACTGCACGCCCTGGGCGATAATGGCTGTCTCCTGGGGTTCAATAAACATCAGCATCAAAACAGGGGCACAGAGGAACACAAGGCAGGAGATCAGGGCACAGAAGCACAGGGAAACTCTGAGCGCGCTCTTCATCCCTTCCTTTACCCTCTCCTTCTGTCCGGCTCCGTGGTTCTGAGAGATAAAAAGGGAGAAGGCATTGCCGAATTCCTGGGCGGGCATGTAGGCGAATGAGTCAATCTTTACAGCTGCCGCAAAAGCCGCCATGACTTCTTTGCCGAAACTGTTCACCAGGCCCTGAATCATCAGAATGCCGAAATTCATCACCGACTGCTGTATGGAGGAGGAGAAGGCAAAGCGCAGAATCTCCCCCGCCGCTCCCCTGGCGGGCTTGAAGCTTCTCTGGAACCGCAGGGCCGGCTCTTTGAGCCAGGCATAGGCCATAAGCCCCAGGCCGGACAGGGCCTGGGCAATCACCGTTGCCGCCGCTGCCCCTTCAATGCCCCAGTTAAAAGTGACCACAAACAGCAGGTCCAGGAGTACATTCAGCACGGCGGTGGTGCCCAGAAAGTACAGGGGCACCAGGGAATTGCCCAGAGCCCGCAGCAGGTAGGCATAGTAATTGTACAGGAACACGAAGATAAGCCCCATAAAGATGATCCACACATAGCTGTGCATCATCTCCATCAGTTCAGGGGGAGTCTGCAGCAGTTTCAGGATGGGAGTGCACAGCAGCATTACTGCCAGGTTCAGCAGCAGGGTGGTGGCGCCGATGAGCAGGAAGGAGAGTTGCATGCAGTTCTTCATGCTCTGCTCCTCTTTTTTCCCAAAGTAGTAGGAGAAGAGGGCGCCGCTGCCCATACACATGCCAATCAGTATGGAGGTCAGAAAGGTCATAAGGGTGTAGGCTGACCCCACTGCGGCCAGGGCATCCGGCCCCAGGAAGCGTCCCACAATCAGCGAGTCCGCAATATTGTAAAGCTGTTGCAGTAGATTCCCAAGTATCATGGGGCCTGCAAACAGCAGCATATTTTTTGTCACATTTCCCTTTGTAAGGTCTTTTTTCATCAGTTTCCCTCCGACAGCAAGTTCAGTTTTTGTGTTTGTGGCGTATGATTAAGTTATCCCTAATGAAACAATTTCAGGACACAAAAACTGCTATGATCAGTTTAACATGGTTTTCACAATCCAACAACTCCATATTTGGACATTTATGAGCTGGTCAAATTGTTGTTCTTCAAATTAAAAGAGAAGTCAATCCGCAGATTATTTTAGCATTATAGAGAGCTGATGAAGATTTTGCGCCACATTAGAGGCTGTAAATTTTTCTGTGTCTATGGAGGAAAAGTCCTTCCGATAAGATTCAGATATGTACAATACTGTGTCGAATCGTGGTCTTGATTTTGTTGTCGATTTATCTTACTGATTATAGTATTGCCACTTTGCACGCCTTTATACAGATTTTTCTAATTTTTTGCACCAAAATAAAACATCCCAGCTGCTTCTTTCCGTGGGCTCTGCCCACACCCGGCCTCTGGAATAAGGATGGGGACAGCGGCATTCCTTTCAGGGTGCGCTGCCCCAGACTTTCCTTTCTACAGATACTGGGTCAGCCTCTCTCCATAGAGGACTGTCAGCTGGTTGAGTACCTGGTCCCAGTTCCGGTATCTCTGTGTCCACTTCTTCGCCACATTCAGGCTGGCCAGATAGAGCATCTTTTCCAGGGAGCTGTCGCTGGGGAACATGCTCTTTGTCTTGGCGGCTTTCCTGTACTGGCGGTTCAGCCCCTCGATTATATTGGTCGTGTACATGATACGGCGTACTTCGTCTGGGAACTGGAAGAAAGGGCTTACATCTTCCCAGTTGTTTTCCCAGTTGCTGACTGCGTAGGGATATTTCTTTCCCCATTTTTCCCTGACATCTGACAGTGCTTCCAGCCCGGTTTTTTCATTCGGGGCATTGTATACCGCCTTGAAATCAGACGCGAACTTCTTCAGGTCACTGTAGTTCACATACTTGAACGAGTTGCGCAGCATGTGGATGACGCACCTCTGGATTTCGGACTGGGGGAACACGGCGCCAATCGCCTCCTTGAACCCAGGGAGCCCGTCCACGCAGAAGAACAGCACATCCTGCACTCCCCGGTTCTTCAGGTCGTTCAGCATCCCCAGCCAGAACTTCGAGCTCTCGTTGGCACCTACCGTGATGCTGAGGATCTCCTTGTACCCCTCCGTCGTGACGCCCAGCACCACATAGGCCGCACGGCTGAGTATCCGCCCGTCTTCCCTGACCTTGTAGTGGATGCAGTCCATGAACACGAATGGATAGACCGGGTTCAGGGGCCTGGACTGCCATTCCCTGATCTCCGGAAGAATCTTGTCCGTGATTTTGCTCACCATCTCGGCAGACATCTCTATCCCATAGAGATCCTGAAGCTGGTCATGGATGTCCCTGGTGCTCATCCCCCTGCCGTAGAGCGAGATGACCTTTTCCTCAATCCCGGAGACGTCCCGCTGGTACTTGGGGATAATCTTTGGCTCGAACTCGCCGTTCCTGTCCCGGGGAACATCAATCTGGAATTCCCCATACTGGCTCTTGAGTTTCTTTGGTGAATAGCCATTGCGTTTGTTGGCGGTGTCCATATCGCCTTTCTGGTTCTTTTCGTAACCCAGCGTTGCGTCCAGCTCTGCCTCCATGAGCTCCTGTAGGATGTCCTTGAAGCCATCCCTCAGGAGGGTGTAGACATCTGCCACACTACTGATGTTGTTGTCTGCAATAATCTGTCGAATCTGTTCCTTTGCTACCGGCATATAAATACTCCTTTTCGATAAGATTTTCCATATCTAGATTCTTACCAAAAAGGAGTCATTTTTTACCAAAGACACAAACTTTTTTACACTACCGTTGGAGGAGGCTCTATAGGGCCTCCTTACATATCCTTATGTATTCAAATTTGGTTTGTATATAGGATTTACATCTATTTCATATTTGAAACCATCCTCCGAAAAAGCAATATCCAAATCGTTATCGGTAAAATCCTCCTCACAGGGTTCGCTATATGAGTATTCTCCTTTAATGGACTCCCCATTTTCTTTATCATAGTGGAAAGAACACAGAAGTGACGTAGATGAGGGGCGGTAATCCAGATTCTCCTTTTTGGCTATATCTCCTGAAAGAATCCAGAACCATTTGAACAGATTGGCTTCCCCATGGCCTTCCGTGTCATAGATCCAGTCAGCGATTTCCGTATCTGCAAGAATGTCTTCGCCATTTTTCTCCAATGCGCTGCAGATCTTTGCCAGATCATAGCCCTGCTGGTACAGGGTGTATTCCCCGACTTCTTTCAGCAGACGGATTAAGCTTTTGAATAAAACGCTTAAATTCTCCGGCGGGTAGCCGATATACTCCAAATCCTCATCGTCCGTCTGCTCTATATCCTCATCGCCGCGGGAGATGATATTCGATATCTCCAGCATCCATTTTACCATTTGTTCTGATTCGTCAAGTTCTAATCTGTCAATGCAGCCCCATCTACCTGGTTTCTCATTTTCTTTACATACTCTTGCCGTACGCATGATTTCCACCAATTTAGGGCTTTTAATGTTTATTGTGACAAAGTTGCTGCTGCTGGAATTGGTCACAAAATCAGTCCTGATTTTCATAGTCGCCTGTTCCTTTCATGTTTCAATTTTTCTATGGATTTGTAATCGCTTCCTGTGTTCACTGCCGCAAAAAACGATTTCCGGCATCAGCGGGCAGCCGCCCAGGCACAGCTCCCGTTTTTTACAGTCCGGGCATGCGCTGCGCATACGGTTCCGGAAACGCTCAAAGGGTTCGCTGTTCCATGCTTCCTCGATTGTGCAGGGCCTGAGCTTCACCCCATACCGCCCCTCCTGGTCGAAGCTGCAGGTTGACATCACCATGTCGGCGCCGATGTAGCAGCTGAACCGCCCGCCCTCGCAGGTATCCAGAGACTGGGGCAGGATGTTTTTGCAAAAGCGGATGGCCCCCGGCACGTTGCAGCTGTCCATGCCTACCCTGAAAGAGTGGTTTCTGTCTACTTGCGCGAAAAACCGTTTCACCTTTGGGTCTGACCGTGCAAGTACATTTTCCCGGGTCCCCTGGCCGGCAGGTTTATGGAGGAGAAAGATAACGGCATTGACGCCAGCCGGGAAATCGTCCCTCTCCAGGCGCTCTATGGCTTCGTCGATACTGTTTTGGCCCAGAACATAATGAATGTTCGTCTTCACTCCAGCATCCATGAGTATTTGGATGGCGTTCTGCGTATATATGCTGCGGTACCAACTCACAGCGACCGCCCCGCAATATTTCCGGCAGACGGCCGCCAATTCCGGCGTAAGCCCATAGCCGGAGGTGGTGAAGTTGGGAACCAGGCCGTTTTCCCGGCAGATTTGAAGAAGCTCTTCAAAGCGCTCGTGCTGGTCCGGGTCGCCCCGCCCGCCCAGGGCAAACTGGTTTGTCCGGCCCCGGCACTGCTCCGCGATCCATCGGAAATCGTCTATTGTCATATTGGGCTTTTCCGTCACTGTGCCGTTCTGGTAGCAGCCGATTCCCGCTTTCCGGCACAGCCCTGTTTTCCCATGGATACAGTGCCCCATCACCCCCACGTCGATGAGATGAGGGAACGATGCCATAAAGGGGTCTGCGCCTGTATCGCGGCCTTTTTTGATTATGCCGCTTCGAATATAGGCTCCTGTTTCGTCATCGAACAGAGTTATGAAATGGTATTTGGGGTCTATGATTTTATGCTTCATCTGTTTACCGTCCTTCTGCTTAGAAATATTGCGATATGAATCACAGAATGATGATTTCTTTGGACCGGTTTTCTTGCTTCGGACGACTATCCGGTCTCCCGGATGTGTGCCTTACAGGAAATAGGATAGCGGGTTCATCAAAAGGCTGCCGCATGGAAAACTCTGCGGCAGTCTCCTGATGTCAATTTCATTTGCCTATCGGCCAGGAATGATGCGCGGTCAATCCTTATAGCCTAAATTCCTGCGATACCGCTTGGCCTGATATTCCATGGCACCCATATAATACAGCAGTTCCTCCTGAAGCGCCTTATCGTATATCTGAATGACCCGGTAAGCATTTTCCTGCTCCTCCAGGAACCTTTCGGCCAGTTCTTCTATCAGGTACAGCGAAAATGGCATTCCTGCTTCCGCTGCTTTCTCCCGATGCCAGTCGGTATATTCCCTTTTCAGCATGGCCAGGTGCGTTACCCCTGTTTCTTGGTCTGTCTTCACCTGATACCAGCCGATTTCCCCTTCTTTCAGGATAATCAAATCCTTCACAACTGCCTGGCTATCTATCATTTCTGACAGCGCGTCCGCATAAAAGCCGCAGAAACGGTTCTCGCCCTGACGGAAGGCTTTCAGCTCCAGCATATCCAGATATCTTTGCGCAGCCTCCTGGCTGACAAACCGGCGGCAGTTTGCGCCTTGTTCATAGGCAGTGGCAAACGCCTCCTGTAGATTGTCGGAAATGCCCAGAGGTTTTTCACCCTTTTTGACCGCGTAAAAATAATGTCTGCCGTCTGTCTCGGGCATATCCTCTTGTTCCGGCTGGGTCCTGATCTGGGAATAGGGATAGTATGGATAGACAGCATATCCAAAAGGAACCATGGCCTCTGCGCCAACCGTTATCGTTCTCATATAGTCATTGTCCGCATCCAAAAAGCAGGTTTCCTCTATATGCGGCGTTTTGCTCCGAATGACTTCCTCCGCCTTCTCGCCGACCAGTTCCTGCATATAGATCAGTGAATGGGCAAGAGCGACCACCTCGTCCCAGTATTTCCGCAGATGCTGTATGGTGACGCTCCACTGTTGATTCAGGATCTGGTTCACGGATGCCCATATGGCTTCTTTCTCAGACTCCGGCAGCACGCCCTCCGGGTAGGCACCTGTCTGTGACGCGAACCTCTCAGGTATCACCATGATGCGATTGCCCATACCATACCGGCAGACATAATCATAGGCAGTATGAGTGGCGTTTTGCAGATCGCTTCCCGCACCTATATTGATGCCCAGCTCCTTGCCCGCATAAATCGTCTCGGCAATACGTCCCGCAAAGCTGATGCATATCCGATCCAGGAGATTCTGGCCGGTATGGTATCTTGGCCGTCCCATGGCATAGCCGCCATACATCCCCCTGGATACGATTGTCACATAATCGATTTCCATGCCGTAATGATACTGAAGCACTACGTGTCCTGCTTCGTGGAAAGCGGTAGCTATATATTCCCTTGGGTCTTTATGCTGCCGGGCAGCCCCGTCTGTCTCGTTATGTATCCGGTTGAGCAGGAACCTCTCTGTGACGGATTCGTTTTTGTATACCGCCTCCGCGATGGATTCCTCCACAAAGGTCTCGATTTCCGAATAGTTTGTCAGCGTTCCATACGACTTTAGGCTCAATGTCCTGGCAGCTCTTTTAGAAACCTTATCTTTCAGGTTCTTCTTCTCTAAAACGTGGAGAAGGAATCTCAGGCGTTCTTCCATATCAGGATACGGAAAATGAATCCTGGCGCTGAATCTCCTGATGATTGCCTCGTCCAGCCATTCCAGGGGATAGTTGGTTGCTGCCACCACATAAACTCCATCGTTATCTGTCTCCAGGCCGTCCATTTCCTTCAGGAATTTTTCCAGCACATTTTCCTGTCCGCTGGTTATGGGGCCGCGTCTGTCTTTGGAAATGGCGTCAAACTCATCGATGAACAGGACGCAGGGCCTCTTCCGGCGTGCTGTCTGGAACATTTCCTCCATTTTGGCGACACCGTCTCCGTTCAGGAAATCCGCTCCTACCGAGGAGATGAACGCCGCCCCGGATTCAAAGGCCATGGCCTTGGCGAACATGGTCTTGCCCATGCCCGGCGCGCCGTACATCAATATGCCCGTCATCAGCTTCGCTCCCATGGCCCGGTATTTCTCGGGGTTCTTGATATTGTCGATGCAGCGATTTACCGCTTCCCTCACCAGTTCATTGCCGAAGATATCTCTCAGCCGCACCTGGGGCTTCTCAGCCAACAGATATTTTCTGTTCTGCCGCCTGGCTTCGGCATCCTCCATCGCCGCTTCCGTTTCCCGCAGATCGATAAAACGGATTTCCAGTTCATCGGATTCTTCCTTGTAATCGTAAGCAACGTCACCGGAAAGCCTTTTTCCTTCCCGGACGAGCGCCCTCGCCATTTCTACAAAATGCTGTCTGCCAAGAATTGCTTCCAGCTCCTTCCCGTCAAGCGCCAGGCCTGTCGGATTGTTCCTGTCCGTGTGTTGCGGCTCATACGGCACTGCCCGCACGAAATCCGTGACGCCCAGCGACAGAAGCGGAGCCTTGTCCTCCACAGTCCCTCTGTCCACAAGGATTATGGGAATGTCCGGTTTTGCTTCCGCTGCAGCCGTCAGGCACTTATAGCCCTCTGACGCTTTGTAGTTTTTGGATTCATTGCCCAAATCTATCAGAATCGCGTCATATCTGTCCGTTCTGTTGTGGCTGTTCCAGTTGCAGCTTTGAAGGAATTCCCGGAAGCTTTTTCCGGGCTCTTTTTCGCTTCCTTCCATCTCTGCCCGGTCACAGTCCGTCATCTGTCCCAGTTCCTCCAGTCCCTTTTCCGGAAGGAAACCGCTGCGCAGACGGGCAGTATCGCCTATATATACCCCCGCGTCCCCTTCCGCATAGAGAAGGATTCTCGGTCTCTCCGTCATCTCGAAATATTTCCGGATTGTCTCTGTTACCTCTACCGAGACAGTCGCTTTCTTGATTTCCTTCAGTCTGCCTGCACAGCGTCTGCCCATGAATTCCGCAGCTTCCAGGAAATAATTTTCCACCGTCTTTTGGGCGTTTGCACTGACAAATCTGGCATCGATTCTGTCCCCTTTGCTCAGAAGATAAAGCTTCGGCAGTTTATCGTCATAGGAAAGATCAAAATGGAAGCCCTCCTGATTCCTGCATATCTGAGCGGCAGCTGTATTCACGGAATGCTCAAAAATACTGGACATATTAAAGTAGTCCAGATGGTTGAACATGACAATCGTTCCGGACATAAAGCGGGAGATTAGCTCCGGCGCAAACTTTGATGCCTGAAGGCCTTCTATCACAGCAGAATCCGGCAGCGCTGTCAGATTCGTTTCGCGGTTATCTTCATAGAGATCCTTGCCCTCATTTGTGGTGAATATGAGGATTGCGTCCTCAAAGGAGACCTGCTCATTATAATATTTATCTGTGAGGACTGCCCCTTCCAGGATGCTCAGGAAAAGGAATCTGACCTGGAGGCTCGCTTTTTCTATCTCGTCAAAAAGCAGGACGCATTTGGGATTCTTCTTGACAAAATCCGTGAGCTGTCCGGGCTGCGCGGATTTCCACGTCTTTTCGAAGCCGACCAATCCTGTCACGATATCGCTGTTCTCGCTTCCATAGGCGGACATATCGAAGCGCTTGTAGCAATATCCCGCATCCCTCATATCCTTAAGCCCTACAAAGGTTTCCGCCAGATAGGTCTTGCCGGTTCCGGGAGGCCCAGCAAAAAGATAAAGGCCTGCGGGTTTGCCTGGCACCTTCCCCCGGAGCTGATAGCGGATATAGCCGTCCACAAACTTCTCCACCGCCATATCCTGGCCCTTGACCCTGGTCTGCAGCCCCGCCCGGAGCCTTTTTCGCAGGGCTATGACAGTGTCGATTTCCTTTTTCGCAGATTCATCCTCGGTTTTATTTGTTCTATAGTACTTTATTATGGAAAGAAAATCTCTTTGCTTACATGTATCTGGTTTATAGAGGAGCTTTCCTGCATATGCTACCATTGTAAGGATTACATCATATTCAGAAGCCGTCCCGTCCTGTACGTCATCATCCGGAATGGGAATAAATATATCCTTTTTATTCCAGGGAATGGTAATCCGGTTGATATAGGAAAAATCCCTCGCAAAAATCTCACACAACTCGCCGAATATGGCCACATCCGGGTCAGCGCAGAGATTCAGCACGTCCTCGGCAGCAGTCTTCAGCACGCCATATTCTTTGCGCAGTTCCTCTGTGGTGAAAAGCTCTTCCAGCTCCTTTTTCTCCAGTGAAAAGAATTTACAGGCTGCATATAATATTTCGGCCGGTGACACTTCATCGTTAGCTGCCGTGATCCTAAAGGCGGCCTTCTCCGCTGCCGTCAATCCGTATTTAGCATGGATATTCCCCAGGATTTTCCGGAACTCCGCCCAGATTTTTTTGTCTTCGGAATTCGCGTCGGTTTCTGGTTCTTCGGAATTCGCGTCGGTTTCTGGCTCTTCAGAAAGTTGGGCAGGGCGCTTTTCATAAAATGCCATAATATACAACCTGCACAATAAGAGCGGGTTATCCAGCGGGTTGCCCGGACCCGCTGTCTGCGGAGGAACGAAAGCCGCGCCAGACCACCTTTCGGCGACTTCCTTGTTATCTCCCACATACCGGTATTCGCCGTCGCTGTTCCTCTCGAAGACCACATCCTGTACGTCCCTGTATTCCCAAAAGCTTCGTTTGCCGCCCTGGTTCAGGTAATAATATCTGCCATGGTCCAACAGGGCGCCTTCGCACAGCGCAGAATAAAAAACGACTTTTTCGTCATCTTTGTGTATCTTCTTATACAGTTTACCGTCCATCAGGGCGCTGAATGTAATGCTTTTTCCATCGGTTTCAAAGAAAACCTCTACTCCGTCATCATAATCGTAGATTTTCGGCAGGGTGTTCTCAGGGAAATCCAGGTCTTCTTCCTCTTCATAGCACCAATAAATATAGGTTCCCGCATAACACATCTGTCTTTCGTCTATTTCTACCATGCCGTGGGAGAGAGGATAGCCGTTACAGCAGAGTTCGTCATATGCATTATAAAAAAGCTCTGGCCCAAACAGATACACCTTTATATCGAGGCCGTTCTTTTTTGCACGCAATCGGATATTTGTGCGGAAGATGTTGGCATACCGCTCCCTGTTTGCGACAAACCCATTTGAAAACCGGATATCCGATATGTCCGTGTAGCTGTTTCCCTGATAGCAGATTTCCCTGACATGGACTTCGTGATCCTGACAGCAATACAGCAGCGAGAGAATGATCTCCGCCTCGCCGCAGCGGACGGGAATGTCCTCTTTGCCCTCATTATCGTGTACCCGGAACCTGGCATCTTCCCCTTTTTCTTCAGAATGCCTGCTCTCATGAAACACCCTGATCCACTTCATTGCATCCTCATAAAATGCCTTGAAGTCTCCGGCCACTTCCATGTGGATCTGGGAGCTTGGCGTTTCCCCTGTTTCTGAACAGGGATAAATCAAAACATTGTAATTCCTGGCGGTGCTTTCCATCTGACTGACTCCTCCTTTGATATATTTTTGTACATTCTTTCATTCGCGCTGCCATCGCGCTGCCATTCTGTCGGGTCACGGATGCCGCCCCGGCCAGCGGATGTGCCAGCCGGGACGGCCGTGCCTGTTACAGGCCCGCGAACCAGCGCAGAACGCCGATTATGACATTGATGCCGACATAGCCGGCGGCGAAACCGGCCACGCACAAAACGCCGCGGCCAATGATGAAGCCGATGGTCCACATCAGCTCATCCGCGTGAAACTTTCCGAACATAAGATCACTCCTTTCTTTTCGGGATCTGGATTATTTTCAGGGGTTCATATAGGTCGAGAGGCCCCTGGTATAGATATCGTACTGGCAGTACCTGCATCTGCCGCTGTTGTCAGGCCCCCAATAGGCATTGGAGCAGCCGAAATAAGCAGCATATTTGGACACCATCGCGTCATAGTGCTCAGGGGAATTGTAATAACTAAGATAACATCGTACACGGGGCCGGCCTGGCTGGCCTCCGGTTTTGCGGTCGGCGTGCTGGAAGGATTGCCGGAAGAATCGCTGGAACCGGCCTGCTCCTTTGCGTGCCTGAAACGGTCCCTGACCGTATTCCCGGATGCCGCAGGTGTGCTGGACGGAGCTGCCGTTTCAACAGACAGGCTGCTGACGGACACGGACTGAGATGCTGCGGGCGCTGCGTCGGCAGTATCTGCCGGGGCACATCCGCACAAGGTAACGAGCATCATTGCCGATGCCACAGGCACGGCCAGAAATCTTGTTATCATTGTTTTCATCATAATCTTCACCTTGACCTTTCTGTTTGATATTTTTTTATGAGGTTTGACAATACGGCGGATACTTGTCCGACCCGCTCTATCCCGGCAGGGGAGCGTCTGCTCCATAGCCTTCGGCGATATTGGCCCAGGCTCTGTAGCATACAACGGCTGCCGGTTCAGGGTCGAATTCCAGAAGTCCCAAACCGGAAAAAACGGGCATGCATTGCGGCTGACCGGCAAACCGGGCCCCGGTTACAAGAATGCGCCTGTGAACCGGCGCAGAACGCCCATCAGGACATTGGCGGCGATGTCATGATGCGAAACATTGCAGGAAAAAGCGCATCCCTTCCAGGAATCCTCTACCGAACAGTTCCTTGCCCAGCTCTTCATAAAAGCCATTCAGTTCTTCCTCTATCCGCAGATATTCCTCACCGGAGATATGGGCTGACAGCTCCGCGTACAGATGCTTTTCCACCTGTTCCAGCTCCGGCGGCCTGTCCCTGACCCTGCGGGCATATACCGCGTCTGTAAAATAACGTTCCACAGCGATTCCTCCTCTCCCAGCCGCACCATGTCGTTGATTTTCAAGGTGTGTGCCTTACAGTGAATAGTATAGCAGGCTTCCCTGTGCGCGTTCGTAAATATTACAGTTTTTAGCATGCGATTTACTCTTGTTCAACCCGCTATAATATTAGCATATAGAAAATTAAAAAACAACTATTAGCATATAAATTTGTGCCGTTCTACCCGATGCCGTTCCTGCCCCAGTGCTTTTCTGCGGCGTTGTTTTCCCTCGATACGCCTGCACCCGGTTCTGGCACCGCGGCGTATTTTGCTGGGAAGTATCCCTTCGGACGGTCATTATCGCCATTTGGCTTTTCAAAGTGCGTGCCTTGCAGTGAATAGCATAACAGGTTCGCTTCTGCGAATTCGTAAATTTTACGGGAATTGATGACCGGGAAAACATAAGCCTGAAATAAGGCGTGGAAGAGGAGAGCACGGCTCACGGCACAGGGAGAAGTCCTGTTTCCGGGGTTCCCTGGGCGGCTTCTCTGTCTTGTTCCTTGTCCCCAGTGGATATCCGCTGTCCTGCAGCCAGGTCTTGATCTTGATGTGGAGCGCCATCCGCTCCGGATGGGCGGTCAGCCAGGGCAGATAGCCCTCTTTCCTGATGATTTCTCCCTTCCTGTTCTTCACGGGACGGTTCAGATTGTGAAGTCGGGCGGCGATTTCCGTGCCTCCGGCATCCCGCTCCTGGCGTATCAGCTTTGCCGCCACCGCCAGCTTCTTTTCCACATTTAGCAAGATTAACAGAATCCATATTGAAATTCCGGTTCGACAGGTAAGCAGCAAAGACAGGAAAAGCTGTCAAGGGTAAACTTCGCGCTTCGCGCCTTTGACGGCTTTTCCCGCCTTTGCTGTTGGGCAGTCAAGAGGGTGAAATCAGTAAACTGCTTTCGACCTCAATTTATTATGGGGCTTGTTACGCAGTAGGGAGTCTTTTCAGCTTGTTTTCGGCGGCTTGCAGACATGGGATTAGGAGATAAGGTTTATATTGCTATCCCCGAAAATAGCGTTTTAAAGCGTAACAGAAATGAAAGCTGATACGCCGGGGCGAATAACTGATTTGTCAAAAAAGACAGTGAAAAACCGTTATGAATCTGCTATAATTGATACAGGCATATCAAGGCTCTTTTCGAAACGATTGGAAAGAAAATGACGGTCTGCGAGCTTTACGCGAAGCAGAACCGCCACCGGGGGAACGTAAGGCACAACACCACAAAGGGGCGCGAACGGCTGATGAAGCTGCTGGAAGCGGATAAACTTG